>JAABUH010000944.1_pt1 | contig 36894 bp, 54 predicted proteins | sample 5559121 | NCBI WGS metagenome assembly JAABUH01 (sample SAMN10711871, study PRJNA513364) | rock metagenome | isolation source: Antarctica rocks | place: Antarctica: Victoria Land, Battleship Promontory nord | collected 2015-12-28
CGCCGCCGGCGCAGGCCTTGCCCGCCCGGCCGCGCCTGCGCTTGGCCGCCGGCGGGGCCGCCGCCTGCGCGGCTGCCTCATCGGCCGGGAGCGGGACCTTGCGGGGGCGGCCGCGCTTGCGGCGCGGCAGCGCAGCGGCGGCGGCCGCATCAGCAGGCCCCGGCGACGGCTCACACTCAGGCTCCGAGACAGCCGCTGCGGCAAAGACGTCAACGGCCGCCGCAGCGCTCGCACGCTGCGGCGGTCGCTCGCGCGCTGGCACTGCAGGCGAGCCGCGCCCTGCCGCAGCGTCGCAGGTGACGACACATCTGGCGGTAGGGGCTTGAAGAGAGCCTCGATGACATACATGCAGCCGCACTTGCATGCAAATAACAGCATTGCACCTTCACACAGATATGTCCACGTGAAGCCGCAAGTGCGCGACGCGCACACCGTGAGAGCAGCCAGACATACAGCTCCTCACGCTGTCCGAAGTGCTTGAGCAGGCAGGCCTCACAGGCCGCGCAAGGCATGAGCAAGCTGCGCAGAATGCGCAAACCTCTGCCGCACCTTGGCGGCCCTGGTCCCTTTTAGGCAGACACGGTCGTTCACCACGCTGTGGCACCTCCAGCGCGGCAGGCAGACCCGCCCTCCTGCTTTCGTAGGCACTCCAAGTCGTGAGGTGGGTCACAGGCCGCGCTCGCACAGGCACAAGACACAGGCGAGGACACGCAGCTGGCAGAGAAGCTGAGCATTGCTCGAGACACACAAAGAAGGCAGCTGGCGGAGAAGCTGTGCTGGTGTGCGCGACTGTCGCACGCTTGGCGCCCAGCACCGCGGCATCAGCAGCAGAGTGGCGCAGGCAGGTGAACACCACGACAAGCTTGCCTGATGCAAGTGCTGTGCCCGGCGCAAAGCTCGCAGCAAGCGAAGCGCTGCAGTCCTGCCCCAACAAGCTGCTTGCAGAGCCTAACACGCAGGCGCCTGACACACGTGTGGACCTTACTCAGTCCTCAGCACAGCGCGCGCCTGGTCAAGAAGCTGACCTCATGGGAGACCTCACTTGCGCGGGGACCTGTCAAACGTGCCAGGCATCCCTGCGCGACACCCAAACACACGCCTGTTGTGGCAAGGTGCACAAAGCAAGATCGTCGGTATGCGAGCGCGACACTGCTGTTATACAGCATCTGGTGGGACGCACTGCGACGGGTGCGGCCGCTCAATATCATGAGCTAGGACCGTTGCCATGTTTCGGAAGCTCCGATGTCGGTATCAATGCACACTTGCGAGCAATGTACCAGGCGTGCTCGACAATAACGGCCAGATAACGAGTCCACGGGTGCGACCTACTAACCAGGTGTGGCTTGGCAGCATGCGCTTCGAGCAGTGACGTGAGCAGGGTCTAAGTTGGTTACCAAATTAATAACCGACCGACGGATTCTGGACCGAGCATCGAGATCGTGCGAGTGCAGCACTTGTGAAACACTGATGTGATGGGCTCGCAATGCAAACTGACCTTGACAACCAAGCAGGAACGCTGCTGACAGCCGGCAAACTTGATTGCTTGTCTTGGGAGATTCCTGCTAGCGCCAGCACACCTTGTGATATAGTATGCGACTGTGGCAGAGTCTCAGGAGGCGCGGCAAGTCAGCTGCTGCGACGCTCTCTTTACTCTGCCATCTGTTGCTGGTCAGCGGTGCAGATGCAGCCCCAGGCAGCCGCCCAGGGCCACAGGCATGTGGCCTGTCTGCAACCTCACTTGCCTGCATAGGCATACGCCACCCAGAACTGCTCAGCAACCTTGCGCGGCGCGAGGCAGAGCAGCGTTTGAACGCACAAAACTCGCACCTCCTGTGCCTGAGGGCCTCTTGCGGACCAGGTGCCAGGCAAGGCCGCACAGGCACACGGAGTGTGGAGTACCAAAGCAGAGGTTCTGCAGCGCGTCAGGGCAGGTACGCGTCCTGAGTCAGGTGTTTGCGGTCCGCTCTGCAGCGCCGAGTCTGCTTCCCTTCTGCTGCGAGGTGCACTGCTATCAAGCGCCTAGCACGCTGCGCAGCTCGGTGAGTAAAGTGGGGAAGAATCTACGGCAACAAGTGGCAGCCGGCGGCGCGCAGGCAACGTGCGCTACTACTCCCTTCCGGGCGTGCTGACCCGGCGCGGCGGCGCGCCTGAGGACGTGGTGATGCACGTGTACCTGAAGAGCCAGCCGCGCGGCGGGGTCATGGTCCTCCGGGGCTTCATGTTCGCTGAGAGCGCGGAGCACGACTGGCACTCGCTCGTGGACGGCTCCGTGTGTGAGCCGGACGTGGCGCCCGAGGCCTGGCCCGGCATCACGCTGAGGCGCGCACGCCCCGGCGTGCTCTGCGCGAGATCTGGTTGGCCTTGCACCCTGCGCATAAAAACACAGTTCTCATTCTCACTACAGTGACTGGGTGTCCCCTCGCCCCGGCAGGGCGGCAAAGCAGGGAGGAGGGCCCTTGCGCAGCCCGCGGCCGCGCGCGCAGGGAGGTGGGCGGCCAGCGCGCGCACAGGCTGCGCGTACACACCGAGACCATGTGGGCCTACGAGGCGCTGCCGCCCGGCCGCGGCCCGAGCAGCGCCAACCGCAGCTGCGTGCTGCACGCCGTCCTGGGCGAGCTGCCGCTGCAGGACGCGTCCCACAGCTTCCACACCGCGATCGACGGCTTCAGGCGGAGCGCGTACCTGCCCCTGGGTGCGGCCGCACGCCGGCCTGCATGCGTGTGCCCACTCGCATAGGGGGAGGCAGGCATGGCTGCGAGCTGCAACATGGACTGCCGGCCATCAGGAGCACCGCGATGCAGGCTCACCAGAGTGTGGCATTGCAGAGACGGCTGTGGATTGCATTGCACTGGCGGCTTGTGCCGCTGATCGGCGCAGCGGGGCATGCCACCGCCCTGACGGCCTTGCCGCGCCTGCGCAGTGTCGCGGCCGCGGCGCGCCGCGCCCGCGCCGCCGCCGCCGAAGCCGGCGTCGACGGTGGCGGCCTGGCAGGCGGCGGTCGTGCTGTACCCGTTTGCGTCGGGCGTGCCAACCGATGTCGCCACAGCGCTGCTCTTCCAGCACGTCAGCTACCATGTGCAGATGGGGTTCAAGAAGGTCGTACACTACACGCAGGTGCCCTCCCGGGCCGCGCCCCTGCAGCGCCCTGTGAGAGTGGCGCAGCTTCAAGGGCGCCGCGAGCCCGCATTGCCAGAAAACACAAGTGGCTGATCCTGCCTGACACTCTGCTGCATGTGCGGGACTGATGCTTTTTGCTGTGCTGCGGGGTTGATACTTTACGAATGAGCGGTCCAAGGCCCGCGGTCCATGTCTCACTTGTCGCGGATGCGCTTGCCAAACATGCGCGCAGCTCCTTCCCGATGGAGGTGCCCTCGCCACCGCCCCGCGCCGAGGCACGCCGCGCACGCGCGCAGGCCGCCTCCGTCTCGGCCTTCCTGGCCAACGGGCGGCTCGCCGCGCTCGTGCGCGCCGGCCGGCTGCAGCTGCGGCTCTGGGACCACCTGGGCCGCTGCGCCGGGCCCGCGCACGCGCAGTGCTGGCGGCTGCTGGTGTACAGCCACGCCGTGCTGGACGCCTGGGACGCGCGCGCGTTCCTGCTCTTCATGGACGTGGATGAGTTCTTCGTGCTGCCCGAGCGCGGCGCGTCGCTGGCCGGCGCGCTGCAGCGCTGCGCCGGGGACCGCTCGCTGGCGCGCCCCGCGCGCGCGCCGCCGCGCGGCGCGCCTGTCTCAAGCTGCTGCGGCTGCCCTGGTCCTGTCATGATGCACGCCGCATACCTAACAATAAAGTGCTGGATGTGGGGGCGGCGGGCTCACGCGGCGGGCGGCGCGCAGGTGCTGGTCGAGCGCTACGACGCGTTCCTCAACCCCAGGGTCAGGGCGATGCTGCCCAAGGGCGCGTCGGAGGTGGAGGCGCTCTGGCGCGCGGTCGGCTTCCGCAAGCACCCGCTCTCCCAGTACAGCGTGCAGTCGCCGAACGCGACCCGGGCCAGCAAGGTGATGGTGCGGCCGGGGCGGGCTGGCGCGGCGGAGGTGCGCGGCGGCGCCCGGCGGGAGCCCTGCTCAATGAGTACCCTGCCCGGACGGTGTCCCAGCTTACTGGAAGCTTACGCTGTCACGAGGGGCGTGCCAGGGTGCTGCAGGGATGGGCAGCGTGGTGCCGTGGAGGTAGGTTTAGGGCCCGTGCCCAGACACTCCAGGTCCTGCACGCGTGCTCGCCGCAAGCGGGGCCCTCAGAGCAGCTGCGCGCGCCGGTGCAGGTGCATGCGGGGGCGGCGGACGCGCGCAGCCCCAACAGGACCGCGCCGGAGCGGCGGGAGGCGGGCGTCGCCATGGAGCAAGAGTGCGGGCATCTCGTTCACTTGGCCAACCTCTTTGCGCCCCGTGTACATTTTGAGAACGACACTGCAAAGGTGGTCCCCACGTGGCACTGGGTTTTTGAGACAATTGTCAAGCCATTCACGTGAGCGTGCTGGCTATCCTGCAGCAATGCGGCTGCCGCCGCGCTGGCCTCGCCTGTTCGCACCAGCTTGCACCACCCTTGAATGCATGCGTGCTGGGCAATGCGGCATCAATGACGTGAGGCCCGCTCTGCGACAATGAATGCTGTTGCGGCGATGCGCGCTTCAGCCTGCCTCATGGCCTGTGTTTTATTTTGGTGCGTATTTTGCGCAACTCTTTTGCAGTACTCTGCGCGCGCCGTGCGCGCTGGCCGCTTGGGCTAGTACTGCCCAGTGGCATCATCCTGCTTGATCGGCCGTGTAGCGGGTCAGGAAAGTATCTCTAGGTAGGCTGGCCATGAGTCAACGGTCCAGGCTTGTCACACGCTGGGGTGTTGACGCCCCCGTCTACACCAGGCCACCGTCGCCGACCATTGCTGGGTCGGCTCTTGGGCAGAGCATGCGTCCGTCTTCGTGGGTTTCAAAGGTCTGTCTATGTGTTCTGGTTTTGCACATGGAAACTGAGTTTCTGAAGCTTTCAGGTTTACGTGCGGTGCCATCCTTTCTCTGACAGCCCGCGCGACTGCGCCAAGAGGTTTGCGGCGTGCTGCCGCTCCCTGCGCCTATGCCTTAGAACAGTCCTCTATCTGCACAGTGCTCCTCAGCAAGCGCCTAGCAGGGATCTGCCCTTACGAGGCAGGTTTTTGGTTGCCTGTGAAGGCGTGAATGTTAGCATCGAGCGTGATGTGTTAGCTTGTCAGGTGGGTTGCTGGATAGCGGTGGTGAAAAAGTTATTGTGTCGCCATATGGACGCAGGCTCCCAAGCACTGGGTCCTGGTGCCGCAGCACCGTCGGTAGGCGAATGCAGCAGAGCAGCCGTGCCTGCCAGCTCTTTTGGCAGGTTCCTGCCACAGGAGGGCGGATCAAGCTATTTTTACATTCTATGCTGGCATGGGGCAGTGCTTCATCATGCAAAATGCTCGCACTCCCCATACCCGGTTCACATCTTTTCACAGCAATCTTCAGTCCGCCTGCGTCACACACCGTTTCCGCAGCGTGTGGCGCGCCCACCGCAAATTCAGAGCTCGTATGCCCAGATTCGCAAGACAAAGTTTGTGCACGGGCCCAGCAATTCAGACATCGTGATCTGCATGGCGGCTGTACAACCCAGCCACACCCTAGGTGACTGAGGCGCATGTTGCTGCATGCACTGGCGGTCTACTTTAATAGTCATTGGTCTGGATGTGGGCTGGGAGCACAAGACACCTGTGCACAATGTAAGCTGGCCAGTCGTCCATTTATGCGTGTAGCCTGCAGCACAAAGAGTGATGCCGCACTGCCGTGCCAGCCATTCACCTGTATGTCTATGTACGCGTGTTGTGGGGCTGCTGGCATTTGCAGCCATTGGAGGGCTGGTGCACGCCGTCGCATTTGCAGCGGCCCCTGCAAGCTGTGTGCGCTGCAACCACATCAGTGTCCCCCTTCCTGAGGAGTGGCGAAACAGCACGCCCTTCGTTCCTGCTGCAGCGCGGCACCCAGGGACAGGCGAGTGGTTTTTACTTCACGACTTCTTCAACCAGGCGCGTTATTTGCAGCTGACCTGTGCGGACAATGTGCATGCCTGGGGGCACAACAAGACACACACTGTTGATGCAATAATTTTGGCCGCAAACTATTTAAGCGGGGCTCTCCAACGTCTCAGGACTGCGTGTGTGGATATGCCCTGAAGCCACCGCCTGGCGCATAAAGCTGGATAGGGACACCGAGTGACGCAGGGCTCGTGCTCGCCTGCAGGACGCCTTCTCCGCGTCACACGCGGCGCAAGCGCAACGCCTGGAGGTGGACTGGGTGGAGGCGTTCGATTCGCAGCCCCTGCTGACGAAGCGCGGCCGCGGGAAGGCGCCCACCATGCGGGGCAGCGACAGCAAGTCTGTGCAGTTGCTCGACCGCGACAGTAGCCACTCTGATGCGCAGAGCGGGGCGGCAACGGGCTGGCGGTGCGTTGTCCGGCAGACCGACTCCGCAGTTCGGGTGCCGGCCTGCCTGGGCCGCTGTGCGCCTGCACAATGGAACGCGCGTGGGCAGAGTGCGCGCCTGCCTCAGGCTCCTCGGCGCGCTGAGCGCACCGGCGCGGCTGCTGACAGCCGGACCACGGGCGGCAGCAGGCCGTTTGCGTGGAGGGGGGCGGTGCACCTGGCGCACCGGGTCCGGCTCGCGCCCGGCGAGGAGCGCATGGCCATCTCGTCCATCGATGAGGCCGGCACCAGCGTGCACCTGGAGCACGTCCTCAGCCCGCTTCCAGCGCTGGAAGCGGCTGCCGAGGTCCTGCGACACGCAACTGGGCAGGCAGGCGAGCAGGCGGCGCCGCTGCCGACCGAAGCTGGGCCCGCGCACGCGCGCGGAGGCGGCTGGGGCCTCTTCGAGGACCGCGGGCGGCTGCTGATGTACCAGGCCTTCCTGCCGTGCACGGTGGCGGTGCAGATCATCCTCGAGGACGCTGACGGGCCCCGCTCCGGCTCCAGCGCGCGCGTGGTCGGCGGGGCCTGCGTCGCCGACGCCGCGGCGTCCATCGCGGCGGCGACCGGTGCGCGTCTGCCGTCTGCCTGCTGTCGCCGCACTCACGGCGACGTGCAACGCGTGTCCTCTGCGTATGGCCGGACATGGGAGGCGCCATGAGGGATGCGCTGCAGTGTTGAAACCTTCACACCCTCGAATGCTTTTCTCGATGCCTTGCGAGCTGCAGGCCTGCATACGCCGCCGGCAAGCCATGTGCTGAGGCTGGCTGCGCGCAGGGCTGGACGTGCTGCGCCACGATGTACACGGCAGCGGCAGCCCGGTGCCCTGGGACATCGAGCGCTGCGCCGACCACCGCGAGCTGCTGGCCCTGGTGCATGCGGGGCATGGCGCCTCCGTGCACTGGGCTGCGCGCATCGACCGCGCGACGCACCGCATGACTCACATCTCGGCCGGGCCTGTGCTGCGGAGCGCGGACTTTTACACGAAGGTGCGCGGAGCCGCGCTGCGATGCTGCAAGCGCTGTCAGACGCGCGCCCAGCCATGCCCACGCGCGGTGCAACACGTCTTTGCACGCGTGATGTGTGGCCGAGACCGAGCGCATGCGGTCTGTACCCTACCTATCTGTTTTGCTACAATGAGACCATGGTCAGGGGGGGCAAGCAGCATGTAACAGCTGACGCAATGCGCTCGACTGCAGGCGTCGTCGCCGGCTGACCTGGTGGTAGGCTCGTTCCATGTGATCGACAAGCTCGGTGAGGACGGGGCGACGCGGGCGGTGCGTCGCTGCCACGCGCCTTCTTGTCCACATCTGCCCGGGCCCGGCCGCAGCGCGCGCGGCAGTCGGGGCTCACCCGCCCGCGCTCGCAGGTCCGCATCCTGCACGGCGACGGCGTCAGCTTCGGCTGCTGGCTGGACGTGGCGGCCGACACGATCGCCTGGCACGATCTCAGCAGCCCCGACGCAGGCATCGCTTCGGCGAGGCACGCCCCGCGCGCCGCTGGCGCCGCCCTCTCTACAGAGACCCCGCTGCTTTGCATGCACGGGCCTTGACCGCTGCACAATTTCTTGCATGTGTGCGCAGGTGAGGGCAGCGCCAACGAGCACCTTGTAAGCCCACTTTGACGACCAGCGACGACCAGACGACAGTGTTGCTTTTCGTCAAGGAGTTCGCCCGCGTGACTTGTCCAGATGTTTGTGACCTGTTCGCCAATTGTTCTCTTTTGCTGGCTTCAGGGGTCGCACCATGGTTGCCACAATGTGCTCTGTACTTGTCTGCTTCGGCTTGCGCCATGCATGAGGTTACGCAGCAGCAGGACAGCTGCGGAGTTGCTTTTTCCATTTTGGAACGCGTTCACGTGTTCTGCATGTACTGCCTGATGCTGTCTGGTTGCCTACCTGCCTGCCTCAGGCCTGCCTGAACGCCCGTACCTTGCTGGTGCTGCCTAAACATGCTTGAACGCCTGGGTTTCACTGAGCGGGTCCCCGCATCAGGGTTGGGCGCGTATGCAGCCCCAGCTTGCTGATACAAGCTGTAACATACGCTCGTCCAACCAAAATGCACACATGCTTTTGCAGCTTTCGACCCACAGAGCGTGTGGGTTCTATGCAGGCCTGTCACAGCAAGCGGGACTCTGAACGCGATAAAAGCACCAGCCCTTGAATGCTGGAACCTAGCGGCTTGCCGCTGCCTGCTGCAACTCACTTGCGGCTCGTGTGCCAGACGCATGCATACGTCTTAGCAGAGCCTTACCAAACTTGTGGAGGCGGCTGCATCACAAGAGATCCACTCCGCCTCACGACGTGAGGTATTGCAACGACCTGAAGCGTTTCAGAAATAAATAAGGGAAGGCTGGCTGGCGCCGAGAGCTGCAACTTTGGCGCCGGCCTTGAGAGCGCAGTGCTTGCCTTGCTAACACTTACATGACGAGACATTATGCATTATGCTACAAGTCATGCATACCATAGCAAGGAATAGGGCCTGGGCGCAGGTACGGCCAGCAGTGCACTTCATTGCAGGTCTCCAGGTCAGCCAAACAGCAACCAGACGTCAATGTGTCCACACAGCTCTTTGCAGCATGCTGCAAACAGCTGCTCCTGTCTAGCGCTGTTGTATATGTGCTGCTACATGCTCTGACTGAGCTTTCATCTTGCTTCACAGTCTGGGGCCACCCCGCTGGCATGCAAGCCTGCGCAGGGCATCACGCTTCGCAGCCTCCCAAGACACGCGGCAGAACCCCGCAGACGACAGTGCAGCCTGGCCGCGTTGCTCAGACCGGCAGCTTGGATACCTGGTATGTCTCATCACGTGTCTGCATTAACAAACCTGCTCTGCGCAAACCCTGGCCAGCCACATCCGCTCTAATAGCGTGCGCCACCCCGTGCTGTGCTGCATTTGCTGCGCCGCTGCACGGCACCTGCAAATCCAGCACAGAGAAAAGAGGCGCACACATAAATTGAGCGGTGAACAAAGATAAATCTATCCGCCACTGCCAGCAACATGCCCCCCCACAAAGCGCCCCTGCGGCCCCCTAACGTGCGCCCAGCTCTGCGCTGATCTGCCGCACGGAGTCCCACGTGCCGGCCGCCGCGAGCGCGACGCCCAGCGCGGCCACGGCCTGCACGCTGACGCGCTCCGCCGCGCGCATCGACTCGCCGCGGCGGATCGCCAGGTAGCACAGCGCGGGCACCGTCACGCAGCTCGTCATTGCCAGGAAGCTGCCAACGAAGGCCTGCGCGCGCGCCGCGCGGCCGTCAGCGCGCACCCTCGCAGTAGGGTCAGCGCGGCTGCCCGCATGGGCCGCCGCGTCTGCTCGCCACACCTCCTCCTTCACAAAGGCAGCCAGCCAGAGCCTCGCAGCGGACAGCCACAGCCTTGTGGCACACAGCCAGAGCCTCGCACCGCAGCCAGGCAGAGACCAGCAAGTCAAAGCATGTCACGCATGCCTTCCACAGTAAGACGAGCCACAACAGCAGCATCGCAGCGAGGCCGCGCGGCCCCCCGCAGGCCCGGGCGCAGGGGCGCGCGCCATGACGTAGGCGAAGAAGGGCAGCAGCACGGCGACCGCCAGCGTGGACGCGACCAGCGCCGTGCGCGCGCCCAGCGAGCGCGCCGCCGCCGCCGCGCCGCCGCCCTTGCCCGCGCCGCCGCCGCCGCCCGGCAGCGCCTCCTCCAGCGCGGCCACGATGGGCGCGACGATGAGCGCAAACTTGGTGAAGGGCGCGACGACGACCACCCAGACGGCCAGCCGCGTTGGCAGCGCGGCCGGCGCGGCCGCCTGCATGTTCAGCGTCACATTCTGCCTGCGCGCGCGCGCCGCCCGCGCTCGCGACAGCCCGGCATGCCCTACCCTAACCCTCGCCCTATGCGCACTACCTTTACCTATCCCAACCTCCGCCCACCCCAGCCTGGGGCGGGGCACCGAGGCAAGGCCTGTGCCGGCGCGCATGATGCGGCGCGGAGTGGCGGGCGGGGGCCCCGGCAGCGCATCGGATGCGCGCAGCACCCCTGAAGGCCGGATGCGCGACAACAGTGGGGTGGGCACCAGCAGCAGCAGCATGCAGCGTCTGTCCAGCCGCTGGCAGACCGCGCACAGCCGGCGAGGGGCGGGCGGCGCGGCGCACATGGTGGCGTCGCCGAACGCTGCGTAGCCGAGCGCGGCGGCGGCAATGTAGACGGCGATCACGACCGCGAACGTGGCGCCCAGCACGCGCGGGTACGCGCCGCGCGTCCGCATCGCGCTGATCAGGCTGGGGAACAGCGCGTGCCCGCCGAAGTTGAACGAGACGAGGCCCAGCGCGAGCAGCGCGCCGCCGCCGCGCGGCGGCGGCGGGCGCGCGTGCAGGAAGCCCAGCTGCGCGGCCTCCCAGCCGACCAGGCCGGTGAGCCCAAAGGACACCGCCACGCCCAGCGCCGACAGCCAGGCCAGCGCGCCAGGGCTGCGCATCCACACACTCGGCAGCACCAGGCCCGCCGCGACGACGGTCCAGGCGCGCTGCGCGCCGAAGCGCGGCCCGAAGGGCTGGAACCCTGGCGCGAGCGCGCCCAGGTTGTCGCCCGCCAGGATGAGCAGGTCGACGGCGGTCAGGTAGAGCTCGGCATAGAGCATGACCGCGACGGCCGCGCGGCCGCGCCCGCCGAACGCGCGCTCGCCGATGTCCGGGTAGGAGCGGATCCAGGGCGCGCCGTCCATGCAGCGGCCCAGCAGCAGGCCGGTGACGCAGAACAGGCCGCCCACGCCTGCCGCGGGTCGGCCCGGATGGTCAGCGCCGGCGCGCGCGCGCGCAAAGTGCAGCAGACTGCACGAAACGAGCGGAGCCTGGGCAGATGCGGCGCCTGCACAGCGCCGCCAGACAGAAAGGCGCAGGCCCGGCGGCTTGCGAGCGCGGCGGGGGCGCACCGGCCATCAGCGCGAGCGCCGGCCAGCCCATCTCCGCGAGCGCAAAGGGCATTGCGAGCAGGCCAATGCCGCACATCGCGTTCACGCTGTTGAACAGCGTCTGCAGCTCCGACATGCCGCCCGCCTGCCGCAGCGCCGCTGTGTGAGCATATCGGTCTGCCAGCAGGTCGGGACATGCTTGCGGCGTGGGCGGACAGGCCGCGCAGCAGGCCTGCACCCGGCGCGGCGCACCGGCTTGCAGCTCGTGCAGCCCGAGACGGGCAGGCCGCCGGCGCCGTCGCTGCGGCCCGCCCCACCCAGCAGGGCCGCCGCGCGCCGGCAGGCACGCGCGGCTGGCCCGGTCGTGAGGTAGCGCTGCAGCGCCTCCAGGCTGAGCCGCAGGACGCCAGCGGCCCGCCCGCCTGGCGCCGCGCCGGCGCTCCCTGCGGCCGCCCCTGCGCGGCCGAGGCGCAGGTTTGTGAGGCGTACACTCCTTGGTTCAAAGGACAGGCCGGGCGGCTGCAGAGCGCGCGACAAGCGGCTCCGGCCCTGTCCGCACCGCAGCGGCACTCGCGGTGGGGCGGGCGTGCGGGCGCAGAGCGCGCTGTTCGCTGCCGGCAATGGCAACCAGACGGCACGGGTGTCTAAGGGTGAGTGTTGGCACGGCACGCACCTTGCGAGCGCTGGCTGAAGGTGTAGACGGCCCAGACGACCGCGCCGGGCAGCAGCCCCTTCACCCCGCAGAGCACCGTGACGGCTCCCAGCAGCGCCAGGTGCAGCCCCGTCATCGGAGCGCCAAAGAAGCGGAGCCCCGCAGCGCGGCGCTTGCTCGACGCCGGCGACGCGCCTGCGGCGGCGCCGGCAGAGACCGTCACGCCCCGCCAGCCTGGCTGCCGCGTGACTACCAGACAGCGGTGGCCCCAAAGCCATTGCGCCCAATGCTGACCAGTATAGTGCATTTTTTATTTTCAGAACTCCTCGTGTGCCGGTAGTGACCGCAAGTGCTGTGGCAGGCGGGGAGCACCTGCATCAGCGGGCCGCGTTCGCGCGGGCGCGGCCTGGGCGGGCGCATGCTGGGCAGCTGCAGGCTGCCATGCAGTGCTGGGCGGCTCCTCCCTGGCAGGCTGACCGTCGCAAGCAGTCTTGCCCATTCTGCGGCTGCCGCTGGCAGGCCTGGGCGGAGCACTGCTGAGAAATAGTGAAGTTAATGTTTACTACCGTGTCTCCGACATGCGCCTGCTCACAGCTATACCTACGTGGGATGCTATTCAGGCGCTCAACCTCTTTCACAGCCTGCCAAGCAGGAATTCCTGCTATGCAGCCCGGCCGACTGTTCTAACGTGCCAATGCTGCGTAAGCCGGAGCGCTGTACAGACCTCCAGAAAATACAGCAAAATCCGCGCAAGCAGCCTGAGCGGCCGCGTACACGAGAGGCAGCTGGTGGTGATCACTTCGACGCCCAGATCGGTGCTCGCGGACTTGGTGCCGGGACCAGCTTAGGGCTTGAGTCTTTAGTCAGTCTGATCGAAGGGTTGCCCGCGTGCATCGCCGGTGCTAGCAGCAGCTAGGCGCCGGGCACAACAGTCTCCGGGACGGGCATGCGCGATGACGCAGAAGACGGCCGCCGTCATAGGCCTCCACGTCCTGGCATTTTTGTATACCTTGACCGTGCTGTGGTTCTGGCTGCTGCGTGACAATCAGTGGGGCCTGGCGCACGAGTGCGTGTCTGCCAGGCAGACAATTTCGGCCAGTGTTCGACCGGCGAGCAGTGTGCGCTGCAACCGCATCGCTCTGCCGCCAATGTGGTACAATGCAAGCGCGGCGCCGTACAACCCCGCTGCGGCGCGGCATCCGATGACCGGCGAGTGGTTCTTGCTGCACGTCATGGACCAGGCGCGCCCGCTCGCCGTGCTTAGGCCCGTGCGCGGCCAGGCTTGCAGCTCGTACCGCTTGAATGCGAAAGTCGTCATGTCAGGCAGCAACCAGTGCCGAGTGAGCAGCAGGTGTGCTGCCTGCCAGATGAGGGTGGCCATGTAGGGCAGTGGTACATGCTGCAGCTTCCTCAAGGCACGAGCATGCCTGCTGCGAGCCGGGCGGAGGCGAGTGCAGGGCGCGGTTGACATGCGCGGCGGCCCTGCGCAGGTCTCCTTTGCGATGTCAGACTTTGCGCGCGGAGGCCGCACCGAGGAGAACTGGGCCGAGCTGTTCAACTCGCACCCCCTCCTGGCCAAGCTCGGCCGGGGGGAGGCGCCCAGCCTGCGGCGCAGCAACCTGGCCGACGTGCGCCTGCTGGAGCGCGACCGGAGCTACTACGACGCGCAACGCGAGCTCGGCCTGCCGCGCGTGACGACCGGCGACTGGCGGTGCGCGCAGCGCGCTGCTGTAGCTTGGCAGTGCGGGAAGCGCCGGTCGCCGTTACAGTGGTCTGCGCCGGCGCACGCCCGCGCGCGGCGCGGCGTGCCTGCGCAGGCCGCGCGCCCGCGCGTCTGTCTGACGAGCTCGCCTCGCTGCGCAACCAAGCAGACGCCGCGCAGAGCGGCCCTGTCAGCATCGCGTCCCAAGTACGCCTCGCGCCGGCTCTCCGCGAGCGCCTGCGGGCTGACGGCCGCGCCGCGCCGCGCGGCAGGCCCTTTGCGTGGAAGGGCACGCTGTACCTGGCGCACTGGGTCGCCTTCGCCTTCCCCACCGAGCGCATGGCCATCTCCTCGGTCGACGAGGCCGGCGGCGCCGTGCGCCTGGAGCACCTCCTGAGCCCGCTGCCGCCGGCGGTCGCGGAGGCGCAGTACGCGCGCGGGCAGCGCCGCACGGAGGCGGAGAGGCGCGCGGCGGCCGCCGACCCCGCGTCCGTGCGCGAGAAGAACTGGGGCTTTGCCGCGGACGCCGAGCGCCTGCTCGTGTTCCACGCGCTGCTGCCGTGCACGGTGGTGCTGGCGTTCGATCTGCGCGCCGGCGCGCTGCAAGCGGGCGCGAGCGCGCGCGTGGAGAGCCGCGCGTGCTTCTCCGGCGCCGCGGCGGCGACCGCGCTGGCGACAGGTGGCCCCCGGCGAAGAGAGAGCGCTTGCCGGCGGTTTCCTTTGAGCACGGAGTGGGTGACGCAGCCTGCGTCTGCCAAGGGAACCCCGCGCCCGCCGTGCGTCGCCCGCACGCTGGCCCAATGGGTTAGGGGCCAGAGCTGGCGAGCGGGCGGCGTTGTGGGACCCTGTCTTGCCATGGGCCACAGCTGTGGGAGTCATCGGCTCGTTGTTTGAAGTGCATAGGCCGGCAGCTGCTGCCTGCAGGGGGCACACTCAGGCCTGGTCCGTGCGCAGGGCTGGACATCCTGCACCACCCCATCCATGGCAGCGGCAACCCGGTGCCCTGGGACGTGGAGCGCGGCGCGGAGCACCGCGAGTGGCTGGGCATGCTGCACGTCAAGCGCGGCGACTACGCGCACTGGGCCGTGCGCATCGACCGCGCCACGCGCCGCGTGACGCACGTCTCCGCCGGGCCCGTCCTGAAGAACACGGACTATAGCAACGAGGTGCGCCGGTTATAGGGTTAAGGCGTAGGTTAGGGCGTGCTGGCGTGCCGAGCGCGCGCGGTGTGTGCTCAGCCTTTTTCCATGGTATGCAGTCATGCAGTCAAAATGAAGCGGGGCCATGTGCAGGCTGCAGGCTGCGGGGGAGTGCGGCAAGCGGTGCTGGTCTTAGTGAGCGAGTGTGTGTAGCGGGAGCCAGCTAGGCCTGCTCAGGCGGGCACGCCCCATGCGGGGATTGCTTGGGCATAGAGTAGGGTTAGGGCATGGCGCCCCTCCCTGGGCGGCGCGCGTCCGGGGCTGCAGCTGGTCGCGCCAAGCAAGCGCGGTGCTCACCGGACACCCTCGCAGGGCTTCCTGCCGAGCGCGCTGGTCGTGGGGTCCTTCCACGTGGTGGACCGGGACGGCGAGGACGGACGCGAACGGGTGGTGCGCCGCCCGCGGCCGCGCTCATGCCCCCCTGCTTGTTGGCTGGGCACGCGCGACACCCGCCGCCGCACCAGAGACAGCCCTTTGAGCAGAGACGCCATGCAGACCAAGGTGCAACGTTGCATCCACATGCCTGCACGGTGCCCAGTACCGTGCACGCTTGTCGTGAGATCGGTCTGCCAGCGCGTGGTCAGCAGCCCCGTCCGCGGCCAGGTGCGCATCTTCTATGGCGAGGGCGACCGCTTCGGCTGCTGGCTGGACGTGGCGGCCGACGCGATCGCCTGGCACGCGCTCGGCAGCCCCGACGCTGGCTCCGCTCTGCTGTCGCGCGCGCCGCGCGGCGCCGCGCTGGCAAACCGCACCAGGGCGCCTGCCGGCGCGGCCGCCGGCGCGCTGGCCGCCGCGGCGGGCACGCCTCGGGCGGTCCAGCGGCTGTCGCGCACGCTCCGGCTGCTGCCGCGGTGAATGCCCGCCCCGACCCTGCAAGGAGCTTTCCGGCAATGGCCGTCACCTATTTGCACGGGCGTGTGCAAACAGCCGCCTTCCCGCCCCCGCCGGGCGCTGAGCGGGTCTGCGCTTGCGCACCTGATGGCTAGTCTGCTGCGTTGAGGTCAGGGACATGTGAATTGCTGGAGCACATTTTGCACCCGCTGCTTGCTGTCTGTTTCATGAGGCTGCCCTGGCTGCCTCAGCACTGAGAGCCTGCTTGGCATGAGCGGTTAGGCATTCCGCTCGGCGTGCCGGCTGCAGTGCAGGGCGTAGAGGGTGCGGCGCGTGGCGCTTGGCGCTTGATGATCTGTGCGCTGGGGTCACCAGCGCACAGATCAACTCAGGTGTCCAATCTAGGGGAGTTATGTGCTAAAATTTGATTGTGTGATAGTACAGTGCTGTGGTGCGCTCATGCATCATTGCATGTGCCATCACTGTATGTGTCACAGTAAATGGCGGCAAGTTTTGAAGTCAGACTCCTGATAGCAATAATGGTCATTGATATTTCATATTCTGCATGTTGCCTGTGTCAGGCTGTGTGTTGGCACCGCTGAGCATGTGCACGAGCGAGTAGGACCTCAATAGCGTTTGGAACAGTGGCCATCCTTGCTTCCTTGAGGCGTTGCAAGTGTCACTGCCGACGTTTGCAACGAGATCAGGCACAGGCGGGCCGCTCAGTGGTCCTGCTGCCAGTTACGGGCCTATTCTTTGCACCCATGTGTGCAGCCGGCCTGTGCGTGCAGGCGTGTGTTGCTTGTAAGTGTGGCTGAACAGGACCAGTGCACAGTCCTGGACCTCAGCGCATGCGCACGTATACGCCGCACACGCCTCAGCATAGGCCTCGCAGAACGCTTGAAGTATATAGAAAATATTAGACAGTGGGCCCCACAGACAGAAGGGGCCCAACGATTGCGGGTCTGAAATTCTGACTCTGAATGATACAGCCTGTGCTAGCCAGCTAGGGCTGCTCGGGGCAGCGACTGCATGGCAGCCCCAGCGCAGAGTTGCCAAGAGAGGCTCGTGTGGCATGTCAGGCAAACCGAGAGGTTATGGCGGAGTGGAGGAAGTCCGGAGCACTTCAGGCAAACTCCAGGCAAAATCCGGTGGCATGCAGCAGCGCTTGACCTAGCCTGGAACAGGTCGCAAAAGACAAGAACAAGACGAACCATGTGTCGCTGCGCTTAGGTGATGTTGCCTCCCCTCCTTCCTTCGTGCCCTACAAGGAGCACTTGCGCAGCATCTGACACACACACCGAACTGACAGAGTAGAGACACAGGCACACCTTTGCGTTTCTAGCCCAGACTCCCTCAAAAAGCACTGCGCGACAGCTGTGCACCACTTTGAGTACGGCAGCGAAGTGTGCTGCTGCACTATGCAGCTCTCGGGAGTGGTTGCTAGGGCAGCCCGCGGAGCGCTCTTGCACAGGCGGGTGCGTGTCTCTCCAGGCCCCGCTTTTGCAAGCGGCACTTTGAAACTCGCAGGCCCTTGCAACAGCAATGGTCCTTTGCTTTGCCCTATCGCTCATCACTGTTCATTTGCTTAGTCTGCGAGCAGAAGGGCAGTCTCTGACCACTCTGCGCACCAAGTGAGGATGTGGTGCAGGCTGCTGCTCCCCGACAGCGCCGCACCGCTTGCGCAGCAGCAGAGACCAGCCTGCAGCCCTTCCACCTGGCATTCCCCGTCCGGGACCTTGCAGAGGCGCGCAAATTTTATGGCGGGTGCGCCGGCAGCGCCGCAGGCCTTCGTCTTTTCGACCGTGCACGTGCACCCTGCTGTCCTCTGCCCACAGTGGTAAGCGCGTGGCCGCATCCCAGGAAGCTGGGGTGCCCAGAGGGGCGGTCTGCGGCCACATGGGTCGACTACAGCCTGTTCGGCCATCAAATCGTCTGCCACCATGTTGAGGGCTACTCTGCGGTAGCCAGCCGAAACGCGGGTACGCGCGCAGCGCCTGCAGAACCCCCACCCGCATGCCTACTTGCTCTCCCGCAAACCGCTCCCCTGCTCTCCTGCACTAGTGAGCGCTGAGGTGGACCAGCACCTCACCATGCTGCCTGCGCCCACGCCTCCCTGTATAGTTGCTTCACCCAGGTCTGCAGCGTCTCCAAAAACTTGTGCAACTGGCCCCTGCCACGCCGCCTACGTGGTGTTGCTGCCAGCCGCACTGTAGGCTTGCTCTGTCCCGGCAGAGACTTGCCCCAGGGCGATCGGCCTGCGCGGCCGTGGCAGCGACTCTGTCCCAGCCCGGCTGTGGAGCCCGGCGCGCGCATGGACCAGGCTGTCGCAGGCCGAGCGGTGTCAGCTGGCACATGCTCGCACGCGGTCAGAAAAGCGCGCGAGTGCGCGGCTGCCACCAATTGCGTAGCAGCCATGTGAGGGCGCCGGCTGGCGGCCGCAGTGGACGGCGACCCCGTGCCGGTGCCGCACTGGGGCATGGCGCTGCGCGTGGACCAATTCCACGACCTTGCCGCGCGCGTGCGCGACGGCGGCATCGCGTTCGAGATCGAGCCGCACCTGCGCTTTGAGGGTGCGTAGGGCTGTGGGTCGTGACGCGCATGCTGTGCAGGCGCGTGGTGCGTCATTGCACGGGCGGGAGCACATGGCGTGCGGGCACGTCTGTGCGGCCTGAGGACGCGCTGAGGGTTTGGGAAGAGGAGGGTGCTGCAGGGGCGCGTGGCTTCAGCCAAGCTGACACTGTGGTTCCAATGTGACGTTGAGCAGACCCTGGCTTTGTGCATAACAGAGTATGCAAGCCATGTGGCGGCACTTTGTCTTGGAGGTAGAAACTGAGCTGGGCGCGGTCTGGGCGTGCATGCATACCTGAGGCCAGGCGCAGCGTGATAGCCATGAATGGAGGGTTGCCCGAGTGCGTGCAATGAAGCACATCTGTGTTGCAAGAGGAAGCCGCGCGGGCCACAGCAGCAAGGTCAGTCTTCTTAACTACCTGTGCATGCTTGCGCTGTGCTCACGGTAAGGAGGCCTGCATGCGCAGGCCAGCCGGGCGAGCAGTGGACCATGTTCTTCACGGACGACTCCGGCAACGCGCTCGAGTTCAAGGCCATGACCAACCCGGAGAACCTGTTTGCCAAGTACCATGTGGACTGCTAGCCAGGCGCTGTTGGGGCGTGCCCTGGGCCGCTGCGTGGGAGTGGCGCATGCGGAGCGCTCTGCATGTGCATGTCTGCATGAGCGTTAGGAGGAGTGCGGATGGGGGTTGGCGGTTTGCTCTGAAAATCGGTCCTGGCACCCATGGCTAGGCTAGGTTCGTGACTGGCATCTGGCAGGAACCTGGCAATACAAACTGCTTGAAACTCCCCACGACAGTTGCCGAATACCTGGATGCGCCGTAAGTACCGAGGCGCTCTCGAGGTGTAAGTTCTGATGGCACTCCTGCTCCATTTCTTAAGACAGTGCAGGAGGCGTTATGGCGCGTGTCTTAGCAACCTGTGCGGTGGCGCTTGCGCTTGCCTCGTGCGCCGCAGCGCAGACCAGCGTTCTCAACTCTAACTCAAAGGCCAATGCGACATACGCCGCGTACACTGGCTACAACGCCACTGGCTTCCAGGACACCAATGCTTACTATGGCCCGTACTCAGCGGTCAGCGCCACAACCAGCACCGGGACCAAGCCCAATGTGTCCTTAAGCGTGCAACCGGAGGGCTGCACCATCCTGTCGCGGCAGTTTGGTATCGCAAACTACTCCGGCGACCTGCCCTGCGCGCTGCCTGGCATGCCCGCTTCCGACTCCAAGCCGGCGTGCGTGGTGCGCGCTTTGGGTCCTTCACGCAGGCCAGTGCAGGAGTTATGCACGCCGAGCACGGCTCAAAGGAAGACGTGCTGGTGTCAGCAGCAGCGTGAGGGAAGAGGCACTCTTGCACACTCAATTCGGCGGCAAAGGCTGCGCATGCACAGTTTGACTTGAGAGTGGAGCAGTGCTGTGCAAGGCTGGCTCTCCAAAGCACGGCTGGTCCTGCGCGTTGAGGAGGTCATGTGTTGGAGTGCGCAGAACATAACTGGCAAGATTTGCCTCGTTACTGGCGCGTCCACGGGTATTGGACGCGCCAGCGCTGACCGTCTGGCGGCAGCAGGCGCTGTTGTTGTCGGTGCGCAACATTCTCTGCGTTTGGCGTGTGTTCAATTGATTGTATATCAGTTACACAGCCCTGCACTGCAGGCTGGCGCCAGCAGCTGCTAGCAGGCCTGGCCACTGAGCTGAGCACGCATCACAATGTGTGCATAGTCTACCTGTAGGCTCCTTTCTTTACAGTGGTACTTCACGAGCTTGCGTCACTGTCATGAGGTCAGAGTTCATGTGATAGGCAAGCGCCTGCCGCAGTGGCGTCTGCCAAGCATGCACAGAGAGTCAATAAGCCTTGGTCATGTTAGGCACCAGCCGGCGCCCGTGGCGGTATCCGCAGCCGCCCAACTGGCAGCTGTGGCAGCTTGACCAGACTGATGACAACTCCGTCAAGGTGTGTTGGCACCCCCTGCTGCTCAGCTTGACGCCTGTGTGGCTGGCCAGCTGCCTGGCCGTGTCATAGGCGTACTTGGTGTGGTCTAAACGTACATGCCTGAAACACCATAACGCATGCTGCACTGCAGTGTACACGTGCCGGTCAGCCCCTTTGTCAACCAGTTTAATGACTCGGTTTTTTTTTTTTCAAGGAACGGCGTCGCATTTCTGCCTTGGCTCCTGTGCTTGCAGCGGTACAGGTGGTGGCTGCTCACATGCTTGTCATGAGACGTCAAGAGTTACTGGCTCAAGGCAGACATTGTGCTGCAGGAGCTGGCCAACCGCATGGCTGCCACGTACGGCCGCGTGGACTTTCTGTACATGAACGCTGGTAGGGCTTGCCGAGCTTGGAGGAACCTTACAGTTTTGCAATATATTGTGCCAGCTATGGGAAGTATGAATGCACAAAGGTCTGGGGGGTGGCCTGCAGGACGTCAGTATATTGGCGACCTGCCAAACAGCGACCTGCGCCAGATGATGATGACCGTCGACACCAATTTCTGGGGTGCGCCTGGCTAGTGCCTGATTGTCATTCTTTTCCAAGCAGCTTGAAGTGTTATTGCCACATTTTGACCCAGCAACTTTAACGGCTTGTGCAGAGCGGTGCATGATGCAATGCCATGTCATGTTGGAACTGTCTTGCTGCATGCGTTGCTGGTAATGATCATGGGCGAGTATTTTTTGGACGGTGCTGATGGCCCGGTGCATCTATGTGCAGGTGCACTGCGCGTGCTGCAGGCATTCTTGCCGCTGTTCCCTACCACCGGTGTGCCTTCATACCGGTCTGCAACGTATTCCCTTCTGCCCTTGGTCATAGCTGTATGCTACCTGGTCAGGTCAACGTCCAGGTGTGAGCATTGCACCTGGCGGTGTGTCTGTTCGCTGCTGCTGGTGGGTTGTGCTGTACTCCGCGCCAGTTGCTTGGGCTTTTACTTCCCAAGGGGTTTGGCGACTGCTGCTGCGAAAGGAGTATGCGCTCGAAACAAAGTGGCTTTGAGGGTTTGTCTGTCTGAGGACCACTGGCGTGTGCTGGCCGCAGGCTACGCGCGCATTCTGCAGACCTCGTCGGTGGAGAGCCAGCAGTCGTCGCCGGGCTACCTGCCGTACGCGGTGTCCAAGTGGGCGCTCATGGCCATGCAGGAGCAGTGGTACTCCACGCACGCGGCCGAGAACGTGCGCCCCTCCTGTGCCTGTGAGGCATGCATAGGGTTGCGATGCGGTCAGCACATGCTCTGTGCATGCTGTTCAGCTGCAGCGGCCTGGTTGGTTTTGCTTTTTTGCATTCTGACCTGCGTGTGAGGGCCGGGCGGTTATTAATCTAGCGATGCCAGCGGCAGTCCTGTGATGATGCGCGTGCTGCAAATGCGACAGGTCAGCACCTACATCGACTACATCAGCATCATGCCTGCGGTGGTCAACGGCAGCCTGGGGTACACCGCCATCTATGGTGCGGCCACGTGCAGGGCGCTAGCGGGGCTAGCATATCTATGTCGGTTGGGCTTTTGTCTTGGGCAGGGCTCTGTCACCATGCACCGCAGGACGTACGTGAGCCACACTTGTGGCTCGCAAGCCCATGCCTTTCAGGCTCTAGCACGCTAGCATCTTCTTCTACTTGGTGGACGGTACACTCTACAGAGGGCAGAGAATTGCCATGAGAGAGCTGTGCACGGCTCAGGCTGCCCGGAGCTCTTCGCCAACGCCACGATCAGGAACGCCGTGATCGACGGCTACTACAAGAACGGGCTGGACACGCACGACGTGGGCGAGGCCGTGTACCGCATCGCCATCGACCCCAAGCCCAAGCTGCGACAGAGTGCGTCGAGCCACCTGTCCTACCCTCGTGCATGCGGTCCGTAAGTGCAGCAATGGAGCCTGTCTTGCGCTAGCTACATACATTTTCAGCACTTGTTGCTCGCATGGGGGCATCTGCAGCTTGTGTGCATCCTGGCGCAAGCTGAGCACATGCAGGGGTGCTGGTGCATGGGATGCAAGGCAAGAGTGCATGGCTCTAGTGGCGACTGGCGAAGCAACGTGCTGATGCCATTCTATTGCAGCAGCAACAAACGATCAGTTATGGATGCGCAGTGATCATGCGGGACCAAGACTTTGCTGCTCAAATCCCGCTCATTTGCCGGTGCGCTAATTTCCTGCCCCATGACTAGCTTGCCAGCCTAGCGTTGCCAGAAGTTCTAGCAAAGAGCCGGGTGACTGGCTTTACAGTTATTTGAGCTGTCATCCGTAAGCTGCAGCGTGCGCAAGGAAGCACTGGGAAGTGGATGAGACTGATCAAGTCTCATTGTATGCGTGGGCACGCTTTTCAAAGTGCGAGTTTGCCCTGCGAGTTTGCAGCACCCGCTGTTTAGCAATGAGCATGCATTACCAGCTTTAAGTGTTTGTTTGGTAAGTTGGCAAGTTGTATAAAGCTTGTACTATACTATACGCGTCTGGCATGCGAGATGGATCATGTTGTGTGAGTCACCCTGTCTGCAGGCGGTACACACAGCCGCTGGAGGAGTTCTACGTGCCGAATGCGCCCGGGCCGTCCATCGCTGCCTGGCTGTCCACGGAGGGCAAGTCTCATCAGCCCTACAACTGCAGCGTGCACTGCGGCGGCAAGCAGTACTGCGGCGCTGCGGCGCCGTACGGCAGCATCTACGGCACCGACTCCATTGGCGCGTACTAGGGAGACCGAGCGGTCAGCTGCCTGGTATGTGAGCGCTGTGCTTCTGCAGATGCAATTTGGCCGGGAGTGGGTGCGCGCAGGGTCTGGCGTGCTCGTGGGCTGACTTGCTGGTGTAATAATTTTTGATTGCATATGTACGCGGGAACCTGTTCTGCTAAGCTTGTTTTGCAGGCACCTGGCATGCAAGCCGGGGATCGCATCTTCGTGCGCCAGCCCACCAGACCCAGTAGCTCTGCATGTCGCAGGCAAACCAGGCGCCAGAGTCCCTGTGTTGCAGAGCGTGTCTCAAGGTCAAGACTGGACCAGACGTAGAGCTTGTGGATCTCTGTGAACCCGCCCAGCGCACAGGTCTCCCGTTGCGGGTGTCTGTGCGCTCGGCTCACCTTACATGATGGACACTGCTCTGAGCCTGCTAGGTGCCAAGCCCTTTTTTACTATGAGCTGGTTGCACAAGCCTCTCGGTTTTCTTTTCTTTTATTCTTTACTTCATGTTGTTGAGTGTTGATCTGATGTGGCCATGCCATGTGTACCTGCAACTCGCAGGTGGAGTTTGTATACAGACTGTGCAGCGCATGCATCAAATAAGCAGCTGCAGAGTTTTCGAGCCACTTTCATGTCAGGTGTGACATGGGATATGCCATGGGGGCTATGGGCGCTGAGCTCCGCACGTCTAATTGCTCCTGTGGGCAGGACGGGGCATGCATGAATACGTAGAGTGTCAGCGTAGTGAGGTGCTGTCAGAGATCGAGTTCACAGCCAGGGTGAGCTGACGTGCACCTGCCAGTCAAGCGCAACCGCTCGCGCTCAATGTGCAAGGTTTTCTTCACTTAGAGCATGAAAAGGGAAGTTGTAGCCTCTGTCCGGCAGTCAAACGTGAAATGCTATTGCTCTGAGTGCTGGGATTGCATGCCGCATAATCTTCAGCAGGACCTGTATGCGAAGATCTATATAAGAAGTGGCTGGGCCGCTTTCCTTCTCCGGTCCTCCATGAGGTCCTCCTTGCTGGCGCTTAGTGCATGTTATGTTTTCTTGTCGATAACCGTTTCAAACGAGCGTTGTTCCACGACAGAAGGCTGCAAAACCTGGATTCGCAGCAAGTCAAGTTTAGGCAAAAGTGCTGCCTCTGAAGAACCGAGTGAAATCATGGCGCGCATGTCAACCAGTGTGCTGGTGCTTGCGCTGGCGTCAGTCGCCGCTGCGCAGACCAGCATCCTCAACTCCAACTCGAAAGCAAATGCAACGTATGCTGCATACAATGGCTACAATGCAACCGGCTTTATGGATACCAGCGCATACTACGGCCCCTATTTGGCAGTAAATGCCACGACCACCGAGGGGACCAAGCCGAACGTGTCCATTAGCGTGCAGCCAGAAGGCTGCACCATCCTGTCGCGGCAATTTGGTATTGCTAACTACTCCGGTGACCTGCCTTGCACGCTGCCTGGTACGCCGGCGTCTGACGCCAAGCCGGCATGCGTGGTGCGCGCCTTGGATGCCTTATGCAAGAAAGTGCAGGTTTTTGTCCTCGTCCTTGTCCTCCTTGTCAGTGGTGAAATGTCTGGGATAGCTGTGCCTGCTTGGCCAGCGCTTCCAGTATGGAGGTGTGGAGCTGAGGCGGCGCAAGCGCACTTGTGAGTTTTAGGACGGCGAGTACTGTCGTTGGGAATGTCTTCGGCGGCTTGTGGCTTGCGATGTCATGGTATAGGTCTGGAGGACAAGGAGCGCACCTTGTGCGGGACGCGCAGAACATTACTGGCAAGATTGTGCTCATTACTGGCGCGTCCACGGGGATTGGCCGAGCCAGCGCAGACCGCCTTGCGGCAGCGGGCGCAACAGTTGTTGGTGCGCACTCGTTAAAGGTCACGTGTTGCTTTGGCTGTCAGTGCTTCAGTGAAAAGTTTGTGGAGGTACTGTGCACTGAAACTGAGGTGTTGGGGGTCGTGACACACGTGCGTTGTGATGCGTACTTGCTGCCGAGCAAAGGGTCTGTTCTTATGGCGTGTTCACACTTCGTCCAGCAGCGTATGTTGTCTTAGCACAGTGGGACAGTCTGGTTGCTGCAGACCTTTGAGCACAGCGGTGGTTGCAGGCACCAGCCGCTACCCGTGGCGGTACCCGCAGCCGCCCAACTGGCTGCTGTGGCAGCTTGACCAGACCAGCGACGACTCTGTGAAGGCGCGCCTGCTCCCTGTGGTCTTCTGCAAAAATGTACCTGCAAACTTTGACGCCGAACTGTTGGCATTGTAGCAGCGGCATGCAGCTGCTGTGAACGGAGCATTGTCTGCATTGGCACTGCGCACTCTCACGCTCGTGCAGAGCCTACTATCGTCCTGCTTGCATGCGCGTGCCATGTGCGAGTGCTTGCTGCGTAGCCACTGCCGTGGCCCTTGTGTTTGGAAATGCTCGGTGCACTGCCCATAGAGGCACTTTGCTTCAGTACCGTGTGGCACCGCAGGAGCTGGCAAACCGCATGGCTGCCACGTACGGTCGCGTGGACTTTCTGTACATGAACGCGGGTGTGCCGGGCGCACACCTCCCGGCTTTGCATGGATGGCTTGGTCTGTAGGCCGACTCCCTTCTGCATGTCATGCCTGGTGGCGCTTGCCGTGCAGCCTCACAGGGCAGTCACCAGACGGGGCGCGCATGGGGTAAGAGGCGGCGTGCGCGCGTGCGGTAAGAGGCGGCGTGCGCGCGTGCGGTAAGAGGCGGCGTGCGCGCGTGCGTTAAGAGGCGGCGTGCGCGCGTGCGCAGGCCGCCAGTACATTGGTGACATGCCGAACAGCGACCTGCGGCAGATGATGATGACGGTCAACACAAACTTCTGGGGTGCGCCGGGCGGGGCGCAACCTACTGCGCGGCTGATGTCGCAGCGGAGTGCATCGCATGCGCTTCGGGCGGCCCGTGGCCGCCGTTTTAGCGCCATGCATTACAGCATCGTGGATACAATGTATGGGGTGCAGTGCCCCAGCGCCCGCGCCGCGCATGCGCATGCTGTGAGCAGGGTGATGTGGGGCGCGAGGGGCGGGTGGAGCTGGCCAGGTGACGCCTTGCGTCCGTTGCTGCGCAGGCGCGCTGCGCGTGCTGCAGGCCTTCCTGCCGCTGTTCCCCACCACCGGTGCGCCGCGCCCGGTCGTGCATCCATGGGCCCTGGCTTCTCTGTAGAGGCTGTATGCTGCATCATGCTCAAATAGCTTTTACAGGTGTTACTGTGCAAGGACTAGCTGTGGGGTCGAGCGTGCTGCGAGTACAAAGTGCATCTGCTCAGTGCCTTCAGGGGGATGACTGGCATGTGGCGGTTGTGCAGCTTGGCACACCTCACAGCTTGCGCTCCTGCTAGTACTGAGACAGCAGCCTGTGCTGGCCGCAGGCTACGCGCGCATTCTGCAGACCTCCTCGGTGGAGAGCCAGCAGTCGTCGCCGGGCTACCTGCCGTACGCGGTGTCCAAGTGGGCGCTCATGGCCATGCAGGAGCAGTGGTACTCCACGCACGCGGCCGAGAACGTGCGTGCTCGCTCTGCGCTCCGCTCTGCGCTCCGCTTGCCAGCCTTGAGGCCAACATGTGCGTGCTGTGCAGCTTCACTTGCTCGGCGTGTGTTTGGCGAGCCCTTGGTGGGTAGCAAGGCATGAGACAATGTGCATATATAGTGGTGGCGGCCAGAGAGGAGCGTGTGGGCTGCTGGTATGCCTGTTGAGGTGCGAGTGGGGGTTTTTTTGGCCCCTGAAACGCACCCAAGACGCAGGGCTTTGCCGGTGCCGTGCTGCCCGGCCCGAAGCAAGTCGTGCTGTATGTGTCGTGGTCGCAACGGCGTGCAATGCATGGATGGCGTTATGCAACAGGTGAGCACCAACATCGACTACATTAGCATCATGCCTGCCGCGGTCAACACCAGCCTGGGGTACACCGCCATCTACGGTGCGGCCCGGGCCCCTTGCGCAGTACGACTCCCAAGCTTGTTGGCGTGGTGCCTGCTGGCTGCCTAGCAGCTTCCTCACAGCCCAGGGCTGGGGGCAGAAGCGAGCTTGCTGCCTGCGCTAAAGCGTGCTTGGCGCTTTGCCTATTCCTTGTCATGGCAGTCTCGCAGCGCATGGCAGTCTCGCTGTGCAGCGGAAGGGCCTCGCGCGCTGTTGCAGCTGTGAAGTGGTTTTCGGCAAGGCCTCGGACACCGACACGCTACCTGAGGTCGCGTGTCTGGCGCGTGGGCCAGGCTGCCCGGAGCTGTTCTCCGCCGTCAAGAACGACGTGATCGACGGCTACTACAAGAAGGCGCTCGACTCGCACAACGTGGGCGAGGCCGTGTACCGCATCGCCATCGACCCCAAGCCCAAGCTGCGGCAGAGTGCGCCTCCCTCTGGCTGCTGTCTTTGCGCGTTCAGAGGGAAGCCAGGCTTGTGCTGGCTTGCCTGGAGCCACATCTTCATTGGAGCTTGCGGTGCATGTGACCACTCCGTCTGTGTACGCGTGCCTTTTGGGGGTGACGCTTTACTCATTTCAAAGTGAAACGGGCTCTGTTGCATTTGCCCGATAGCACATCTTGCAAGTGAATTGACGGTAAGAGCGGTCTGCGCAGTGATCATGCGGGACGAGGACTTTGCTGCTCAGATCCCGCTCATGTGCCGGTGCGCGCATCTCGTGACTGCCCTGTGACTGCCCTCGAATGCTTTAATGCAAACAGAGCCATATTCTACCTGAAGTCTTGTGCCAGAAGGAGGCTTGCCCTTAAGGTAACTGACGTCCCAGTAGTTGCTTGTCTGCATACCTGTGCACATGCCGTGCCTCGGTCACGTGTGGTGTTGCAGGCAATCGGCATGCATCGCCGATGTGTGCTCTGAGTGAGGTCTATGCCGTCCCTGTGCAATCATCTTATGTACGAGCATTTCACAGGCTCAGTGTTCTTGATGGTCCGCTGATGCCGCGCTCCATGCTGGGCAGAGTGTCCCTGCTGAGTCCGTGCCCCGCGGCGGTCTGCAGGCGGTACACGCAGCCGCTGGAGGAGATGTACGATGGGAATGCGCCAGGGCCGTCCATCGCGGCCTGGCTGTCCACGGAGGCCAAGGCGCACGCGCGGTACAACTGCAGCGCGCACTGCGGCGGCAAGCAGTACTGCGGCGCCGCGGCGCCGTATGGCAGCATCTATGGCACCGACTCCATCGGCGCGTACTAGGGCGGTCTGCGACCGTGGTGAGCTCCGCGCGCGTCTGGACGCTTGTATGCTCTGATTTTTTTTTGGGTCGCTATCTGCCGTTTGTATCCGCGGAAACGCAGTGGAGCATGAGCCGGCCTTAATGCCAGGACGCATGTGCTAACGCCAGGATGCATGTGCTGCACCCTGCACTTGTTAGGTTGGTGGCAGGGTAGCGGGGTACATACTATAGCGTAGGAACCTTCTGCGGGTGGTCGGCATGCAAGCCGGGCCCACTGCATCTTCTTGCATCAGCCCGCCAGACCCAGTAGCTCTGCCGCAGCAGGCGGCGCAGGCGTGGAGAAAGTCTTGCTGTGCAGAGTGTGTCTCAAGGTCAAGATGAAGCAAGGTATTGCTTGATTAAATGTGCAAACCTGCCCAGTGCATAGTTGGGCAACGGGCGCTCAGCTGTTGCTCGGCTGACGCTGCTCGCCTGCCAAGAACGTTGCCTCGCCTATCCAGGTGCCTGTTCATTCTTTTAGAGTTGGTTGGTGGCTGCAGCCGCCTGTTCTTTTCTTCTTCTTCATCATGCCTCACTGTATCTAATGTGTGGTGGCCTGCATGCATGCGTTGATGTGTATCGTAGTAGCTATAATTTGGACAAGAGCGAGCATGTGCATGCGAACGGGGCTGGCAAGGGTATGTGTCATGAAATATCCACATCCTTGCCTGAATTGAAGCTCTGCAGACAAGTTTTCTGTTGCTTTACACAGCGCAGGGCAGGACATTTGAATCTTAATGCTTAAATCTTTCTACACAGCATGCCATGCATCCACAGGCCACACAAAAGAGTGTCAGGTTCTGCATGCTCAGTGCTGCGCCACACATGTTTCTAGGACAAGGTCACCAGCATGTAGAACAATAACTGCCCTTATATGCCCACGTCAGTGTTTTGCATCCATACATGCACTTCAAACTCAGCGTGCCTACAAGCAACCTTTGCGCCTCACCATCATACACAGCGCCTAGCAGGCCTGACCCTAGCACGGCACGCTCGCAGGGGTGGCATCGCTCGCCGCAGGCGCGCCACCCTCACGCCCGCCAGCCGAGGACCGCTGCAGAGGGTCGGCTCCCGTGCGCGGAGGACCGCCGGACGGCGTTTCCGCAGGCGTGGGCGCCCCGGCCTGTCCTGCACTGTGCACGGCAGCATCGCAGCCAGTGCCGCTGGGGGCCAACGCGCCAACCGGGGACCCGCGCGGCGGGTCCCCATCGGGCGCCGATGCTGTGGCCGCCTGGTGGACGGCTGCGGGCGACGCTCCCCCGGCAGGCTGCGCGCCAGCGGGCGGCGGCGCTGCTCCGGGAGGCGGCGCTCCACCGGGAGGCGGCGCGCCGGTTGGCGGCGGCGCGCTGGGCGGGCGCGGCGGCGGCAGCCCGCGCGCCGCTGCGAGGGCCGCAGCCGCGGCCGCCGCCGCCGCCGCCGGCTCGATCAGCGCGTGGCCGGCCAGCTCGCGCGGCAGCAGCACGCGCAGCACCGGGAACTCGACCAGCGCCTTGCCGCGCAGCGCGGCCGCCAGCGGCAGGCCGCCCGGCAGCCGGTAGAACGCTGGGTCGTTCGCCTGACCGAGCGGCACGCGTCGGCGGGTGTCAAGCATGGCGATGGGCGCGCCGGATGGCGGCAGGCGCGCTGGAAGGCAGCGGAGTGTGTGCTGCCCGGCTCGCAGTTGCTGGGTCCATCGCCTCCCCTGTCATCCGCCTCAGTACATATGCCTACTGCCAGGCACATTTACGGCACGCCGCTTTCACGTCGCTTGCACCCTTCCCACCCCACGCCATGATACTGTACAAACGCTCCCAGGCGTCCCCTCCTAGCCCCCCACATGCACCGTCACGCTGCCCAGGCAGGTGCGGGGTGCCGGGGCGCGCGGCGCACCGGGCGCAGCTCCTGCCGCATGACGATTGTGAGCGCCTCGGCGCCCGCGTCCGCGTACTCGCGCAGCGCGTGCGCCTTGAGCGCGCCGCCCGGCGCGAGCGCCAGGTGCGCCGCCAGCAGCTCGCCCAGCGGGCGGCCCTCGTCCACGCGCCTGCGCGCGCGGGGCGCCGCCGCCGGCTCTGCGACCTGTGATGCGAGGCTGGCTCTGTGATGCGGCGCCAGACCGCTGCCGGCCCTGCCCATTGCATCACAGGTTCATGGCTCATGTGTTGAGCGTGCGCATTGAGCGAGAGAGCAGCTCGCCCGGCGGCCAGCGCACGGCCGCGCGCCGGCGGCTGGGGAGTGGCCCATGACATGATGCCTGTGATGTGGTGCCCAGACCTGTGGTGCCAGACCACCGCCAGGCGCACCTCTCAGCGCGCAAGCCTCATGCTGCCAATGCACACCGGGCGCCTGGCGGTCCATGCAAGGCACAGATCAGGGAAGCGGGCCCAGGGTTGTGGACCACGCATGCCCAGGGCCAACCACGCCGTGCGGGTGCCGCCGCGGCGGCGCACACCGCAGGACCTGCGACGGCGCGCGCGGCCGGGCGCGCACTTGTCGACGGCCGTGACGCCTGCCGCGGGGAAGCGCCACTCCACGTGCCAGCGCAGCCGGCGCTCGCGTCGGTTGAAGCAGCTGCTGTTGCGCGCGCGGCGCTCCATGCCCGGGTGCTGTAGGTGCAGGGCCACGCCGCGGGCGCGCGCCTGCGCGCGCCGCGCGGGGCTGTCAGCCCGGGGCCGCAGGCGGGAGCGGCCCGAAGAGGCCGCCCTGCTCCCGCGCGGCGCCCGCCGCTGCGCCAGGGCAGGGCCGCCGCTGGCCGCCACACTCGAGTGGCACAGGGCGCCTGGGCAGGTGCGCAATATCCTCCTGCGGCACAACCGGCCCGTACGCGGACAACACAGGCTGCTCCAGCCCCGGCGTGCGCTTGTAGACACATCTGAAGCAAGGCGGCGGCGGCGGTTCGCGCAGCTCCGGCCGGGCGCCCGCGCGGCCCGGCGCGCCGAGCGCGCGGGCGCGCACACCTGGTGCGCGAGCTCCTGCAGGTGCGGCGGCGGCGCGGCGCGGCGGCGGTCGGGCGCGGCGCGCTGCGCGGCGTCGCCGGCCGCCGCCGCCTCCTCCAGGAAGCGGTAGTCCGACAGCAGCGCGCGCTCGTCAAACGCGCTCAGCGGCAGGAAGTCGGTGCGCCGGCGCTTGCCGGTGCAGCCTGCGCGCCGGCGGCGGCCTCTGTCTCTGCGTTTCCTGCCGCGCGCCGGCCGGGGCCGGACACGCAATGGGCCTGCGAAGCTCGCGCAGGCGCAGGCGCCGGTGGCGGGCCGCCGGTGCGCCGACGACCGCCCTCCGAGCACGGCAGGACGGGGTGCAGGCTTTGGACGGGCAAATGCGCTCACTGGGCGAGCAGGAGGCTGGCCGAGTCGCACTCCTGCCAGAACAGAGCGCTGGCTCGCGTGCCGGCAGGTGCGGCGAGGGCCAGCAGCGCATGCTGCAGCAGCCGGCGCAGGAGCTGCCGCAGTTCGCTCCCACGGGCGCGGCTGCCGCCGACCGCACCTGAGGCCTCCTTGTGAGCTTTGGAGCACTGCAGGCTGCACGTGCGCACGCCGCAGCCGGGGCAGCAGTAGCGTGCCGCAGCATCACTGCACTCCTCGCACAGCTTGCCGCCTGCCGCAGGTGTGTGCCACAAGGTGTCACAAATGTGAGACGACTGCATTGGCGGCCGCGAGTGGTGCCGAAGCGCAGTGGCTGCAAAGGTGCAAGCTTGAGCGTCTCAGGGGCTGCCACAGGCGCCTTTGCAGCTGTGAGACAGGCCCCAGCGCGACCTTGAGCTTGGCGCACCAGCAACGGTCTCGGGCCCACCTTGCGCCAGCGGCGCGCCGTCCTCGCTTACTGTCATCGCCGCGCTCCTGCACGACCGGTCTCCCCTGAATGGGGAAGAGCGCACCGTCTGCGAGGGGAGGCCGTCCTATACCCTAGCGATGTAACACCTGCCTGAGGGAGGCTCCCTCCATAGCATAGGCATAGGCCAGCCACTCACTCCTGCGCTTGAAGCTGTAACTTGGTGCCAATTCAACTATCGACGTCCGTCACACACAGCAAGATGAAGCGGAAGCGTGACGCCGCCCTGCCGCAGCGCATTGTGGTTGAGCCGGCCGGCGATGCCGCCGCCGCTGCCGCCGCCGGCCCGTACGCGGCCTTCTTTGCGAGCGGGTTCCGGCCCGGCCGCGACGCCGGCTGCTCCTGGAGCGTCCACTCCAGCGAGGACAAGCAAGTGCTCGTCGCGAGCACGGCGCGCACCACTCGCCTTCTTGTGTGCATATTCCCAACAGCCTCTCTGTGGGAGCGCTGCGCACGCTTGATAAGCTTCAATCCCGCAGTGCTTGCCCACTGGGTGCCTGTTCCAGTGTCGGGCTCCTTGATGGGGCTCCTCGCTTGCAAGTAGTGACAACCTGTTGCGGCCGCCGCAGGACCGCGTGGACTTCGTCGGCGACTGCTCCTGGCCCGCCACGCTCGGCCCGCCGACCTGCAGGCGCGCGCCCGCCCTGCGCGTGCGTAGGCGGCTTGTGCGCGCGCCGTGCAGCCTGCCCTTGCCACACACGCGGGCACTGCCAGGGCCTGACTACGCGCTTGTGCTCACGTGCGTGTGCGCGTATGGTTAGGGTAGGGTTGGGTCTGACGCCAGGCGCCCCGGCCGCGCGCGCAGCTACGCGCTGGGCGTGCTGGACAGGCGCAGCGGCAGGCTGCGCCTCGCGCCAGCGGCCGGCGCGGGCGTCGTGCGCATGGAGCCGCGCGTGCGCGGCTTCGACTACGGACCTGCGCCGGACGCCGCGCCCGCGCAGGCCCTGGACCGCGAGGGCCGCATCGACCAGAACCGCAGGCGCGCCGCGTCGGGTTTTTACAGCGCGGCGTTTCTGAGCATGCTCAGCGGGTGGCCGCCTGCTGGCTGTGCAGTGCCTTAAATCTGCGGCCGGTGGCCCAGCCTGCGCCGTGGGGAGGTCGAGCGTGCCATGAGCGGCGCGGCGCACGCGCATGCATGCTCGGAAGCAGGTCGGGCGCAGGCAGCGAGCGGCGCTCGGGAGCGCTGCTTGTGATGGCGCTGACGCGCCAGCTCCCGACAGCGGAGGGCCGGCGCGGTCCATGACGCGCGCGCGGCCGCCGCGGCAGGCTGGTGGACGCGTTCGGCAGCACGCGGCGGCGCAAGCAGCTGGCCGGGCGCGAGGGCGCGGCGGTGCACGCGGGCGCGCTGGGCGGCGCCGCGGCCGTGCAGGCGCTGCTGGCGGCGGCCAACGAGCGCGCCGCCGCAGGCGCCGCCACCAAGGCAGCCCCCTCCCTCCTGGGGCCCGCCTGCTCGCGGCTGGGAGGGGCGGCGTCCCGGGACGCGCTTCGCCTTGTTCACGGCTGTGCCGGGAGCGCGCGCGCACCGGGGCGGCACCCAGCGAAGCAAGGCAGGCCGCGCCTGCGCTGGCGGCCCCGGCAAGCCTCTGACCTGCGTCAGGGCTGCCGGGTGTGAAGGTTGGTCCTGCCGCGCTTGCGTCCGCGCGCGCTCGGCCGCCGGCGCCCGTGCCACCCACGCGGGCAGCGCTGCCCCTCGCAGGGACGTGCTTGCATGCACTCGGTTCCAGTACGCGGTGTGACAGCAGCGAACAGCGGGTCTGCGTTGTTGCGTGCAAGGGCGGCCGGGGGGCTGATGCTGAGCGTGCCGCGCGCAGGAGGACGTGCTCAGGGCTGCGGCCGAGCACCGCGCCATCCCGGCGCACCACCCGGACGCGACCACCGCGGCGGACGCCTACAGGCGCGCGCGCGGCGCCGCGCAGGCCGGGGCTTTACGCACCGGCGGCGCTCGCTGGCATTCAGCAGGGCGTGGCGCGACACGCAGTGGCACAGGTCAGTTGGTGGGTTTCAGCCGACGGGCGTGTCAACGGTATGTCGGCGGTCCCAAGAGGCGGCTCCGCACGCATGCAGTCCCGCCACACCGGGAGTGCCGCCACCCGCGCGCCCCATTCACCTAAATTTCCCCCTATGTAACCCTATTTCAACCTAATTTGCTACCCTAATTTTCGTGCGCCGCCAGGCTGGAGGAGCTGGTGCCGGCGGAGGCGCTGGCCGCGCTGAAGGGCGACGTGGCGGAGCTGCGGCGCGCCGCCGAAGATGACCACTTCGCCGAGGAGCTGCGCGCCAGCGGCCTGGTGCGGCGGCCCTCTGCTTGCGGCGGCCACGCAACCTGGCGGCGCTGCGCCTCTGCTGGCGCTCTAGAGGTTGGGGCTCTAGGGCCCCACCTTGCCCCGTGCATGCTGAGCGCCTGGCGCGTGTGCACCATGGCGGGGGACGGTGCGCCCGGTCTCCAGGCGCGTTTAGGGCCTGGACGCTTAGCCCTGACCCTACCCTAGCCCAGCTGCGGCCCGCGCGCGCCAGTGGCCGGCGCTGGTGCTGGACCGCCTGCCGCGGCTGCCGGCGGGGCGCGAGGGCGCCGCGCGCGCGGCCGCGCTGGCCGCGCTGGCCGCGCTGCTGCAGGTGCAGCAGGGGCCGCCGCGCGCGCGCGAGGACGCCGCCGGCGGCCTGGGCGCCGCCGCCGCCAAGCTCGGGCTGCCCGTGCGCGCCCCCTCGACCCGCTCGCAGCCCTGGCCGTCTCGAGCACCGGCGCCTACGCGTCGCAAGCCCCTGCTTCCTGTCGCCTGGCGGCCGCGTGCACAGCCGCAAGCGGCCCTACGGCGAGGAGCACAGGGCGCGCCTCGGAGGCGCGCCCGTTTCATGGGACCGCGCCCGCCGCCGCGCGCAGGAGCCCGTGCTGCGGCCGCTCCTGGACCGCTTCTTCACGCGGCACGAGGCGGACGGCGGCGGCTGGGAGTGGTCGCGCTCGCGCGAGCAGGCGCGCGCCTTATCCTGGTGCCCCAACTTTCCCCTTACAGCTCTACGACGCACGCGAGCGGGTCCCCTTGCTCCAAGCATGCACAGGCCCGCCTCACGGCACCGCGGGGCATGCCCCTCATGCGCTTCTCTGAGCACGCCCGTGGCGCTGCGGCGCCTCGCGAGCCGGCGGCGGCCGGCCGCTGGCCGGCGCCCGCCGGCCGCGCCGGGCGCGAGCCAGCGCGCGCGGCCGCGCTGACTGCGGCGCCGCCGCGCTCGCGCGCGCAGGCGCAGGCGCTGCTGCTGCACGTGCTGATCGTGGCGCTGGTCGCGGAGGGCGGCGAGCTGGGCGCCGCGCAGTTCGAGCGCCTGCGCGCGGCGCTGCGCGCGGCGCCCGCGGATCTGGCCGGCCTGTACCGGTGCGCGCCGCCGGGCGCGGGCCGGGGACGGGCCGGGGCGTGGGCTGGCCAGCGGCTGGTCGGCGGCGGGCTCTGGCCTGCTCGACCAAGGGTTGCAACCCTGCATGGCCCAGACGCACCGTTTTGCTCTGCCGCTCTGTTGCCAGCAAACAGAGCTTGGGCCATCTGCCCTCGAGCCTGGCTCGCCACCCGGCCTATCAAGCTGAGTGCCGCTCAGGCATCCTGCGTTGGCGAGGCGGGTGCGGCCGCGCCTGCGCGCAATTGAGAACGCCCTCGACAGCTCAGAGGCAGAGCTCGCCCGGAGCGCGCGCCCTTGACCGGGAACCTGGCTGCCGGCCTCGTATGAGAGCCCGGCACCCCCGGGCCCGGCGTGGCAGCACTGTCCAGACAGGAGGCGCGTGCTGCGGCCGCGCCAGGCACGGGGCGGCGCGCCAGCTGACCCGCGCGCGCTCCGCGCAGGGAGATGGGCTGCGTGTGCACGGCGGCCGCGGGCACGGCCTCGCCGCTGCGCCAGTTTCGCGTGGCGCTGCTGCCGCCCAGCGACCCGCCCAAGCGCCTGCGCGACTGCTTCCCCAAGCCCAAGGCGGGCGCGCCTGCGCGCGGGCGCCGCTGAGGCTGCTCGGCGCGCCGGAGGGCTGGCCCGGGCGCGGACGCGTATGGGCGCGTCGGTGCGCCCCGCGGGCCCCGCGGCGGCGGCCTGCACACTGGGACCTGCTTGTTGCTGTTGCTTGAGCTGTTGCCTGGAGCGGGTTCTGTCGCAGCTTGGCCGAGCGTGGACGCTGGCGTTTGACACGCGGAGACATGCAGGACGCTGCTGCAGCTCGCTGTGCAGCGTCGGTTCGCACACTGCGGCCTGTGGCTTCTGTGTGGCAGACGCGAGGCCATGAGCCAGTGCCTGTCACTGCAAGGCCCTGAGGCAGCACGTCACAGAGGCGCCAGCGGCGCGCGCGGCTGCACCGCACGCCCCCTCACGGCACCAGCAGCCAGCGCTCCAGCGCGGGCGCCCACCGGTCGGCCCAAGCCGGCAGCAGCACCGCCAGTCCCTGCAGGGGCACGCGTGCTGTGCCCCCCACCGGCCCTCCCAGCATGGCGCTCTGGTACACAGGCTGAGGAGGCACATGGTTTACAGGCTCAGGGGGGACATGCAGAGGGAGAGCGCATGCCCCGGCAGGCATGCAGCCTGCAGGCGCGGGCAGGAGCCTGCAGGGCCCGCGGCGCGCACCGCCCAGCAGCAGGGCTGCGCACCGCGAGCAGCAGGGCTGCGAGGCCCACGACGCGCCACGCGCCGCTGGGCACGTTCTAGCGCGAGCCGCTCCAGCGCTGGCCGCGCGGGGCGCGTGTCAGCTGACAGGTTATAGTTGGGGTTAGGGTAGGGTTACCCTAACCCTAACCCTAGCCAGGCGGCCCTGCTGTGCCGGGGCGCGCGCGGCGCGCGCACCTATGTTGAAGAAGACGCGCGGGTGGCCGGCGCCGGCCCTGTGCGGGCTGCGCTGCCGGGCCTCCACGACGGCGATGACGGCCTGCCACGCGCGCGGCGCCGCCGCTGCGGGCGTCACCGGCCGGGCCTGCCAGGCTGCTGGCGCTGCGGAG
>JAABUH010000945.1_pt1 | contig 36875 bp, 36 predicted proteins | sample 5559121 | NCBI WGS metagenome assembly JAABUH01 (sample SAMN10711871, study PRJNA513364) | rock metagenome | isolation source: Antarctica rocks | place: Antarctica: Victoria Land, Battleship Promontory nord | collected 2015-12-28
CCGCCGGCCGGCGCCCGCCACGCGGGCGCACCGCGGGTTCTATCCGTTGTCCCCTGTCCCCCCGATCTCCTCTGCGGGGCCTACCCGTTATCCTCTTGATCTTCCCTTGTAGACGGCGACCGTCGGCGTCCCGCCGCGCGTCACGCGCAGCACATCCCACATGCCGAGCTGCTCGTGTCCGGACACGGCGCAGATGATCGCATAGGCCCCGACCTTATCGGCGACGAAGGAAAAGCGTTGCGTCGCCCCCTGCGCCGCCCCGTTCGCGGGATCGGTTGAAACGGCCCTACGGAAAGCGATCGGCCAGCCCTCCCGCAGGTCCTTTTTGGCATACGGCGTCACCAGCACGCTGTGCGGGTACTCTCCCCTGTTCTGATACACGATGGTCACCCGGTAGCCGGAGGGTATGCTCACGATCATAGCGCCCTTACCATAGCCGTCGAAGTTGAAGCCCTCGAGCGCATTCGTATATCCCGCAATCAACGTGAGCGCCGCCATGTGCGCTTTTGTGTCGGTGGAGAGCCAGTGCGACGGCGGCGGTGCGGGCGGTGCGGCCTGCACGGCCTGCACCGGCGCGCCGGCAGTACGGACGACCAGGGCCATGACGCCGCTCGCCACGGCCGCCCATGAGATGGCGCGCGAGGTAGCAAAAAACATGGTTACGCCCCCTTCGATTAGTCGCCGGCCGGCCGTGGACCGCCGACAGAGGGCGGCCGGACGCTCCTTATCAGGATAGCTGAAAGGCGCTGACGTCGGGGCATCGGTCGACGTAGCAGCGCGCGTCGGGAGGACGACAACGCGCGGTATGAGACCACTCACCAACCCACTCCCGCTCCAATACGTTTCCAACAAAAGCGCGGTATAGTATCCCGTAGAGGGCCAGACGAAGGGCGGCGAAGGGCGGCGAAGGGCGGCGAAGGGCGGGGACAGGGTATGCGCATATTGGTCGTCGAGGACGAGCGGCGCCTGGCGCTCCTGCTGCGCCGCGTGCTCCTGGAGGAGCGTCACACTGTCGACGTCGCGGGCGACGGTGTGCAGGGCCTGGACCTCGCGAGCAGAGACACGTACGACCTGGTCATCCTCGACCTGATGCTGCCTGGCCGCGACGGGCTCGAGGTCTGCCGCGAACTGCGCGCCGCCGGCGTCAAGGCCCCCGTGCTGATGCTGACCGCGCGCGCGGCCGTCGAGGACCGCGTGGCCGGGCTCAACGCCGGGGCGGACGACTACCTCGTCAAGCCCTTCGCCATGGAGGAGTTGCTCGCGCGCGTCAACGCCCTCTCCCGGCGTCGGGGCCGCGACCTCGACGCCTCGCTGGAGTTGCGCGTGGGCGACTTGACGCTCGACCTGGTGCGCCACCAGGCGCGACGCGGCGCGCGCGCCATTGAGCTCACGGCCAAGGAGTTCGCGCTGCTCGAGTACCTGATGCGCCATCCCGGCCAGGCGCTCACGCGCACGCAAATCACCGACCACGTGTGGCGCTACGACCTGGAGGCGCTCTCAAACGTCGTCGACATCTATATCCATTACTTGCGCGACAAGGTCGACCGCGGCTTCCCGCACCCGCTCATCAGGACCGTCCGCGGAGTCGGCTACAAGATCGAAGGTTAACGACAGTATGTCGACGGCGCCATGGCGGCGGTTGGAAGGCACACGCGGGACGACGCTCCCGTGACCGCTCCTATCAGGGCTGCGGCGGGGCGCGCGCGGTCCCTGCTCCTATCCCCGCGTCGCGCCCACGCCGACGCCTATGCCGACGCCGACCCCGGCGCGCAGATGTTCGCGCGCATTCGCCGTCGCCTCACGACGTGGTACAGCCTTGTCCTGCTGGGGGCGCTCCTGCTCTGCGGGGTCGTCTTCTATCTGCTGATCAGTCAAGTAATTTTCGACCCGATCAACAGGACCCTGTCCAACGCGGCAGGCGCTTTCGGCGCGTTGTGGCAAGGCGACTCGAATAGGCAGTGCCCTCTGCTCGCGCCGACGGACGCCGAGGCGCGGTTTTTCAGCCCCTATTACCGGCGGTATAGAGGATTACTCTATTTTGCGTGTTTCGACGACGGCGGCGCACTTTTGCGGGACAGCGCCAACAGCCCGGCGCTACCGCGTTCGATCGCGCTGCCCCACTCTGTCGCGCGATTGGTCGCCCAGAAGGCTATTCACTCGAGTCCGGAGATCGCTACCGTCGACGTGGGCAGCGATATAGGCCCGGTCCAGATCTACGCGCGAACGATCCCCCATCCGGTGACGGGAAGGACTATCGGCGTCGTCGCGGTCGCCTATCCGGTCGATGCCCAGGTTGCCGTCCTCCGCCGCGTCCTGCTGCTGATATTGACGGTAGGGGCGGTAGCCCTCCTCGCCGCGGCGCTCGGCGGGCTGTTCTTGTCGCGACGCGCCCTGGAGCCGGCGCGGTTGGCTTTCGCGCGCCAGCAGTCATTCATCGCCGATGCCTCGCACGAGTTGCGCACACCCCTGACTCTCCTGCGCGCCGACGCCGAGGTGCTCCTGCGCGGCGGTGACCGCATGACGCCCGACGACCGCGCTCTGGTAGAGGACATCGTGGCCGAGACGGTCCACATGACGGCGCTCGCCGGCGCCATGCTCGCCCTCGCCCGCCTCGACGCCGGCCGTCTGCATCTCGAGCGCGACGTGGTCGACCTCTCCGCTATAGCCGCGCGCGTCGGGCGTCGCGCCGCGGCGCTGGCCGGCGAGCGAGATGTGACGGTCACGGTCGAGGATACCGGTCCACTGCTCGTGATCGGCGACCACTTGCTGCTCGAGCAGACCGCGCTCATCCTCGTCGACAACGCGATCAAGTACAACCGCGCCGGCGGACAGGTCGTCCTGCGCGTGAGCCGCCGCGCGGGCGGCGCGGGCGGCGAGGCCATCCTGGAGGTGTGCGACACGGGCATCGGCATCACGCGGGAGCGCCTCCCGCACCTGGGCGAGCGGTTCTACCGCGTGGACAAGGCGCGGACGCGCGAGGCCGGCGGCGCCGGGTTGGGGCTCTCCATCGCCCACGGCATCGCCCGCGCGCACGGCGGCGCGCTGACCTTATCCAGCGCGCCCGGCGCCGGCACGGTCGCGCGTTTGAGCATGCCGGCGGCGGGCGATGGTCGATAGTCGACGATCGACTATTGACACGTGGTGCGCCAGTAAGTGTACCGCTGGCCGTGCACGCGCGTGGTCCAGTAAACGGTGTGGCAGCGCGGTTTGCGCGTCGTGACCAGCCTGGGCGCCGGGCGCGGATAGCGCGCGCGCCGTGGGGGCGTCGAGAGCGCGGTCGTCGTCGCGACCGGCGTCGACGTGGCATAGGCAGCGGCGCCGCTCGCGCTCGTCGGCGTGGCGTCGTCGGAGGGGCTCGTCGCGGTCGTAGTAGGGGGAGCGGCGGTGGGCGACACAGGCGCCGGCGTCGCGGTCGCGCGCGGCGCGAAAGTAGGGGTCGGGGGCGCGCTCGTGGCGGTCGGTGTCGGCGCGACGGCGTGGTAGGCCAGGACCTGCTGCGACGGGCCACTGTTCCAGGTGGCGCTGCGCCAGCCCGTGATCGCGTACGCTTCGGCGACGGTAGGGACCCAGATGTCGACATGGTAGCCGATGACGGCGCTGCCAGTGTCTTCGGCGTGGCAGGTACCGAGGCCGGCGATAGTGATGTAGGTACCCATGGGGATGACGCGGGGGTCGACGGCGCAGGTGCCGGGGTGGGTGTAGACGCCGCTAGCAGTGTAACCACGGTCGACGTAGCCGGTCACATAGACCTGTGCCGTCGTCGCCGAGGCGACCGAGGGCCCTTCTGCGAGGGCCGGAGTGACCACGGCGGCCACGGCGATGAATCCGATCATCCGAGCCCGCATAACGCTCCTTTCGCGCTGTACGCTCCCATAATTGGCGCCCGGGTCCGGTCGCGCGCGCGACCGCCACCTCCCTGGCGTCCCGTCGTCCTAACGCCCTATGCGATGTACGTCCGCGCCGGGCACGACGCTTTGGGCAGTATACCCGGACGTTTTCCGAGCCCGCAAGTTTTCGCCCTGTCGAGAGGTGGCGCGCCTTTATGCGCGCGACGCTTGTGCCGATGCGTAGAACGATCTACGCTACTTGTGCAACCATCGCGTCCTAGCGCGCCGGGCGGGTCCTGTCGTGACTGCCCTGGCTGCTATAGAGGGGAACATGTCGCATGAATGCTAGGCTCGCGGCGGGTGTGCTGGGGGCGGCGGCCTTGGGCGCACTCGGCTGGGTGGCCGCCAAAGCAACACCCGGTCTCGCCGCGTCCGCCCTTCCGCTCTCGCTCGTGGGCATCCTCGTCGGCCTGCTGCTAACACCGATCATCTTCGCGCGACCGCTGCGCCGCCTCGACGCGTACCTGCGCGACGCGCCGGTGGCGGATCTCTCCGTCGCCCTGGTCGGGCTGGGCATCGGTCTCGTGATCGCGGGCCTGCTGGCCGTCCCGCTCGCCCTGCTCGGCCCCCCCATCGGCAACCTGCTGCCGACCGTGGTGGCGCTCGTCGTCGCGCTAGTGTGCATGCGCGTGGCCCTCCTGCGCCGCGGCGATGTGCGCGCCCTCTTCGCGCATGAGGTAGAGCGAGCCGGGGGCGCCGCGGGGGGCTCGACCGCGCCCACGGCCGGGAGCAATGGCGCCGGCGCCGGCGATAATCACCAGCCGCAGATCCTGCTCGACACAAGTGTCATCATCGACGGGCGCATCGCCGACATCAACGCCAGCGGCTTCATCATCGGCGAGATCGTCGTCCCGCAGTTCATCCTCGACGAGCTGCGCCACATCGCCGGCTCGCCCGACGTGCTGCGCCGCACCCGCGGGCGGCGCGGCCTGGACATGCTGAACCGCATGCGCGAGGAAGAAGGCGCGCCGGTCACCATCGTCGACCTCGACCCGCGCGACGTGCAAGAGGTGGACGCCAAGCTGGTGTACGTCGCCCGCAAGCTGCACGCCGCGATCGTGACCACCGACTTCAGCCTGAACAAGGTGGCGCAACTGCAGGGCGTCCGCGTGCTCAACGTCAACGAACTGGCCAACGCGGTCAAGCCGATCGTGCTGCCCAACGAGGAGATGTCGGTCAAAATCATCCAGGCCGGCAAGGAGCCGGGACAGGGCGTGGGCTACCTCGACGACGGCACCATGATCGTGGTCGAGGACGGCACGCGCCACCTCGACCAGCAGGTCGACATAGTGGTCACGCGCGTCCTCCAGACCGTCGCGGGGCGCATGATCTTCGCCACCATCAAAGGGCAGAACACGCGCGGGCCGTTCAACGGTAGTCGAAGATAGAAAGTCGACAGTCGGGGACGTAAGATGTGCCGTAGCGCCATGCCGGTCGATCGCTCCCTGGCTGCCGCCTGTGCCCGCCACGGTCACTATCGACTATCGACTATCGACTATCGACTTCACGCGCTATGCCCGAGGTGATCGGCGTCGTGGTCGTCGCGGGCGGCGGCAGCCGCCGTATGGCCGGGGTAGACAAGCTGTGGCTGCCGGTCGCGGGCCGGCCGCTGCTCGAGCACACCCTCCTCGCCCTCGTCGCCCTCCCGGAGCTCACGCGCGTCGTACTCGTCGTTTCCCCCGACGGACGTCGCCGCGTCGCCGAGCGGCGGGCGTCCGCCGCATCCGCCGCGTCCGCCCCGTGGGACGCGCTCCACGCGGTCGTCGACGGCGGCGCCGAGCGCGCCGACTCGGTCTACGCGGGACTGAGGGCGCTCGGCGCGTGCGACCTCGTACTGATCCATGATGGGGCGCGCCCGCTCGTCACACCGGAGCTCGTCCGCGCGGGGCTGACCGCGGCGCGCCGGCATGGCGCCGCGGTCCCCGCCCTGCCCGTGACCGACACGATCAAGAGGGTCGACGAGGCCGGGCGCATCGTCGCCACGCCCGACCGGGCGGCGCTCCGCGCGGTGCAGACGCCCCAGGTGTTCCGCCATGACCTGCTCCTCGCCGCCTACGAAGCTGCCGGCGCCGAGCGCGCGGCCAGCACCGACGACGCCACGCTCCTCGAGCAGGGCGGCCACCCCGTCTACACCTACCCCGGCGACCCGCGCAACATCAAGGTCAGCACCCCCGCCGACCTGCCGCTGGTGTCGCTTTATCTGACGGAGTCGATGGTCGATAGTCGATAGTCGAAGGAAAGGTAGCTGTCCAGGCGTTGCTCGTGAGGGTGCACCGGCTTGCGGCCGCGTCAGCAAGGTTATACAATCTATCGACTATCGGCTATCGACTATCGGCTATCGGCTATCGACTAGATACACGGCCATCGTGGGCTCCTGCACGATGGTGGGCCGCGCGACGGTGACGCTGTAGACCTGCCGCAGTCCGGGCCGCGCGACGAGGTTCGCATAGGCGCGCGGGAACACGATGAGGTGTGCGCGCCGAGCCGCACGACCTCCGCGTCGATGTCGGCGGAGCGACGCGCCACGGGCTGCTCGCGCTTGAGGGCGAGGAAACGCGGCGTGACCAGCCCCTCGATGTCCACGATGGGATGGTCCGAGATGTAGCCGATGGCCCCGATGTCGTGGGCGGCCACGGGCGCGCCGGCGGGGACGCGCGCGCGCACCCAGCGACCAAGCGCGACCTGCATGCCATCGATGTCCCGCACTGACAAGGTGTAGCGCCGCGCCCACCCACCGAGCGCGAGCGCCGTCAGCAGCACCAGGACGAGGGGGGGTAACGCGGCGCGCCAGGCGTTACGGCCGGCGGGCACGCGTGTCAGGCGCGCGACTGCGGCAACGGCCCAGAGCAGCAGGAAGGGCTGCAGCGGCATCACGTAGCGCCCGAAGTGGTAGAGCAAGGGCGAGAGCAGGGCCTGCTCGACGATCAGGAGCAGCGGCCAGGCGACGACGGCGCGCGCCGAGGCGCCGCGCGGCGCGCTCACGGTAGGTCGCGTCTCCCCGGACCCGGGGCCAGGTCCGGAACGCCAGAGCGCGAGCGCGCCGAGTGGGGCCAGTATCAGGATGACGTTGCCGCCGACTAGCAAGTACGGCAGTACCGCGAGGTAGGCGAGCGCGCGCGGCAGCGTCTCCGCGCCCAGTGGCATGCTCTTGGCGTAGAAGGTCGTCGGCAGTGGGTGGCCGATCGTCAGTAGTGCGAACAGGTTGTATGGCGCCACCAACAGCGTGTAGAGCGCGACGGCCAGCAGCACACCCGCGAGGGGAGGCCGGAAACGCGCGCAAAGGTCGACGAAGAGGATCGCGGCCAACAGGTAGCCCTCGGGGCGCGCCAGCGTGGCCAGCCCGCACAGGGCCGCGACGAGGAGCAGGCGATGGCGCACGGCCGGCCCGCCCGCGCCCGGCGCCGGGCGGGCTAGGAAAGCGGCCAGCGAGAGCGCGGTGAACAAGGTCACCTCCATGCCCGAGGGCGCGGCCCACAGCAGCCGCCCGTCGAGCGCGGTCGCCGCGCCGGCCGCCCACGCGGCCGCGGGTCCGGCGATGTACTGCGCGGCCAGGCGCCGCGCCAGCACGGCCGAGGCGGCGAGGAATAGCACTCCGCAGACCTTCGCGGCGACCCACACCGGCGCGCCGCAGAAGGTGGGGACGGCGAGCAGCAGTACCCACAGGGGCGAGGTCGAGCCCGGCGCCGGCTGGTCGGGGTTGAAGGCGAAGCCGTGCCCCGTCGCCAGATTCCGCACGAAGCGGAAGTGGATATAGGCGTCGTCGAGCGGCACGCCCCACAGGTTGCCCGTCGCCGCCCACTGCGCGCGCAGGAACACGGCGACGCCGAGCAGCGTCAGCGCGACCAGGCTGCCCGCGGCGACAAGATCGGGCGCGACAGATCGTGACCGGCGTCTCGGGCGTCTCGGGCGTCTCGCGCCCTCGGGCGTCTCGGGCGTCTCGGGCGTCTCGGGCGCGACGGCGGGGAGTGTGTCGAGTATCACGCCTGCACTATAGCCACGCCCGTCGCCCTGCACGCAAATCGCCGCCGGCCGGTAGCTGTTGACGAGCGTTATAGCCGCCCAGCCACCGGCCGGCGCCCTCGGGACTATGCAGGGTCTGTGAGTTGACCTCGCGCCGCCGACTTTTCACGGGCCCTGCGGCGCTATGGGGTTAGGCGTCGCGGAAGCGCGGCAGGTTGTAGAAGGCGGCGCGGCCAGCGTACCTGGCCGAGGGACCGAGTTCGTCCTCGATGGACAGCAGTCTATTGTACTTGGCGGTGCGCTCGGAGCGCGCCGGGGCGCCCGTCTTGATCTGCCCGGCGTTGGTGGCCACGGCGAGATCGGCGATGGTGGTGTCTTCGGTCTCGCCCGAGCGGTGCGAGACCACGGCGGTGAAGCCGGCCCGCGTAGCCATGGCCATGGCGTCGAGCGTCTCGGTCAGGGAGCCGATCTGGTTGAGCTTGACCAGGATCGAGTTGGCCGAGCGCTCCCTGATGCCGCGGCGCAGCCGGTTGGTGTTGGTCACGAAGAGGTCGTCCCCCACCAGCTGCACGCGGTCGCCCAGGCGCGCCGTCAGCGCGGCCCAGCCAGCCCAGTCGTCCTCGGAGAGGCCGTCCTCGATCGACACGATGGGGTATTGCTCGACCCACCCGGCGTAGAATTCGACCATCTCCTCGCTCGTGAGCGTGCGGCCCTCCTTGCGTAACAGGTATTTGCCGTCCTCGTAGAGCTCGGTCGCGGCCGCGTCGATGGCCAGCATGACGTCCTCGCCGGGCGTGTAGCCGGCCGACTGGATCGCGGCCATGATCGCGTCGAGCGCATCTTTGTTGGAGCCGAGCGCGGGGGCGAAGCCGCCCTCGTCGCCCACGGAGGTGGTCAGGCCGCGGCCGGTCAGCACCTTGGCCAGGGCATGGTAGATCTCGACGCAGGCGCGCAGCCCCTCGCGGAACGAGGAGGCGCCGACCGGCATGACCATGAACTCCTGCAGGTCGGTCGACTGCCACTCGGTGTGCTTGCCGCCGTTGAGGATGTTCATCATCGGGACCGGCAGGGTGTGCGCGTTGGCCCCGCCGAGGTAGCGGTACAGCCCTACGCCCAAATCGGCGGCCACGGCGCGCGCCGCGGCGAGCGAGACGCCCAGGATGGCGTTGGCGCCGAGGTTGCTTTTGGTCGGCGTGTCGTCGAGCTCGAGCAGGCGCGCGTCGAGGCCGCGCTGGTCGAGCGCGTCGAGGCCCACGACCTCGTCCGCGATTGTTTCGTTGACGTTGTCGACCGCTTTCAGCACACCTTTGCCGTTGTATCGCTTGGGGTCCTTGTCGCGCAACTCCAGCGCCTCGTGCGCCCCTGTCGACGCCCCCGAGGGCACGGCCGCGACGCCGCGCGACCCGCTCTCCAGCACCACCTCGACCTCGATCGTGGGGTTGCCGCGCGAGTCCAGGATCTCGCGCCCGTACACATCGCCGATCGCCAACCCATCCGCACCCTCGGCGGGCACCCGTACGCGCTCCATAAATCTTCTCCTTTCAAGGGCCTGCGACCGCGGTCGCATGGTTTACTCTAACTCTACTATCGACTTTCCGGTCATCTCCGCCGGCTGTGTCAATCCGAGCAGCGCCAGGATCGTGGGGCCGACGTCGCCCAGCCGTCCGCCGTCCCGCAACGTCGCGCGACGGGCGGATGTCCCCTTGGGCGCGACCACGATGAAGGGAACCGGGTTGCTGGTGTGCGCTGTCCAGGGTCCGCCCCCGTCGGGCGCGCGCATCTGCTCGGCGTTGCCGTGGTCGGCCGTGATCAGCGCGACACCGCCGCGCGCCAGGGTCGCGGCGACGACGCGCGCCACCTGCGCGTCGACCGTCTCCACGGCTTTAACGGTGGCCGGGATGTCCCCGGTGTGCCCCACCATGTCGCTGTTGGCGAAGTTGACGATGACGAGCGCGTAGTCCTCGCGCGCCAGCCCCTCTACCACGGCGTCCGCCACGCCCGCGGCGCTCATCTCCGGCGCCAGGTCGTAGGTGGGGACCTTCGGCGAGGGGACGAGCGCGCGGTCCTCGCCGGGGAAAGGCTCCTCGCGCCCCCCGTTGATGAAGTAGGTCACGTGGGCGTACTTCTCGGTCTCGGCGACGTGCAGCTGGCGCAGGCCGGCCGCGCTGACCACCGCGGCGAGGGGGACCGTCACGGGGTCGCTCAGGCGCTCGGGCGGGAAGGCCACCACGACCGGCAAGCCTTTTTCGTACTCGGCCAGGGTCACGAAGTAGAGATCCTCGATGCGCGGGCCACGGTCGAAAAGGTCGAACTCAGGCAGCACGAAGGCTTTGGTGAGCTGGCGCGGGCGGTCGCCGCGAAAGTTGAAGAGAATGACGGCGTCGTGCGCGCCTACGGTCGCGACCGGCGCGCCGTCGCGCGTCATCACGGTCGGCAGTTGATGCTCGTCGCCGAGCCCCTCGGCGTAGCCCCGCTCGATGGCCTCCTCGGCGCCCGGCGCGGTCGGCCCCCCGCCGCGCGCCATGGCGTCGTAGGCCAGCCCGGTGCGCTCCCAGCGGTTGTCGCGGTCCATGGCGTAGTAGCGGCCCGATGTCGTGGCCACGGCTCCGACGCCGAGAGCCTGCATGCGCTCGTTGAGCTCGCGCACGTAGCCGAGCGCGCTGCGCGGCTCGGTGTCGCGGCCGTCCAGGATAGCCTGCACGTAGACCTGCCGCAACTCGGCGTCGCGCGCGAGCGTGAGCAAGGCGTCGAGGTGCCCTTCGTAGGCGTGCACGCCGCCGGGGCCGATCAGCCCGATCAGGTGCAGCTTCGAGTTGTGCGCGCGCACATGCGCGATGGCGCCCTCGAAGGCCGGTGTCAGGTAGAACGAGCCGTCCTCGACCATCTTGGATATGAGGGTGAGCTTCTGGTAGACGACGCGGCCGGCGCCGAAATTCATATGCCCCGTCTCGGAGTTGCCCATCTCGCCGGGAGGCAGCCCCACGGCGCCGCCCGAGGCGGCGAGTTGGGTGTGCGGGTAGTCCCCCATGTAAGAGTCGAGGTTGGGCGTGCGCGCAAGGCTGATGGCGTTGCCCGGCCCCGGCGGCGCCAGGCCGAAGCCATCCATGATCACCAGCGTGACGGGTTCGACGTGTTGTTCGCTCTGCATTGCCCCTCCACAAGAACGTCTAGGATTATAGCACGGGGACACGCCGGCCTCGCGCCGGCCTCGCGCCGGCGCTCCGCTGCCCTCGCCCTGGCGCCGCCGTGCCCGTCGTGTGCCCTGCGATCGCCATCGCAGGCTTCTTTGGGCTCGACCCCACTATTTCGAGGCGCGCCCTATGCAGACTTTGGGATGTGCCAGGGCCTGGTGGATGTGCTAACGTACAGGATATACCGGCCTTCGGGCTCGACACGACATGACACGATGAGGAGGATGGAGCGTTGAGCATGGTGGACCAGCTGGAGAGAGCGCAGACCCACGCCGGCCTGGACGCGGCCGTCGCGGAGCTGCGAGAGCGCAAGGACCGCTGGGCGCGGCTGCCCGCGGCCAAGAAGATACCCTACCTCGTGCGCATGCGCCGCACGGCGGGCGAGGTGGCCGAGCGCTGGGTCCGCGCGGCCGCCGAGGCCAAGGGTATCCCCGCGGGCTCGCCGCTCGCCGGGGAGGAGTGGATGTCCGGCCCCTGGGCCCTGACCTTCGCGCTCAACCGTCTGATCGAGACGATGCGTGCGGTCGCCCGGGGGGACACGCCGCCGCTCAAGCCGGGGGCGGTGCGCACCCGCGCCGGCGGGCAGGTCGTGGTCGATGTCTTCCCGCTCAACCTCTACGACACGCTGCTCGTCAACGGCGTCACCGCCGAGGTCTGGATGCAGCCCGGCGTGACGCCGGAGAACCTGGCCGAGACGATGGCCGTGTTCTACAAGAGGAGGGACCCCGAGGGCAAGGTCGCCCTCGTGCTCGGCGCGGGGAACATCGCCAGCATCCCGCCGCTCGATGCGCTCTACAAACTCTACGCCGAAGGTAGTGTCTGCCTGCTCAAGATGAATCCGGTCAACAGCTACCTCGGCCCCTTCTTGGAGGACATCTTCGCGCCGCTGATCGCGGACGGCTACCTGCGCGTGGCCTACGGCGGCACCGACGTCGGCGAGTACCTGTGCGCCCACCCCGGCGTCGACGAACTCCACATGACCGGAAGCGACAAGACGCACGACGCCATCGTGTTCGGCACGGGCGCGGAGGGCGCCGCGCGCAAGCGGGCCGACACGCCGCTCAACAGCAAGCCCATGAGCAGCGAGCTCGGCAACGTCAGCCCGACCATCGTGGTACCAGGCCCATGGTCCGAGGCGGACTTCCGCTTCCAGGCCGAGCACATCGCCACGCAGAAGATGCACAACGGAGGTTTCAACTGCATCGCCGCGCAGGTGCTCGTCATGCCCGAGGGCTGGGAGGGCACACCAACGCTGCTCCAGACGGTGCGCGACACCCTGCGCGACCTGCCGCCGCGCGACCCGTACTATCCCGGCGCGGCGGGCCGCCGGCAGGCCTTCGTGGCCGCGCACCCCGAGGCCGAGACCCTGGACCCGCCAGGCGTGGATGTCTCGCGCACGCTTATCCCCGACGTGGGCCCCGGCGACCGAAACGACGTCTGCTTCCGCACCGAGGCCTTCGCCGGCGTGCTCGCCGAGACCACCTTGCCGGGGGCGGACGCGGCCACGTTCCTGCGCAACGCCGTGACCTTCTGCAACGACACCCTGTGGGGCACACTCGGCGCGAACATCCTGATCCACCCGAAAACGGCCCGCGAACTCGGCCCCGCCTTCGAGCAAGCGGTGGCCGACCTGCGCTACGGCTGCGTCGCCGTCAACGCCTGGACGGGCGTGGGCTTCCTGCTGGCCCAGACGAGTTGGGGCGCCTACCCCGGGCACGCGCGCGACGACATAGGGAGCGGTGTGGGCGTAGTACACAACACGTTCCTGTTCGACAGGCCGCAGAAGAGCGTGGTGCGCGCGCCCTTCGCGCCCTTCCCGCGCTCGGTCGCCACGGGTGAATGGACCATACTGCCGAAGCCGCCGTGGTTCGTCACCAACAAGCAGGCGCACAACGTCGGCCGCCGGCTCGTCCAATTCGAGGTCAGGCCGGGGATGCGCCATCTGCCCGGCATCTTTGCCGACGCGCTCAGAGGCTAAGAGACCGCACATGATACGGATCGAGCACTGCACGGTCATACGTCGGCTGGTCGAGGATGTCTTCACGGTCGTGAGCGATGTGGAGGGGTGGCCACGCTGGAACAGGACGGCCCGCGAGGCGCGCCTCACATCGCCGGGTCCGGTCGGGCTCGGCACGACCTTCCGGCTAGCGGGCACGATCCTAGGGCGCACGGTCGAGGCGGACCACCAGGTCACGGCCTACGAGCCAAATCGGATCTTCGCGGCGCGGACGCTCTCAGGCCCATTCCTGGCCACGGGCACGTACACCTTCGAGCCTGTCCCCGAGGGCGCACGCCTGATCGTGACCGTGGAGGGCGAGCCCGCGGGCATGGTCAGATTCGGCAGCGCGATGCTGGCGCCCGCGGTCAAGAAGCAGGTCGAAACGCAGCAGGGACGCCTGAAAGAATTGCTGGAAGGCCCGAACCAGTCGCTCTAGCGGCTACCGATTAACGGGACAATAGCGCAGCGCATTATCGGTGGCTGAGTAACTCTTTGGCTGCAACTCCGGCGATGCCCACGGCCGCGACCTTGGCCAGCGGGTTGTTCCACACCTGCTGGAGTAGGTTCGGGTTCTGCTGCGCCGCCTGCTGCATACCCTGCGCCATCATCTGCGGGTCGTTCGGGTCCATCTGACCCTGCATCTCCTGCGGCATCCCCTGCACGAACTGCTCGCGCTGGCCCTGAGGCATCTGCTGGAAATACTGCCCGTAGACCTGCTGCTGCATCTCGGGCGGCGCGTTCTGGGCGAACTGCTGCACGTGGCCGACAGCCTGGTCCTGATCGATGCCGCTGTAGTCGCCGGAGTCGTTGGCCTGCGCGTAGTTTTGGTACACCTGCTGGTTGTTCTGATCGAAGGGGAACATAGCGCCCGTCCTTTCGTCGTCGATCTATCAGGGCCGTCAACGATGCCGGTCCGACAGTAAACTAAGCACGATCCATACCGGCAAGCATGTCCCCCGGCGCGTCAGGGCTACGCCCTACGTTGGTATGTAGGGGCGTGTCGCCCTGCGCACAGTGTCGTGGACAAAACGCGTCGCGCTGAACCCGTGCGGCCGGGTCGAGCCGGGGGACGCTTGGCGGCGCCCGCCTACATATAGACGCGACCGCCGCAAGAAAGAACACGGGGTGTCCGGCGCGCCGCCCCTGTTGAAGCGCGTTTCAACAGGGGCGGCGCGCTAGATAGCTCCCGGTGTATCAGGCGCCCGCGCTCACCGGCTCGGCGTGTCTGTGCGACGCGCCGGCTGTTGTCTCTTGAACAGGCTCGACCAACTCGGCCGGCGCAGCCGGCTCGATCGGCTCGGGGTGCATCGAAACGACGAATTCGCCGGCGCGGCCCATCGTGACGTACTCGGGCCCGAGACCGGCGGGCAGCAGTTTCGATTGCTGCACGGCGCGCTCGAGGGCGCGCCGGTTCTCCAGGCCCAGCGTGTTCAGGATAGGGTTGTTGACGTTGCGCACCTGCTTCATCGGCGTGTGCAGCAGGGTGCGGCGCATCGCCTCGGCCAGCTCACCGCCGTTGGGGATGAGGTGGAGCGCCGGCATGGTAAAGCCACCCAGCACCCTGAGCAGCGCCTCGAGCGTGTCCTGGGGCATGTAGCGCATGTAGATGCGCACGAGTTCAAGGAAGATGCCGTGGTGCGCAATCTCGTCGTTGGCCACGGTCTTGAAGGCCCCCGCCGCGCCGATCTGCCTGCCGCGCTCGTGCTCGAAGGGAGTGGTCCGCTCGGGCAAGCCGTACTCGGAGCGGATGCGCTTGCGCATCTCCTCATAGTTGAAGTACGTGGCGCGCTCTTGCACCATGGCGTAGCACACCACGCCCAGGGGCGTGTCGAGCCCGGGATGATTCTCGCGCATGGTCCACTTGTGCTCGCCGACGCGGTCGCGGTAGGCCTCGAGCTGCTCGGGGGTGCGCCGGCCCGAGTGCAGGAGGACCAACTCCCAGGCCTCGGCGTGCTTGAACTCCTCGGAGCCCCAGGATAGCTGCAGGTTGCGGCGTTCACGCCGCCCGTCGCACAGGTGCAGGCCCTCTTCTACATAGTCGCCCACGTAGTCCTCGACGCCGAGATAGGCCTCGATGATGGTGACGGTGTCTTCGCTGAGGAGATGGCCGCGCTCGCCCATCTCGCCGAGGGGCAGGTCGTCCCAGGGGGTCCAGTTGCGGGTCTTAACGGCCTTGCGGAAATAACGAGTGAACGCCGCGCGCGCCTCCTTGGAGGCGGCATAGGCGCGCGCCTCGCGCGTCCAGGGACCCGAGAGCACCAAAGGCATGTCCAAATCTACAATCCTTCCGAATGGACGAGGTGAGAACAGGGGGCGCCCCGCCTATCGCGGGGCATGTGAGTCTCCAGCCCTGTCAACCCGTCCTGATTCATAAATAAACGCAGGAACCATTCCAGTATAGATGAGACTCTGCATTAAGGATTAAGGGAACCCAAACCCTCCCGTGGGGCGACTTCGATTATGTGGGCGCGAAATGCGCTGCTTAGAGCACTCATCGCCCCTTCTCGCCCCCTCCGCCCATGGCTGACCGGGCTCCCGGACCCTAGCCGCGGGTCCAACAGCGGGGCGCGCCTCCGGGGGAACCCGGGGGAACCTGGGGGAACCGGGGGAACCGGGGGAGAGGGCTCCCCCAGATTCCCGCCAACTACTAGCAGCGCCCGATACCCCGCCTGGATGAAGTGGTTATCGGCGGGTCCGATTTACCCCTGTGGCTGGCGTCTAGCCGTACCGTAACGTGTTGCCATGGCGGCTACATAGCCTCCCACCGTCGCTGTACGCGTACGAAATCATGATCTCGAGCCCGCGTTGTTGCGGCGTCACCGCCGATGTGCGACAACAAACAGTATGGCTACCTCCTCCAGTATGGCTACCTCCTCGATCACGAACACCGACTTCTCGTTCACCTTGCAAGCGACCGACCTGGAGACGTCCGCGCGGGCGGGTGTAGTGCGCACGCCGCACGGCGACGTGCCGACCCCGATCTACATGCCCGTCGGCACGCAGGCTACCGTCAAGACGCTCACGCCCGACGAGCTCAAGGAGGCCGGCGCCCACATCATCCTCGCCAATACCTACCACCTGAGCCTGCGCCCCGGCGCCGAGCGCATCGCCCGCTTCGACGGCCTGCACCGCTTCATGGGCTGGGATAAACCGATCCTGACCGATAGCGGCGGCTTCCAAGTCTTCTCGCTCGGCCACCTGCGCACGGTCGACGAGGACGGCGTAACCTTCCGCTCGCACATAGATGGCTCGCCGCAGCGCTTCACGCCCGAGCGCGTGGTCGCGCTCGAGGAGGCTATCGGCGCGGACATCATTATGCCGCTCGACGAGTGCCTGCCCTACGGCGTCGACGAGGGGACGGCCGCACTTTCGCTCGAGCGCACGCACCGCTGGGCCGAACGCTGCCAGGCGGCCCAAACGCGCGGGGACCAGGCCCTCTTCGGTATCGTGCAAGGCGGTATGTATCCCGCCCTGCGCCGCCGCTCCGCTGCGACGCTGGCGGCGCTGGATCTGCCCGGCTACGCCATCGGCGGCCTCTCCATCGGCGAGTCCAAGGGGGAGATGCACGGGATGCTCGAGGAGGTCACACCGCTACTGCCCGCCCACAAGCCGCGCTACCTGATGGGCGTCGGCGCGCCCGAGGACCTCTTCGAGTGCGTGGCGCGCGGGGTCGATATGTTCGACGTGGTGCTGCCGACGCGGCTGGCCCGCAACGGCGCGCTCTTCACGCTGGCCGGGCGCCTCAACATCCGCAACAGCCGCTTCGCCGACGTGGAGGACCCGATCATGCCGGGCTGCCGCTGCTACACCTGCGCGCGCTTCTCGCTGGGCTACCTGCACCACCTCTTCCGCGTCGAGGAGCTACTGGGTTACCGGCTGGCCACGCTGCACAACGTGACGTTCATGCTCGATCTGGCCGGGACAATCCGCGCGGCCGTGCTCGACGGCGCCTTCGCCGACCTGCGCGAGAGCTTCCTAGCCGGCTACCGCGCGCCCGACGCCGTGGTGCGCGAGGAGCAGCGCCGCCGCTGGCTAGAGGCGCAGGCGCGCAAGGCGGCGAGCGTATGAATAGCAAGCTCTATTTCACATGGCGCAAGGCGCCCAGCGCATGAGCGCCAGAGAGGAGGGTGCGGGTCACGGCGCGGACGCGCGTGCGGCGGACCTGCGACGCGGCCCGGTCGGGGCGCAGGTAGAAGGCGTCGACCTTTCCCGGAGCCCGGCGCGCGGCGACCTCGGCCCCTTCGAGGTGCGGTACTAACGCCGGCATCCCGCCCTACTCCCTCGTTAGAAGCGCGCCTCGCGGGGCCAGGGTCTGTGCATTGTCGGGCGGACGCGCCCGACCACCCGACCACCCGACCATCCGACCACCCGACCACCCGTCCGCCCGACAATGCATAGACCCTGGTGGCGCCTCCTTGACAGTCGCTCTATTACGCCGTATGATATATCGTAGGACGTAATAGCGAGTGAGGGGGTGCGCTGGTGGACGACAGCCTGTCCGATCTCGGCCGTTTCTCGGACCCGGCGCTGCTGATCCTGGTTAGCCTCGCCGATGGCCCGAAGCACGGCTATGCCATGATGGACGACATCGAGCGGCTCAACGGCGTCAAGCTGGGGCCGGGTACCCTCTACGGCGCGCTCGCCCGCCTGGAGCGGCGCGGGCTGATCGAGGCCCTCCCGGCCGAGGAGCGGCGCCGGCCCTACCGCCTGACCTTGGCCGGGACCGCGGTCCTGCAGGCGCAACTCGACGGCCTGCGCGCCTTCGTGACGACCGGACTGCGGCGATTGGCGGTGACGTAGGTGGCTGTTACGAGAAACCTGCTGTATCTCTACCCGCGCGCCTGGCGCGCCCGCTATGGCGCGGAGTTCCTGGAGCTGCTCGAGGAGCAGCCCGCGACCCCGCGCGTCGTCGTCGACCTGATCCTGGGCGCCGTCGACGCCCGCCTGCGCCCCCAGGTAGCGCGCGCCGGCGGTGGCGCCGCCACGGACCGCGCTGTCGAGCCCGACGTCGCGGATCTGTGTGGCAACCTCGCCATGGGCCTCGCGCTCATCCACATCGAACTCGTGCTGCGCCTTGTCGCCTTGTGCGACGTGGGGCTCAGGGACTACCTGCGCAAACTGTCCGCCACGACGACCGCGCCCGGCCCGTTCCTCGTGCCCAAGTTTTTGTGCGACCGTTCTACGCCCGGATATGCCGCGCGTCCTCTCGAACGCTCGCCTATCGTGACGACCGGGGTTCGCCGCCCTATCAACCCGGCTGGCCCCCTGCGAGCGCGACTTGCCGCTCATGACATAGCTTGAGGAGAACAATCATGGACATGCCGCACGCTATCTATTTCGCCGGCGCGCTCGTCGGAGCAGGGCTCTTGTTCGGGCTGGCGGCCCTGGGCGCCGCCGCGGGCGACGGCATCCTCACCTCGCGCACGGTCGAGGGCATCGCCCGCCAGCCGGGCGCGCGCGGGCAGTTGCTCACGACCATGTTCATCGGCATCGGCCTCGTCGACTCGCTGCCCATCATCGCCCTGGTCCTCGCGATCATCCTCATCTTCGCGACACCGGCCAAGTGACGGGGCGAGGGAGCCTCCCCTACAGGGGCCACCCCTTGCAACAGAGGTAGGTTTGTTGTGCGGAGGGGGGGCGGCAACGCTGCCCACCCCTCCGCACGAGAGGTGTCTCGGAGGGCTTTGCCCTCCGAACTTCCCTCCTCACGTGAAAAACCTGCCCCGAAAAGAGGCGCCACCCTCCCGACGTTTGTCAGTTCTCCTTCACATATTGACAAGCACGCTTGACAAAGCAAGATGGCTGTGCCATACTACTTTTGTCAAAGACGCTTGACATCGAAGGAGAGAGAAATGGCAATCATGGACGGCGCGGTGGATGGTCGCCGGAGGAGCGGGGTAGCAACCATGGATAGCGCGGGCCGGGCGTACCGCAAAGAGTTCGGGATCGCGATGTCGGTTTATGTTGTGGTGGTCTTCCTCTCGACATTCATCATCAATGCGCATTCCCACGCGCCCTGGCACTTCCCACTCGCCCTGGCGCCGATGGTCCCGGCGACGTTCGCGCTGTGGGCGTTCGTGCGCCATCTGCGGCGCATCGATGAGTTGCAGCGCCGCATCCAATTCGAAGCCTTGTCCATAGCCTTCGGGGGGACAGCCCTGCTGACTTTCAGCTACGGTTTTGTGGAGAACGTCGGCTTCCCGCATCTCAACTGGTTCCTTGTCTGGCCGCTCATGGCCGTGCTCTGGATGCTGGGCCTTGCCTTGACAAGCCGTCGGTATCGGTAGGCGCGGCTCGGTGAGAAACTCGCTAAAAGTCCTGCGGGCGATGCGCGACTGGTCGCAGGCCGATCTCGCCGATCAGTTGAGCGTTTCGCGCCAGACCGTGAACGCCCTCGAGACCGGCAAGTACGACCCCAGCCTGCCCCTAGCCTTCAAGCTCGCGCGCCTTTTCGAGCGGTCCATCGAGGACATCTTCGAGCCCGAGCTGGACGACTCGGACGACCCGGACGACCCGGACGACCTGGACGACACGCCGGACCAGGTGGCCGCCCACGTGGCGCAGCTACATGAGGCGTCGGTCTAGCCCGCCAGGCCTGCGGCTCTACTCGCAGGCGATAGCTAGGAGAGAACTAATGATCGAGGCGCAAGACCTGCGCAAGAGCTTCGGCAAAGTGCGCGCGGTGGACGGCGTGAGCTTCGCGGCGCGCGGGGGCGAGGTCTTCGGCGTGCTCGGCCCCAACGGCGCCGGCAAGACGACCACGCTGCGCCTGCTGGCCACGACGATCAAGCCGGACGGCGGGACGGCTATCGTGCGCGGGCACGACATCGTGCGCGAGCCCGTCAAGGTACGCGAGAACCTGGGTGTGCTGACCTCCAACATCGGGCTCTATCCCCGCCTGACCGCCCGCGAGAACGTGGCCTACTTCGCCCGCCTCTACGGGCTCTCCGAAACGGCCACTAAGCGGCGCATCGACGAGTTGTTCCATCTGCTGGACATGAGGGACTACGCCGACCGTCGCGCCGACACGTTCTCGACAGGCATGAAGCAGAAGGTGGCCATCGCGCGGGCCGTCGTGCACGACCCTCCCGTGCTGATCTTCGACGAACCGACCAGCGGACTCGACGTGCTCGGCGCGCGCACGGTCGTCGATTTCATCCGCTCTTGCCGTGCGGAGGGCAAGTGCGTGCTGCTTTCCACGCATCAGATGGTCGAGGTCGCCAAGCTGTGCGACCGCGTGGCCATCATCCACGCAGGGCAGATCCGGGCCGCCGGGACCGTGCCCGAACTGCTGGCGCGCACCGGCGCCGCCGACCTGGAGGACGCCTGCATGGCCCTCGTATCCGCCCAGTCCACCACGCCCGTCCGGGAGGCTATCCATGCATAACATCATGACCATCTGGATGAAAGAGCTGCGCGACACTGTGCGCGACCGCCGTACCCTCACGGTGATGGTGTTAGTCCCAATCCTGCTGACCCCCGCCCTGATCGTGGGCATGAATATGCTGGCCCGCGCCACGTCCAGCAAGCCCGTGCGCATCGCCGTCTCCAACGAGGCGGCCGCCCCGCAGCTCGTCCAATTGCTGCGCCGCCAGCCACTGGTCACGGTCACGAGCAACTTCGATCCGACCGGGGCCGTCAAGGGCGGCGCCGCCGACGCGGGGCTGGCCATCGCGCCGGGCTTCGCGTCGCGCGTCGGGCAGGGCTCCGCCGGTCACTTGACCGTGATCCTCGACTCCACGCAAACCTCGTCCGACCGCGCCCTCACCGCCATCAGCGCGGCGCGGGAAGAGTACGGCGCCGGCGTCGTGGCTGGGCGGCTGCGCTCGCGCGGCGTCGACCCTGCGGTGTTGAGCCCGGTCGCCGCGACGACGCGGGACGTGGCCACGAAGCAGGCGCTGGCCGGTTTCCTGCTCAGCCTGATCGTCCCCGCCTTCCTTGTCAGCTACAGCATGATGGGCGGGATGTACACGGCCATGGACATCGCGGCGGGCGAGAAGGAGCGATTCACGCTGGAGGCGCTGTTGCTCTCGCCCGCGACCAAGCTGCAGATCACCCTGGGTAAGCTGCTGGCCGTGAGCACCGTGGCGCTGGTCACCATCGTGCTGGCGCTGACCGCGCTCTTCGTCGCCCTGGAGAAAGCGCCGCTCACATCGTCGGGGACGGGGACGGGCGCCAACGCCGCGGGCGCGCTGAGCCTGCCGATGGGCTCGATCCTGCTGCTCGCGCTGCTGGGCGCGCTGCTGGCCCTGGCATTCTCGGCGCTGGAGCTGGCCCTGAGCATCTTGGCGCGCTCGTTCAAAGAGGCGCAGAGCTACGTCACGCCGCTCTACCTCGTCGCGTTCATCCCCACGTTCGCGCTGGCGGCGATCCCCGGGCTCAAGCTAGGCGCGGCCTTCTACCTCATCCCGGTCGTCAACGCCGTGCTCGTCTTCAAGGAGGCGCTGGTCGGCACGCCGGCCGCCTCGCACGTGCTCCTGACGATCCTGACCATGCTCTTGTTCTGCCTCGTTTCGGTCCTCGTGACCCTGCGCGCCTTTAGCGACGAGCGCGTGCTGCTGCGCAGTTGAGGCCATAGCCGCAATAGACGCCATAGCTGCCCTGCCCTTACTCCGGCAGCGAAATCTCAACATCACCGCCCACTGTTTCACGCAGCGCGGCGAGGCCGTCGGCGGCGAGGCGCGCGGCGAGGCCGCGCAGGTGGGTGTCTTCGTCCGCGGTGGCGTCGGGCTTGACGCGGGCGATTAGCTCCGCGAGGAGGAGGCGCTCGCCGGGCGCCAGCGCGCGCAGGGCCTCGACGATGCGGCCGCGGTAGTAGCGCGTCGAGCCCTGCCAGGGGCCTTCTTTGCGCGGCGCCTTGTACCCCGCTCGCCCCTCGCGCGCGACGCGCCCGGCTCGGTAGGCGGCGCGGCAGGGCTCCCGCAACGGGCAGATGAGGCAAGCCGGCTTGCCGTCGACGCAGACCGTGGCGCCGAGGTCCATCAGGGCCTGGTGCCAGGCCCAGGAGCGCCCACGCGGTAGGGCGCGCTCGGCGAGGCGCGCGACCTCGCCCTCGCCCAACGGTTCATATGTCCCCTCGGCGCCGACGAAGACGCGCGTGAGCACGCGGCGCACGTTGGTGTCGACGAAGGCGACATCCCGCTCGTGGGCGAAGCAAAGCACGGCGCCGGCCGTGTAGGGGCCGATGCCCTTGAGACCGCGCAGGGCCTCTTCCGTGTCGGGGAGCGTGCCGCCAAACCGCTCGACGGCCTGGCGAGCGATCTCCTGGAGCCGCACGGCGCGGCTGTTGTAGCCGAGCCCTGCCCACAGGCGGATCACCTCGGCGCGCGGCGCCGCAGCCAGCGCCTCGAGGGTGGGGAAGGCGCCCAGCCAGTCCCGCCACTTGGGCAGCACGCGCTCCACGCCGGTCTGCTGGAGCATCATCTCGGCCACCAGGATCTCGTAGGGGTCGCGCGTGCGGCGCCACGGCAGGTCGCGGCCGTGGGCGGCGAACCACACCAGCAGACGACCCTGCGCGTCCTCAGGCGCCGGGGCCGGCTTCTCCTCGTCCTGGATGGAGTAGGTTATCTCGGGGGTAGCCACGTCTTAACTATAGCAACCAGCAATCGGCCGTCTATGGAGCGCGGGGGCGCGGGGGCGCGGGCTCACGCGCCCTCGAAGCTACCTGCCTGCGGCCGATAGCTGATGGTTGAGCAGCAGCAACTCGGTCGGCATGAGGCGTTGCCGCGCCGCGCAGATCGCCCCGATGTCGACGACGGACCCATCGTCGCCCATCTCATCCCCCTCGGCGACGGTGGCCAGCAGCGCGACGGCGTGGTGGAACGCCGTGTCGCGCCGGGCGCTGCCCGCGTGGCAGCCGTCCTGGGCCAGGCGCAACACCGCGCCGGCGAACACGGCCAGGTCGCGCCTGGAGAGGGCGCCGAGGACGGCTAGGCGGCGGCTGGCCAAGCCCGAGTAGGGCACGGCATAGAGATCGCGACGCGGGCGCAGATAGCCCGTCGCGTCGCGGTCGATCACCTTCTCGCACAGCAGCGCGTAGAAGTGCCCTTCCAGCAGCAGAGAGTGGGGATGCCGTAGCTCTGGTCCGCCCCCCTCGCCGGCTCTGCGCGAGCCGAACTGGAACGTGGGCGCGAGGAGCAGGCCGAACTCCTGGGCCAGGAAGGTAACGCACTGGAGGTGCTCGACGTCGCGCATGCTCCCGACGACGTCGATTAGGTCAATGATCGCCCTGGCTCCCGGGCTGATGGCGCGATCGTCGGCGGCGGCCGGTGACTCTTGAAAGGCGTCCAGGCGGCTCGGCAGAAAGACCATATGTCACGATCCTTTCGGGCCCGCGTCGCTGCGGTCTATAACGGCAGGGGGTGGACAGAAACCGGGACCGGGTAGCGATCGGCGCGTCTTCCTCGACGCCGGGAACCAGCTTCTATGGTACACCATCGAGGCGGCCGCGGCGAGGGGCGCCTCGTGCTACTCGCGCCAGTCCTGTCGTCCTAGTACCGTACCGCCGAGACGGCTACTCCCGCAACGTGCTTGTCCACTTGTCCACATTGCGATTGCGGGCGGCCCGCGACGGCTTTCCCCCACATGGGGGTAGTCATGGGTACGCGCTACAGATCCCACCAGGGCCGCAGCGTCCGCTTCAGCGCGTCCAGCCGCTCGCGCGCCTCGCGGGAGGCGGGGATGTCGCGCGCGTAGGGGTCTTTCACGCCGAGGCCGAGCTCCCCGAGGGCGTCGAGGATGGCGCCGACAAGGTAAGGCAGGACGCCCGGGTTGTAGCCGCCCTCGAGGACGAGCACGGGCCCGGCCGCGCCGGCCGTCCGCGCGATGCCGGCGGCGAGCCGCGCGAAGGCGGCGAAGCCGGCGGCCGAGACGCCCATGCCGCCGATAGGGTCGGCGATGTGGCAGTCCTGCCCGGCCGAGACGAGCACGAGGTCGGGCTCGAACGCCTCTGCGATGGGGCGCACGACGTCCTCGCACGCCAAGGCATAGCCCCTGTCGCCCTCGCCCGGCGGCAGGGGTATATTCACGGTGTAGCCGGCGCCGGCGCCCTCGCCGGCCTGGTCGAGCCAGCCCCAACCGGGCGGCCACAGCGGGTACTGGTGCAGCGAGATGAAGAGCACCGTCGGATCGTCGTAGAAGATGCTCTGTGTCCCGTTGCCGTGGTGGACGTCCCAGTCGAGGATGAGCACGCGGCGCAGACCCAGGATCTCCTGGGCGTAGCGCGCGGCGACGGCGACGTTGTTGTACAGGCAGAAGCCCATCGCCCTCTCGGCCATGGCATGGTGGCCGGGCGGCCGCGAGAGCGCGAAGGCGCTTGCCGGGCCCTCCGGCGCGCCGGCCACGACGGCGTCGAGCGCGGCAAGCAGGCCCCCCGCGCCGAGGCGCGCGACCTCTTCGCTGCGTGGCGAAACGATCGTGTCTGGGTCGATCTGGCCGCCGCCCTGCTCGGCCAGGCGTCGGATCGTGGTGATGTGGCGCGCGGTGTGCGCGCGCAGCAGGTCGGCGTCCGTCGCGGGGCGGGGCGCGAGGCGGAGCAGCGACTCGTCGAGGCCGGTCTCGCGCAGGTACGCGTCGACCGCGCGCAGGCGCGCCGCGTTCTCGGGGTGATGGCCCGTTTGGTGTTGCAGGTACGTCGCGTCGGTCACGATCGCGACGCCCTGCGTGTGCGGTAGGTGTAGCGCAGTCATGGTCTGACGCTATTGTACCACCGCGCCGGCGCGGCGCGCCATGAGAGGCGTCCTGGCCTCGACGGACACCCCGGCTATCTAAAGCAAGACGTTGTGTTCTACGACGCGGCCTCCAATGGTTGGGCGCACGGGCCGCAGAGGGCCAGCCCGTTGACGACGTGCTGGCTGCCGACCTGCTCCTTGCGGCAGCCTCTATTCTGGCAAAACCATGAGAGTTGGTCGCGGCACTGGTCGCAGGCTCGGACCGGCTGTCCGTCCTCGAGCACCGTGGCCAGGTGCAAGCTCGCCGCGGCTTCCTTGCGGCCGCAGATAGAACACGAGCGACGCACGGGGATTGGACGCATGGGGATTGGTAGAGTGTGCATAACGTGACGCCTCCTGACACGGCGAGTATGTAGAACAAGAGGCAGGCGCGCCATAGCCCAAACGGGTGGTCGTTGGTGCTATACTTTTTATACAGCCCGCCGTGACGTCCCCAACGTCCCCGTGTTTTGCTCATTCCCTCGGAATGGCCGCCGAGTAGGGTACTGGCTGGAGCGCCCCGCACGTGAATTCCCCGCTCGCCCCGCTGCTGAACTCGCTGCACTGGACCCTGGCCCGGTTTTCGCTGCTCTCGCTGCTCGACATCCTGGTCGTGACGGGGGTCTTTTTCTGGGTCCTGCTGCTGATTCAGGGCACGCGGGCCGACCAGGTGTTCCGCGGCGTGGTGCTGCTCCTCGCCATCGCCTACGCCCTCTCCTACGGCCTGGGCCTCACGCTGCTGACGTGGCTGCTACAGCGCTCCGTCCCCGCGCTCTTCTTCGCCATCCCCGTTATCTTCCAGCCCGAGTTGCGCCGCGCGCTCGAGCAGTTGGGGCGCACCAGCCGCATCGTGGCCCACCCGCTCTCGACCCTCTCCCCCCCGAGCGCGGGGCACACCATCGGCGCCATCGTGAACGCATGCGAACAGCTCTCGCGCGAGCGCACCGGCGCCCTCATCGCGGTGGAGCGGCGCACGGGCCTGCAGGAATACGCGCGCACGGGCGTGCGCCTCTCCAGTCGCGTCTCCGCCGAGCTGCTCGTCTATATCTTCATTCCCAACGCGCCGCTGCACGACGGCGCGGTCATCGTGCGCGGCGACCACATCATCGCCGCGGGCTGCGTGCTGCCCCTGAGCGACAACTTTCCGGCGGGCGCCTCGCTCGGCACCCGTCACCGCGCCGGGCTTGGCTTGAGCGAGGTGACCGACGCCCTCGCCGTCATCGTGTCCGAAGAGACCGGCGCTATCTCGCTGGCCAGCAATGGCCGCCTGTACACGAACCTGAACGGCGAGCGCCTGCGCCGCGTCCTCGACGGGTTCTACGCGCCGGTCGACAGTCGGAGGGCGAAAGATGAGAGCCGTGAGTCGTCGGTTGCGAGTCGCGAATCGTTGGTGGACGATGGCGGTCTAAAGCGGCCTCAGGCATCGAAATAGTACGGCAGTCCCAACTGGTGGCCAGCCTGGCCGGTGACTAAGCAGTCAAGCGCAAGGGCATTGTAGATAGGCGCTCTCGCTAACTGCTTAGGTCGGGCCGGGCGCGCTCGAGCGCCGGGATGAGGTCGGCCATGGACGATATGACGAGGTCGGGCCGCAACTCCGCGTCGGATGGGGGGGCGACGCTCACGCCCGTGAGCACGAGGACGCTGTACAGGCCGAGCGGCGCCGCGGCAGCGATGTCGGTCAGCATGTTGTCGCCCACCACCACGGTCGTTTCCCACGCGGCGCCCCCGGCGCGCATCAAGGCCTCGTACATGTACGGCTCCGGTTTGCCGATCGCCGTGGCCTTCCGCGCGGACGCCGCCTCGACAGCGGCCACGATCGAGCCGGCGCCGGGGTAGACGCGTCCGTGGCCCGGCAGTTGCAGGTCGCGGTTCGTGGCCACGAGCATCGCGCCCGCCAGGAGGGCGGCCTGCGCCGCGGCCAGGCGGTCGTAGGTGAAGGCCTGGTCGAGGCTCACAACCACGGCGTCGATGGGGGGCGCGCCGTCGGTGCGCGCGTCGAGCCCGGCCGCGGCGACCTCCGTGGCCACCGAGGGCGCGCCGAGGATGAGCAGTGAGCGCGGCGGGGTGGGCAGCTCGCGCAGGTACAGTCCCGTCGCGTAGGCCGAGGCGACCAGGCTGCCGGGCGCGACGGCGAAGCCCAGCCCCTCCAGCTTGCGCTGGAAATCGGCGCGCGTGCGTGTGCCGTTGTTGGTGCAGTAGGTCACGCGGCGCCCGCGCGCTTGCAGCGCCGCGACCGTTTCGCGCGCGCCGGGCAGGGCCTCGTCGCCGCGGTACAGCGTCCCATCGAGGTCGAAGATGAAAGTACTCATCTCGGAACCGTACCACATGGGGCGCCCTCGCCGTTGTCGTGGACAAGCGTTAGACAGAGCCGGAGGTTGCTGCTATCGTGTGAAGGTTTATAGGCGCTTGCTGGAGAATGTTGTGGGATCGATCGACGACGTGCGCGACCAGTTGTCCATCGAGGACGTGGTGGGCGAGTTTGTGCAGCTCAAGAAGGCCGGCGCGACCCTGAAGGGCCTGTGCCCCTTCCACCACGAGAAGTCCTCGTCGTTCATCGTCACGCCGAGCCGCGGCCGCTACCATTGTTTTGGATGTGGCGTCGATGGAGACATCTTCAAATTCGTGATGGAGAAGCAGGGCGTCGAGTTTCGCGACGCCCTGCAGATGCTGGCCGACAAGGCAGGGGTCACGCTCGATGCGCCCGGCCGCGGTAACGGGGAGGACGATCAAAAAAGTCGCATCTACGAGATGAACGCGGCCGCGGCCATGTATGTCCAGCAGATGCTCGGCGCGCCGGCCGGCGCGGAGGCGCGCGCCTACCTGGAGCGCCGCGCCATCACGGCCAAGACGATCGCGGACTTCGGCCTCGGCTACGCGCCCGGTCGCGGCGAGTTGTGCAAGCGCCTGCGCGACGCGGGCTACTCCGACGAGGAGATGGTCGGGGCCGGGCTGGCCGTCGCCTCCGAGGAGGGCGGCCCGCTGCGCGACCGCTTCTACGCGCGCCTGATGTTCCCTATCCGCGACGTCAAGGGGAACATCTTGGGCTTCGGCGGCCGCGTGCTCGACGACAGCAAGCCTAAGTATCTCAACACGCAGGCCACGCCTGTTTTCGACAAGAGCCGCGTGCTCTACGCCATCGAGCACGCCGTCGACGCCATCCGCGGCGCGCGCGAGGTGGTGGTCGTGGAAGGCTATATGGACGCGCTGCGCGCGCACCAGGCCGGCTTCACCAACGTCGTGGCCACGCTGGGCACGGCCATCACCGAGCAGAACCTGCGCGCGATAAACAGCCTGGGCGTGGGCCTGCGTCTCGTGCTGGCGCTCGACGCCGACCCCGCTGGGCAGCGGGCCGCCGTCAAGGCCGGGCTCACCGCCCTCAAGGCGCTGCCCAAGAAGAGGGCGGACGGGACCAAAAGGGAGACGGCGCGCATCCTCGTGGCGACGCTGCCCGAGGGCCAGGACCCCGATGACGCCATCGCCGCCGACCCCGAGGTGTGGCGGCGCGCGGTCGCCGGCGCAGCGCCCTTGATGGACCATTATGTCGCCCTCGTCGAGGCGGGGCTCGACCACACCAAGCCCGAGTGGCGTGAGGAGGCCATCGAAACGCTGCTCCCCGCCATCGGCGAGCTCGACGGCGTGGGCCTGCAGCAGACCTACATCGAGCGCCTCGCCGCGCTCACCGGGGTCGAAGCCCGCCTGCTGCGCGACAAGCTACCGGGCGCGCCACGACAGATGTCGGCTGGAGGGCGCGACGGACCCCGCCGCGAGCGCATCGCGGCGGGGCTAGGGCCGGGGCCGCCGCTGCCGGACGCCGTCGACCCCGTGCGCACGACCGAGGAATACCTCGTGGGCACGCTGCTCCTGCACCGCCCGCTCCCGCCGGAGGTGCGCGCCGAGTTGGAAACGTACGCGCCCTCGACGGCCGAGCTGGCGCCGTTGTTAGCCGCGATCCTACGGGGGGACGAGCCTGCTCCCGCGCAAGAGGAGGCGGTCGAGCGGCTCGCGGCGTCCGCGGTGAAAGGCCCCCCCGTCGCGTCGCTGCATCTGCCGGGCCAGGTGCGCGACCTGCTGATGCGCGTCAACAGGGAACGCAGCCGGCGCGAGCTGCTCGACCTGGGGCAGGCGCTCCTGGACGTCGACCCCGAGACGGCGCGCGAGTTCGATGACCGTGTGCTCAGGGTGATGGCGCTCAAGGAGCAGGCGGAGGTGCGCTACCAGCGCGAGCAGACGCAGTACCGCCGCCAGCCGGCAGCTATCGGCGACGAGGAGTTCTAGCCGGCCAGCCGGTTGGCCGGTTGGCCGGCTAGTGTTTGCACGTACCTCTCGCTGCCGTACTCTTAGCAATGTATGGACAGACGAACATGGCTGCGCACGCTGGTCACTCTCGCGGGTATCGTCGTCGTGACGCTGTGCGCCATCGCCGTCGACCTCTCTGGTACGGGGGGCTACACCCTTAGCCTGTGGCAGCCGGTCACGCTGCACGCGGGCCGCGACCTCGGCGGCGGGGTGCGCGTGCTGTCGCGGGCGCGCCCCGCCGGCGGCCACGGGCTCGACGATCGTACGCTGGAGGGGGCGCGGCGCATCATCGAAGACCGCATCGCCCACGGCCTCGACCTGACCGAGCCGTCGGTCCGCACCTACAGTCGCGGCGCGGACCGCTACATCGGCGTGGAGTGGGCAGGGTCGGAGGCGGCCGCCGCGGCCGTGCAGGACCTCCTGCAGAGCCGGGGGCAACTCACCATCATCGGCATCGGCGGGTTACCGGTGGCACACCCTTTGATGAGCAAGTGCAGCCAGCGACCTCACCCGTCGACGCAGATCCGCGACCTGACGGGTGAATCGGCGCGCGGATACCCCTTACTGGCCGGCGGAAACGACGTCGTCCCGGGCAGCGTCGCCGTCGGCATCGACACCTTGAAAGGCTCGCCGATCGTCGACGCGGCCCTGACCGCGCCGGCCGCGGCGCGCGTCGCGGGAGCCCATTTCCCTTTCCTCGGCGTCGCCATCGACGGCAAGATCTACGACGTCCGGCTCAGTGGGCACATGCTACCCCTCGGCGCCCAATTCCAGATGGCCGATACGACCGGCTCTATCTGCGTGATGTCGCTCACCACGACGACCATCAGCCTGGTCACCAAGTTGAAGTACGGCTCCTTACCCGTCGCCCTACAGGTGGTAGACGTGCGGACCGTTGGCCCCGCCTTGGGCCTATCGAACGCGGGCGCGCTGGCCGCGGCAGCCCTCGCGGCGCTGCTCGTCGCCGCGGTCGTGCTCGCGCTGCGGCGGGGCCTGCCGGGCGTGTTGGGCGTGCTGGGCCTCGCGGCGCTGCTCGTCGCCGCGCTCGTGACGCTCGCCGTCGTCAAGCTCGTCGCGCTCACGCTCACGCTGGCCGGCCTCGCCGGCCTCGCCCTCGCCGCGGTCCTGGCGGCGGACGCGCAGCGCACGATTAACCACCGCGTGCGAGAGGAGGCTCGTAGCGGGAGACCCTCGCCGGAGGCTATCGAGAGCGGCGTGGCGCGGGCGTGGCCGGCGATCCGCGATGCGTCCGCCGCGACGCTCATTTTCTGCGCCGTACTGTGGTGGGTCGGCACGACCGGCGCCGTGGACACGCTCGCCGATGTCGCCGCGACCCTGTTTATCGGCGTGGCCGTTTCCACGGCCGTGGCGCTCGTCGTGAGCCCGACTCTGTTGCGCCTGGCGGCAGCGCGTCGCGTGGCTGGATCGCACACAGTCGCCCCCCACGGCTACGGGCATGACGCCGCCTCCGGGACAACAGAGACCGTGGTGTAGTCATCTTCCCCTTTGTAAGCGGGGGCTGGCCTCAAAAGACCGCGGTAGGAAACGGACCCTGAAGGGTCGAGGGCGCCGCCACCCCTGTGTTTGGTTCGGTGCGAGGAGCGCCCGCACCGGGACCTTTCAAGGCTTCGTCCCCTGCCATGACCTTTCAAGGTCAGGCCCACGGCGTCCGCGATCACAAGCGCGTGGTACACCCGAGAGGTGGGTCGGCGGGGTGGGGTAGGCCCCGGCGCGTGCTATGATAGGGAAGGAGGGCTCCCAGCCTCGGGGCCACCGGCCGCGACCGGCCACCACCTCATGGGCGAGGATCGACATGCAGTTTCGCTGGCTCTTGCCGGGCATGCACGTGAAGCGATGGCTTCTCCTGATTGCCGTCGGCTTCGCCGGATTTGGGCTAGGCGCGGCCGTCGTCCTGCAAGACCTCTACTCGTACCATAACTTCCGTTGGCTCAATATCCTGGCGCCGCTCCTCGGGGCGGTCACCTGGCGCGGTCTCCCGCACTACCACGCCCTCAAGGCGCTGATCCTGTTCACGATCGCCGTCGGCGTCGTCGGCTACGCGGCCTACAGGCTCGGCAAATCCCTCTCCGCCGTGGCCGTCGCGCCCGAGGATAAGCTCGTGGACCTCGTCTACCGCCATCGACTCGGCAACCGCGGCCCGCGCATCGTGGCCGTCGGCGGCGGACACGGCCAGTCCATCCTCCTGCGCGGGCTGCGCGCGCACACCGATAACCTCACTGCCATCGTCACCGTCGCCGACGACGGCGGCAGCTCGGGCAAGCTGCGCCGCGAGCTGTCCATCCTGCCGCCCGGCGACTTCCGCAACTGCATCGCCGCGCTCTCGGAGGCCGGTCCGCTGATGGAGCAGTTGCTGCAGTACCGCTTCCCCGAGGGCTCCGGCCTGGAGGGGCACTCGTTCGGCAACCTCTACATCGCGGCCATGCGCGGCGTCACCGGCAACTTCGAGGCGGCCATCAGTGAGACGGGCCGCATCCTGCGCGTGCACGGCCAAATCCTGCCCTCGACGCTGGCCGACCTGACGCTGCACGCACGCCTGGCCGACGGCTCGGTGGTCGACGGCGAGTCGTCGATCAAGCACCATAAAGCGCCGCTGGACCACGTGTTCGTGCGGCCCAAGCACGCCGAGGCCCACCCCGAGGCCGTGCGGGCGCTGCTCGAGGCCGACGTGATCGTGCTCGGCCCGGGCAGCCTCTTCACGAGCGTGCTGCCGAATCTGCTAGTCGGTGGCGTCGCGCAGGCCCTGCGCGCCAGCCCGGCGCTCAAGGTCTATGTGTGCAACGTGGCGGAGGAGCAGGGTGAGACCGACGCCTTCGGCGTGGCCGACTACGTCGCGGCGCTGCATCGCCACATCGGCCCCGGCTTGATCGACCTTGTGCTGGTCAACCGCATCGACGCGGCGCGACTGCGCGCCGACCACGTGCGCCCCGAGGTCGCCCCGCTGCCCGACCCGCGCATCCGCGTGGCCTACGCCGACGTGGTCGACCAGGCCACGCCCCGCTACCACGACCCCACCCTCCTGGCCGCGGCGATCGTCGAGTTGTACCGCGGCGAAGGCCGGCGCGGCGCCCCGCCGCCCCCGCCACCCAACGGCCACGCGGCCCCGGCGCCGGAGATCTACATCCCGCCCTACGACGAGAAGACCGGCGAGCACGTCGCCATATACGTACAATAGAAGCTGACGGCAAAAGCCTGCGACCCGCGTCGCAGGCCACTGGGTAGGATATTTCTCGGGAGGACAATGCTTTGGCGACCAAGATCGGCATCAACGGGTTCGGGCGCATCGGGCGGCAGGTGTTCAAGGCCATGCTCGACCATCACGCGGGGGAGTTGGAGGTCGTGGCTGTCAATGACCTCGTGGACACGGCGAGCAACGCGCACATGCTCAAGTACGACAGCAACTACGGTCGCTTCCCCGGCGAGGTCACGGCCGAGGCCGACGCCATCGTGGTCGACGGTAAGCGCGTCGTCGTCACGGCCGAGCGCGACCCGGCCAGGATCCCCTGGCGCGACCTCGGGGCCGAGATCGTCGTCGAGTCCACCGGCCTGTTCACCGACGCCACCAAGGCTCGTGCGCACCTCGAGGCCGGGGCGAAGCGGGTCATCATCTCCGCGCCGGCCAAGAACGAGGACATCACCGTCGTGCTCGGCGTCAACGAAGACAAATACGACCCCGCCCGGCACCACATCATCTCCAACGCCTCCTGCACCACCAACGGCCTCGCGCCCGTGGCCAAGGTGCTGAACGACCGCTGGGGCATCCAGAAGGGGCTGCTGACCACGGTGCACTCCTACACCAACTCGCAGCGCCTGCTCGACATGGCGTCCAAGGATCCGCGCGACGCGCGCGCGGCGGCGCTCAACATCGTGCCCTCGACGACCGGCGCGGCGCGCGCCGTCGGCCTCGTCATCCCCGCGCTGCAGGGCCGCTTCAGCGGCATGTCCTTCCGCGTGCCCACGCCGACCGTCTCCGTCGTCGACTTCACAGCCGACCTGAACGGCGAGGTCAGCGTCGAAGAGCTCAACAACGCTTTCAAGGAGGCCGCGGCCGGACCCATGAAGGGCATCATGGCCTACACCGATGAGCCGCTCGTTTCGATGGACCTCAAGGGCGACAGCCACTCCACCATCGTGAGCGGCATCGACACGCTCGTGGTGGGCGGCAACATGGTCAAAATCATCGCCTGGTACGACAACGAGTGGGGCTACTCTTGCCGCGTCGGCGACCTCGCGGCCTACCTCGCGAGCAAGGGTGTGTAGCCTGCGATTATCCTCCCCTTAAAGGGCCTGTCGAGGAACACGGTAGTCGCGTTCTGGCCCAGCGCACGGGGACATCGCGCCCGGGTTGAGCAGGGCATTCTTCGGCAAGCCCTTGGGGGCCGGATGCCGCGCGCGAGCGCTGTAGCGCCGGTAGCCCGAACCCGTGTCCTGCCTCTACTGTAGATCATGTTCGCCAGGGAGGCGCGCTATGGCGCGCCTCCCCGACAATAATCCCTCCCCTCTCTCGCGCACGGGAGAGGGGGCCGGGGGGTGAGGGGAAGAGTAATCTTGGCCAAGAAAACGATCGACGACGTGGACGTGCGCGGCAAGCGCACGCTCGTCCGCGTCGACTTCAACGCGCCGCAGGGCGAGGGCGGCGCCATCGCCGACGACACGCGCATCCGCGCCGCGCTGCCGACGATCCGCGCGCTGCTCGCGCGCGACGCTGCCGTGATCCTGATGTCCCACCTGGGGCGGCCCAAGGGCAAGCCCGACCCGCGGTATTCGCTGGCGCCGGTGGCGCAGCGCCTCTCCGAGCTGCTCGGCCAGTCCGTCGCGCTCGCGCCCGACTGCGTGGGGCCGGCCACGGCCGCGCTGGCGCTGGCGCTGGAGCCGGGGGGGGCGCTCCTCCTGGAGAACCTGCGCTTCCACCCCGAGGAAGAGGCCGACGACCCCGCGTTCGCGCGTGCGCTCGCCTCGCTCGGCGACATCTACGTCGACGACGCCTTCGGCGCGGCGCACCGCGCGCACGCCTCCACGGCCGGGGTCGCGGCCTACCTGCCGGCCGTTTCCGGCTTCTTGATGCAGGAGGAGTTGCGGGCGCTCGGCGCGGCGCTCGACCACCCGGAGCGCCCCTTCGCGGCAGTGATCGGCGGGGCCAAGGTGTCGAGCAAGCTGGGGGTGCTGCAACACCTGCTCACGCGGGTCGACCTCTTGCTGATCGGCGGCGGCATGGCCAATACGTTCTTCGCGGCGCAGGGCTACGCCGTCGGGACATCCTTGCTGGAACCCGACCTCGTCGACGCGGCGCGCGCTTTGCTCGAGGACGCCAAACGAAGCGGAGCGCAGATCGTCTTGCCAACCGATGTGATCGTGGCGGAGCGGGTCGCGCTCGACGCGGCGCACCGCGCGGTCGGCATCGCCGAGGTTCCGCCCGACTGGTCCATCGTCGACATCGGGCCCAAGACGCGGTCTATCTTCGCGCACGCGCTGGCCTCCTGCAAGACTGTGCTGTGGAACGGACCCATGGGCATCTTCGAACTGGCCCCGTTCGCCGAGGGCACGCGCGCGGTAGCCCAGGCCGTGGCGGACAGCGGGGCCACCAGCATCGTGGGCGGCGGCGACTCGGTCGCGGCGGTCGAAGGGATGGGCCTGGCCGGCCGCATGTCGCACATTTCAACCGGCGGCGGCGCCTCGCTGGAGTTTCTCGAGGGCAAGACGCTCCCCGGCGTCGCGGCCCTGGAGGACAAGTAAGCCGCGACTCTACGCTTTCAAGGTGAGCCCGGTGTCCACCAGCACAATCGCGTGGGGCACGCCTCCATCTCGTCAATGGAGCCGGCGCCGAATGCCCGTTCCGCTACAATGACGGGGTGAGGGGAGTAATGATCAACAATTCGGACGTTATGCCTGTGGTGACGCCTTCCGGCACTTATGCTAGTCCAGCTACGCAAGACGAGGACGATCCCGAATACAATCCTTACGTAGCCCTCGCTGGCATCTTCAAGGATGATCCGTTCGCCGCCGAAGTCGAAGCGCACTGGCGAGCCGAAAGGCAGCGTGAACGTGACGAAGCGGCTCGGCTGGCGGACCTGGAAGATGCGGCTAGAGCCGGCGCGGAAGCAGATCAATCTGGTGCGACTGATGCGATCGCGGATGCAAGTTAGGCGCTAACCTATGCCCTACGTGCTTGATACAGATACGATCACTGCATTGCAGCAATTGGATCCAAGCGTGCTGGCACGCGTACAAGCTCTGCCCCGTACCGATATTTTTGTGACAATCGTGTCATATCAGGAGCAAATGGAGGGGCGGCTCGGTACGCTCAACCGGCAATTTAGACCGGTACCTTTGATCGTGGCCTATGAAAAGCTTGCTCAAACCCTTTTCTACTACAAGGGTGCTAGTGTATTGGCATACGACAATCTCGCGGCTCGCATCGACAATGATCTCCGCACGAAGCTTCGGCGTATGGGCACGAAAGACCGGCGCATCGCGGCGATTACGCTGGCGCACGGCCACACGCTGGTCACGCGCAACACCGTGGACTTCAAAGACGTCCCGGAGCTGGACCTCGAAGATTGGATGGCGCCTGATGCGCCCATGTAATAGGGATTGTTGAGTGGACGAGGGACGTGTACGCCGGCCGATCGTGGCCGGCAACTGGAAGATGAATACGACCGTCGAGGAGGGGCGCGCGCTGGCGCGCGAGATTGTCGGGTCGCTCGGCGCGCCGGGCCCCGTCGATACCGTGCTGTGCCCGCCCTTCACCGGGCTCACGGCGGTGCGCGACGCGGTCGCGGATAGCCCCTTGCTGCTCGGCGCGCAGAACATGGACGCTGTCGCGCGCGGCGCCTACACCGGCGAGGTGTCGTGGACGATGCTGCAGGGGCTGTGCAGCCACGTCATCGTGGGCCACTCCGAGCGCCGCCACCTTTTCCACGAGACCGACGCGGACGTCAACGCGAAAGTGCGCGCCGCCCTCGACGCCGGCCTCACGCCCATTGCCTGCGTCGGAGAGCGCAAGGAGCAGCGCGACCGCGGCGAGACGGCCGAGATCTGTGGGCGGCAGGTGCGCGCGCTCTTCGATGGCGTCGCGGCGGCCGATGTGGGGCGTGTCGTCGTCGCGTACGAACCCCTGTGGGCCATCGGCTCGGGCACGCCCGCCACGGGCGCCGTGGCCCAGGAGGTCGCCCTGCTCATCCGCGGCATCGTGCGCGCGCTCTACGGCGACGCCGCGGCGGAGGTGGCGCGTGTGCAATACGGCGGCAGCGTGACGGCGGCGAACGCCGCCGAGTTCGCGGGGCAGCCGGACGTGGACGGCGCGCTCGTCGGCGGCGCCAGCCTCAAGGCCGGCGAGTTCGTCGCCATCGCGCGCGCCTTTGCCCAAACGGCCTGAGATTATGACCGCCGGCGCCGGCTCCGCTCAGGCCGCACCCCACTATATGTCTGGGTCTCAGGATGTCTGGGTCTCAGGGCTCGTGAAAAGTCGCCGGCGCCCCTCTCTTCTCGCCCCCTCCGCCCCTGGCTGACTAGTCCCCCGGACCCTAGCCGTGGGTCCGACGTTGGGGCGCGCCTCCGGGGGAACCCCGGGAGAGGGCTCCCCCCAGACCCCCGCCATCCACAAGGTGTGCGGCCGGACGGACACACACGGGCACACACGGGCGCGCCTGCCCCGACAATGCACGAGGCACGAGCCCTGCCCACCGCGTGGGGTGCGCCACAAGAAAGTTCCCCCTACGCAGAGCGGGGCAGGAGCAGTGGACGTTGAGCGGGGGAGGGTTTGGGACGCGGCGCGGCGCGCAGGGGCGCGGCTGGCGCGGCTGGCGCGGCGACGCAC
>JAABUH010000947.1_pt1 | contig 36789 bp, 54 predicted proteins | sample 5559121 | NCBI WGS metagenome assembly JAABUH01 (sample SAMN10711871, study PRJNA513364) | rock metagenome | isolation source: Antarctica rocks | place: Antarctica: Victoria Land, Battleship Promontory nord | collected 2015-12-28
TGCAAGCACTGGAAAGCCGGATGCCTGAAAAGCGGGCACGTCCGGTTTGGCGGAGGGGCCGACGGAAAAGGGTCGCAAGATACCTCGCCGGCGGCCTACTCTACTCGGAGGGGGGCCGTTGGAAAAGGCCTGGTTACACCGGGACCTCGCTAGCGGCCTACCCTACGTCACGTCCGGTTCTGAAGACGAGCCGCTCTCGTGAGGGAGCGTCTTAGTTCAACACGGCTTCGCTCTTTCTACCTCAAACTCGACCGCTAACCGTCATTTGGGGACCAGTTGCGTCGCCTTTCGGCTGTTATTGGTCAAATGGCTGTTCTACGCAGCTTTCGTTGTCTTACCCCTAAACGACGCGGGTGATACGATAGGGCCAGGAGGGGCACATGACCACACCACCGCAGGACAGGGCCACGATAGACGCTAGCGCCACGGAGATCGCCGGGCAGCTCGGGGAGACCGAGGAGGAGCCGATCCGGCAGATTAGGCGGGAGGTGCGCATCCTCGGCGAGCACCGGGTACGTACCGTCGTCGGGCGGGCGCTGGACGTTGAGGCCGCCGGCGGGATGATGCGCGCCGATGGCAGCCAGAAACGCTCGTTAGGAGGCGTGTTCTTCATCCTCATGCGCGATGATGTCGGGCGCAAGGACTTCTACCGCATTTTCAAAGGCGGACAACAACAGCGCCCCCATGGGCCAGGCGCGGCCGCACGCACGACGACAGTACCCTTCGACTGGACGACATTTAGTGCCAGCGCGACAGAGGCGATGAGTGAGGCAGGGGAGGCAACGACGGTGAAGCTAACAGTGATCGGGCGACCCGGCAAGATCGTGGAGCGCGGCGACGTCGCGCTCGTGGCGATGCGCAGTGAGAAAGTACCTAGTAGTCTGTCAAGGCTGAAATAGACGGTTCGCGCGTGCCTACTGGGACCGCCGCCGTCCCGGCGGCTTGTGGTCGCACCCGCACAGCGCGGGTCCACCGAGAGATCGCCCGGCAACGGTGGCCGCCGGGACGGCGGCGGTCCCAGTAGACAACCGTCAAGACGACATTTGACGGACTACTAGTTTGCCGAAAGGCGTCCCAGCCCCACTGTCGCCCCAGACCGACTACATGGTGCTCGTCGGCATGAAGCAGTGGCGCAAGGTCGCCGAGGCCCTCGCCGCGGACCCGGCCGATAAGCTGCTAATCGAGGGCTACCCCACCGTCCAGCCAGAGTTCGCCGGCATCACGGTGTACGCCACAGCGGCGACCACGACGGGCATCCAGGCGGGCAAGCGTGCGGCACAGACGGTGACGACGAGCTAGCGCTGGAGTGTGTCAGGAGGGATGCTGTGGTATACGTTGCCGGTGTCGTCCTCGCAACCCTTCTCCTAACGCCCGTCGTCGTCGCTATTATCCGACGTGCGCAGCGCTCACCAGAATAAACGAAGGGAGAGCCTCATGTCTCTCGCACAGGCCATCACACAGACGATGCAGGCACACGGGCTAAAGTCCGCCCACGTCGCCGAGCGGCTCGGTGAAAACCAGGACCGCGCCACCTTCTACCGTATGGTCAACGGCGCAACGACAGAGCCGCGCTTGGGCACGCTCGTCCAGTTGTGCATCGCCTTGGAAACCAGCCCATCCGAGTTGCTCGAACTGGCCGAGGTATGGTCCCCCGAAACACCAGGACGTGCAGGACCGGATGACTTGCGCCTGCGGCACGCCTTCGCGGAGATAGGCGCACTGCCGATGGACGGGAAGCAATGGGCGGTGCCGCTCGTCGCCGCGCTGGCTACAGCCTTGGACGATAAGGGTGAGCAGAGCGCGGATGATGCCCCAGGACGTGAACCCGCTCCCGCACGCGGGATGTGAGTGATCAAGCCGCTGAGACATCAGCAGCCCCGTAGACGAAAGGTAGGCGCCCCATGTCCGACTATCCCAATTACCCCGCCTATCCCGACCCTACAGGCGCCACGCGCGGATCGAGCGCCGACGATACAACAACGGATGAGATCCTCGCTGTCATCGCAACCGAGGAACCACGCGGGGCCACCGCCGATCAAATCACCATAGCTATCGGGCTAGGCTTCGACGGAACGTTGATACGGGACACGCTGGAGGAGTTGGTTGATTGTGGTCTTCTCAACCAATTTGGGATTGGTCACGGGACTGTTTACACGCTCAATCCACGGACGTGACCTCTGGGGCGTGACCCTACGCTATGTCTCACGCCGCTGGCTATCCAGATACTCCTGTAGCCACGCTCGCGTCGTCAGGCGCACAGGCTCAGGCCCTGTCGCCGTCGTCACCGTGTTGAGACGGCCGGTCCGCGCCGCTCGACGCAGGGAGACTGAGTTCTTCAAGCCAGCAAGCTTGCGCGCCTCTGCAAAGGTGATGTACTCGTCGTCGGGCATCTGTCCTACGTGTCGCCTCCCTGAGTCGTCGGTCGGGTTAGGCCTCCTCGCCGACAATCCCCTGTGGATCGTCGCTCGCGTTCTCGTCACCAGGAGGAGAATCAGCGGCCCCGAGGTCTCCCCCGTCATCAACGGCTTCGTCGTCCCCCGCGTCGTCGTCGGTTTCGGTGTTAGTCTTGGGTGGGTCAATCGCGTCATCAGCCATGGTGTCCCCGCCTTCCTGCTCTCGTCGATTCCGTCGTACACTCGCATGGTACACGAACGCGGTCCTGGCCGTCACCCCTTAAATAAAGGGGGCCGATGCGTGGCCTGCCCGATAGATAGTGCGTGGCGCCTAACGTGCCTTGACGGGGGGTTACGTCCTGACCTGGACCCCCGTCTCTTATCGGTAGGGCGCGGGGAGCACACGAAAGGAGGGGCTCATGTCTCTCGCACAGGCTATCACACAAACGATGCAGGCACACGGACTAAAGTCCGCCCAGGTCGCCGAGCGGCTCGGTAAAAACCAGGATCGCGCCACCTTCTACCGCATGGTCAGCGGGGCCACGCTGGAGCCGCGCCTGGGCACGCTCGTCCAGTTGTGCATCGCCCTGGAAACCAGCCCCTCGGAGTTGCTAGACCTGGCCGAGATGTGGTCACCCGATACACCGGGACATGTCGAACTCGATGATTTGCGACTGCGGCAAGTATTCGGACAGCTACGTGCCCTGCCTGTGGAGGGGAAGCAGTGGGCGGTGCCGATCGTTGCTGCGCTGGCGACGGCGTTGACGACCACGGAGGAGCTGAGGGCGGATGACGACGCGCCGCGTGCCCCCGATGGTGCGGACGACGCCTGAGGGGAGCGGTCGGTAGCCGCGCGAAGGCAGCAGGCCACCGACCGCCTCACCCTTGTCGTGCGGCCACACAAGCAGCCCTGCCCGCGCAGCTCCACGCGACAGCACTCAGTGTACGCGACCAATGACCCGACTGGTGAGGGCAAACTTCTTGCCGCCGGTCGCCTCGCCGTGCCGGGCGTGACGCCTAACCCCTTACCCCCACGGCCGGTCCTTAGCTACCTGTGATAGACGCTGAGAACGTGAACGAGGGCGTCGTGCCGCCAATCGTCCAGCGCAAACGGACATTCGTCCCAAACGCCGTATTGGTCGCGACTTCGACGCCAAGCGACGCGATGGTTTGCCCCACGGCGGTGATAGAGGCGGAGGTCCAGAGCGTGTACCACACGCCATCGGCCCCCAGGCTGTCCAGCGCCAGGGTGAGGGTCGGCGACGTGCCGGCCACGGCGCTGACGTTGACGGCCACCAGCAGTTCGCGGTAGGCCCCGGCGGCCAGGGTCGCGCTCATGCCGCTTGCCGTTTGCGCAGCGCTCGCCTGGTTCAGCACGGTCGTGGCCACGGCTTGCGTCGCCACGGTGCTACCGACGGTCACGACCCCGGCGATATGCAGGTTGCCGCCGGCGTCCACCGTGGCCTTCTGCGTGCCCGTGGTCGGGTCGAGGAGGGTAACAGTGGACGCCCCATTGAGTGGGAGCGGTGACGCGGCGTAGGCCAACCCGGTGGCCGGGTCCACCAGGACAACAGCGGTCGCCGGCCGTCCATCGTTGGCCGTGTTTGTGCCCTGCACGACGAACTCCGCCGTAGCGCCGCCCATGACGCCGCTCGTGGTATTGGCTGATCCTGGCATGATTGCCCTTCCTTGGTTTCTCTGATGCCTGACAGTCATCAGCCCGCGTGTAGCGCGCCGCACCCGGGCTTTAATCGAACTCGATGTGCCCGACGCACTCATGCGACATGTGCCAGAGGCAGCGGTCGCATGTCACGGACTGCTGCGGCCCCGCGAGCCGCCACGCCCCCGTCAGCCTTTGGCCGCACGCGGCCGCCTCGCTGACGGGGACGCACGCCTCCGCATCACGACGCAGGAGGAGCGCGTGGTAATCCCGCGCACCCAGCCCCTGTTTCACGACCGCATAGAGGACATCCTCATCGGGGACGCCCTTTTTGCGTTGGGCCTTATCGTAGCGCTGGAGCCACGCCACCAGCGCGGTGCGCAAGTGCTGTGCGCCTGGGGCCGGCCTCCACGCCGCGATTTGCCCCGCGGGTGCGGCGTCGGTCTCTTGCGTCCGTTATGTCTCCTCCAGGTTGTGTGTGTGTGGCGCGGGGTTCTGATCCCCGCCCTCTTGCGGGTGTGCTTCAGGCAAGGGCAGGACGTCGACGGCGCGCGCCTTCTTCTCACGGTTGCCAGGCGACTCGCGGTAGCACACCAGATCGCCCACGCGCAACCGTCCGAACAGTTCGCCGACGGGCAACCCCGATGGCCCAAGCCGCGAAAAGTGGAAGAATCGCTCTTCGCCGCCCGCGAGGGGCCGCAAGAAGCCGTACCCACACCCAGGCTTTCCTCCGCTCCGTACCATCGTAATAGCGCCCGTGAGCACGGCGCGGCGTACCACCCGTGCGACCCGCCGCCCCTCCCCGCTCCTGGCCGGCTCGAAAACCACATGATCCCCGACGCGTAGATCCTCGATCGGGATACCCCCCACGACCGCGCTGGCGTGGAAGAAGTAGTCGTCACCCTCGTCAACTCCAATGAAGCCGTAGCCGTGTGTCTGCCCTAACGTTTTCACGCGCCCTTGCATGTCGCTCGTACCTCCAACCATACGACGCTGCCTGACCCGTCGCTAGATGCGGTGTGGGCACACCGCATCTAGCGCACGGCCCTGCTCTGCCGCCGCACGGCCGCTGGCCTATCGTCGTCCTCTACGCCGTGCTCCGGTTCAGCCGCCCACGCAGGTGGTTCCGGCAAGCTGTAGCTCTCGATCAGCGCCGATCCTGCCCTCTCCCATACGGCGTCAGCGGCCGTGCGTGCGGCCTCGTAGGCTTGCTCCTGAATCTCTTTTAGGCGAGCGTCGGCAAACACGTAGACATAGCGGCGGGCCAGGTCTACCCGCCGGGTCTGCCACTCCTCATGCAGGGCGCGTTGGCGGTCGTCGTACTCAATCCCCGTGATGTCGCGACGTTCGCGATAGCGCCGCTTGAGGGCCTCCAGGCCGGCCGTGTAGATGTCTTTAGCTACTGCTCTAAGCGTTGCTGCTGCGTCTGTATGGCCGCCTGGCGTGCCTGTATGGCCGTCCGCACGGCGAGCGGTACTTCCGTCCAGACCATGCGCCGCTCGCGCTCCCAACTCGCCTTATGCTGGAGCGATAACTGGGAATCGCGTGCTTGGTTAATGAGTTGATTGTTGACCTGCTGAAACGCCGCGTCTGACAACGCTTGTGGCGAAAGGTTATTCATATTGTTGTGTCCTTAGCTGCCCAAGATCGCTTCAATCTGGCGGTGTGCCTCGGTCAAGCGCACAGCGCGGCCTTCGGCGTGCGGATCGACCGGCGCGACCTGGCGGGGAGCCATGCGCGCGTCGATTGCCTCACGCAGTTCCGTCATACGGAACTCAAGCCCGAGGGGGTCGGCCTCCATCGGCGGATCGTACATCGTGCTGTCGCCGTCGCTCTCATAGAGGTCGGCGTCGTACGCCCCTGCTTCGCTCAAGGAGGCTCCCGCCTGGTCGGACCGTGCGGCTAGGGCACGCCGCGCGGCGACGCTCGCGTCGAGCACACCCTGCAAGGCCTCGACGAGAGATCCGGTGTCGACTTGTCCCGCCGCCGGCGGCTCCGGCGCGTGGGCACGGTGAGGCGTCAGCATGTCGTCGAGCTGGCCGTGGAGCTTGGTCGCTGTCGCTGGGGTAGGCCGATTGGTGGTGGTCATGTTTTACTCTCCGTTGTTTGTCTTACGACGATGCCTTATTGAGGCATCGGTTAAGCGCGTCTATGCGTGCCTGCTCATCCCCGCTCCGCAGCGGGATCGCCCGCCCTGCCTGCTGTGCCTCGTGCTCACGCCGCTGGATGGCATGGACTGCCTGGACAAGAGTGATGAACTCCTCGCGCTCTTCTCTCGTCGTCAGGGCGTCGTAGTAACCCTCAGGGGTCAAGCGCCCATCGTGTCGCTGTAGCCCCCCCGACGTGTGTGCGCGCCGTTCCAGCCGGTCGATGCGCGTCTGTAAGCCGCTCACGGGGTCGCCATCCGGTAGCGCTCTAGGAACGAGGTGTCGCCGTCGATGGCGGCATTGAGTTCCTCATCCGACATGGCCGCCAGGTCGATGTTCGACGGCCCATACTCATGCGTGGCCCACGCAATCAACAGCTCTAGCCCGTCGTCGGCGACATCGCGGAGGGACCGGCCGTTATCCAGGTCCCGCAGCAACGGGGCGAGGCGCGGGTCGCTCGCGTAAGGGTTGCGGCGGCGCTGCTCTAAGCGCCGCAACCGGGGTTCAATTCTCATCGTTGTGCTCCCTTGTTTGGGCGACCGTATTAGCTCGCGTCGCCGAAACGGCCGTTCTTTTCGAGGGCCTCCAGCCGCTCCTCAAGCGCTGCTGTTTCATACAAGCGACCGATCGCGGAGGCAAGACTTGCCATGCCGCTCGCCTGGCGCGGGTCGAGCGTGCCCGCATGCACCTCTGACACACTGCTCATCAACAACTCCAGAATCGGCTTGAGCGACGATGGCAATGCTTTGTTCAAGCGCTTCTCGGTTGCTTTGTTATGGCCGCCGGTCTTGCGGGCTTGCTGGCGTTTGCCGCTCAAGTCGTCATCGTGCGCCCAGCAGTAATGACGGTCGGGTAATGGCCGCGCACGGCACGGGCTGCCGTCCTTCCTTAGCCCCCGACAGGGCTGTTCATCATCCATAGATGGCCCCCCCTCGCCACAAGCATTCACAAGCATCGGCAAGCATCGCCCTATACCGCTGGCGCGTCGCCACGTTCCTGCTCGACGGCGGCTAGCGCGGCGTCGCAGGTCGCCACGGTCTCCGTCGTGAGCTGCATCATGTCGCGAACCATCGTCAACAGGCGGATCATGACCCCCGACACGTCCCCCAAATTGGGCTGCGGCATCTCGTCGTCTAAGGCCATCTCGGCGAGGCTGCGCCCAACCTGCTGGGCCGCACGCCCCTTGACCTGTAAGGCCGCATCCGTCTGCTTGGCCTTCGTCAGCGCCTCTCGGGCGGCATGTAACGTATCAGCCATTAGGACGCCCGCCGCTGCTGGGTTGCGAGCGCCGCGGCGTTCCTGCGCCGTATCGCCGCCGGTAAATCGCTCTCGTCGGGGTCATCGCCAACGCGCTCAATGACGTAGGCCGGGTAACTGAGGACATACTCCACATCGTCGACGTGGACGAGGGTGGTCTTCCCCAGCTCGAAGTGGTAATGTATCCCCGACACCGTGAGGCGATCACTGAGCGCGACGTATGCCTCTGGCGCGCGATTGCGAAGCGCCGCCGCCCTGGCCCACGCCTCGCGCTGGCTATCCTCGTCGAGTCCGCTGATGACTGTCTGGAGGTCGTAGACCCTCTCGTCGTTCTCCTCATCAGGCACGATTATGTCAATATGTTGGTCCACAAAAACGCCGCGCCCGCGCTTACCGCGGTACACCAGCGCCTCCTCGTCGGGCTCCCGTCGGCGACGTGACGGCACGCGCCGTCCGGCCTGATGATCGGCCAGGTGGGCTAGATCCGCGTCTAGCTTGGTCTCGGCTACAAGCGTGTCGCCCCTCGTGGCCGCGCGCGTCTCGCGGTCCACCTGCGCCGCTTGGGCAGCCGTTAGCGGCATGTCGCCGCTATCCACATCAGCGGTCGCGGACCGGCGCGGTACACGGGGCGCGGGGGCTGCTGCGGCCGTGGCCCTGGCCGCACGGCTGGCGCGGCTGGGCTTGGCTGGCGTGGCGGTGGTGGCCGGTCGGAGCGAGGTGGTCGGTGATTGTTTAGCCATGGGTGGGGTCTCCTTTGGTGGGGTGTGAGCGTCCGGCAAAATGAGGCCGGCTCTTTTCAACTGGCAGCGAGCCTTGACGAACGCGCGGTAGTCGCCTGGGGTACCGCTGACGACGATGAGCGGCGATCCCCTCGCCGGCGGCGTAAGCTGGTAGTGCCCGCTGCGTCGCTTTTGCACTGCCCACCCCTGGCGCTGTGCGGCGCGGATGAGGCGCTTTAGGTCTGACATTGGTAATCGTCCTGTCATTGTTGACAGCTAGCACCTCTCCCCCTACACTGGGCGCGTAGAGCGCAGAGGAGAAAAATAATGTTGTTACAAATCGTTGTCACGCTATCTATCTTAGCCAGCCCTATGCCGACAGCTAACCGACCAGACGTGGCTGCGTGGGCGAGTGACACGTTCAAAATTATTGAACCTTGTAGCCATGACTACACTGCCATGACTCATGCATTGGGTGGATTGCACGCCGCGCGCACAGCGGCACAGGATATGAAAGTCCTCCAGTTTGCTACGCCAGCGGCACACATCGCGCTATCAACATGCGCTGTCGCGTCTATTGATATGGACCCGTTATTTATGTCCCTATCTCCCAGTGACCAAGCAGCAATCCACGCCGACATGCGGGTCATGCATGCGGCGCAAACGATGGATAGCGCGATGCGTGATGCTGCCCGTGCCGCGCAAGACATCATCACTGTTGCTAAGACCGAGAACGCACACGTCCTTGAGGATGCTAGTAGACGGATGCAAGCTAGCACACTTGAAAGCAACAGCGCGACGGATCAGATACAAGTGCTCGTGACAGCCTACTCTTAAACGCCTCCCACACTGCGTTACTTGATGTGCCCTGGCAGATTCGGCAATCCCGGCGACGGGGGCCGCTGGTCGGGGCCATAACTTTGCGCGCCAACATGCTTCTTGGACGTGTCGATACTATGCGGGGACGAGGTGCGCGCCTGAATATGCGGCCCCACCTGCCCTGTGCCCACCTTGACGCCAGAGTGCGTGATGTCGATGCTACCGCCAAGTTGGATCTCTATCTTCTGCGCGTTGGCGTTGACATCAAGGCCATACGCCTGCGCCTGGGGCCCTGTGCCGTTATAGCTTGCCAGCGCCTTCGCCCAGTTCCCGCCGGAGTGCTTGTACAAGTCGGCGTCATAGAGGCCCGTCCCAAGCGCGCTAATACGCGGGTTGAGCGCGGCCTGACGCCAGTTGGAGGCCGTCACCGGTCCAAGGCCCAGGTCCTTCGACGCCGCCCCTAAATACTTCTCGATGGTCGGCAAGTTTTCATTGTGCGGGCCGGGCGTCCACTGCCCGAGTCCGACCCCGCCGTCGGGAGAGAGTGCCCCGGCGGACACGCGCCCGTTGACGGTCGCCTCCTTGGCTCCTTGGGACAGCAGTTCGGCCAACGGAACGCCCGTTCTCCGTGCGGTCACTTCGTAGGATCGCAGCACATCGGAAGCGACGAATGGCCCCTTGCCCGGCCCCCCGCCCAGATAGAGACCACTCTGCCTGTACTGCGCCATTTGGTATTCCGAGACCGGACCAAAGCCCACGCCCTTGGAGGTGTCGATGCCGCCCGCCGCGTTGGGGTCGTTCGCGTAATCCTGGCCGCTGGTAATGGCCTCATAGCCGAGCAGGGCCTCGGCACGCTTGGCGGCGGTCGGCGCGGTCTGGACGAGATGCAACTGAGCCGCCGCGCCGCGCTTCCGCGCGTCAGCGATGACCTGATTCTGCTGCTGGGGCGTCATGGCCGCCAGCGGCGCGGACGTGCTATGTTCGGCCAGGAGCAGGTCAGCGGCGATCTTCTCGGCGTGGATCTCGGCTTGCTGTAAAAACGAACTGATGCGCTGCGCAGCGTCCACGCCCTGCTTGTACAGGTCGCCCGCATTGTGCGGCCCGGCGCCCGTCTTCCCTTGCTTCTCCAGATTAGCGGCGTAGTCCTCGGCGGCGCGTGGTCCCTGGCTCACGAGTTTCTGCACCAACGTCGAGGCGGTCGCCCCACTCATACCGCTCATATCCAGCCCGGCCGCTCGCAAGGCGCTCTCGGCCGTCTGCGTGCCGTACGTCCCGACGTCGTAGCGCTTGGCAAGCGCGGAATAGGCGTCCCAGGCCACCTGTGGATGGGCCTGGGCCTGCGCGAATTGAGAGGGGCTGAGACCAAGCATCCCCATTTGCTGCATCGCGTCGCCACCCGTCGCGCCCACAAGCGGCGCCAGGGCTTGCCCCACCTGCACATTCGGACCGACCATCTTCTGCGTGGCGGCTAGGCCGTTCACGTCGAGTTGACTAGCGCCTGCTGCTTGCTGCAACGTTTTCAGGCTCGTCACGAGGCGGTCAAGTGACACGCCACTGTGCCGCGCGGCTTCATCAAGGGCGGCAAAGGTATCCCCGACCTGGCTGGAACTGGCGCCCGCTTTCATCAGGCCGCCCGTAAGGTCGGTTGTCTGCCCCAGGTCGAGACCGCTCAGACGGCTCAACGCCATGGCGTCATTGAGGGCGCCGGGCATTTGATTGCTCAGGACGCCTTGCTGCCCTAGCTGCTCGGCCGCGGCGACGCTCTGCTTTTCGCCGTATAGATAATTCCAGCCGACATTCTGTGTACTGCGGAGCACGCTCAAAGGGGTGGACCCCGTCGTCGTGCCCACGGCGCCACTAAGCGACTGTTGCTCATCCGCGTAATGTGCCTGGGCACTATTGACGCCCAAGCCGATCCCGGCGGCTCCGCCGATGAGCCCGATCGCGCCCAGGGCCAGCGGCGCCGCCTCTCCCAAGGCAAGCATGAGCGGACGCGCGACCGCTCCCACGAGGTCGCCGGTGCCGCCCATCCCGGCCGCGCTGGCTCCCCCTTGAATCCCGCCCGTGAGCATCCCGCCGGCGTAGCGCGTGAGCGATTCAGCGATACGCTGGCCGACGACGTTAGCGCCCCGGTCCTGCTGTGTCGCATCGGTGGACGCGGGCGTGTAGAGGGACGAGGGTGGCGCAACGGAGGACGTGTGGAGCGCCCCCGGCGTCGCCGACGAGGGCGCGCTTGCGGCCGTTGTCTGCTGCTGCGCTTGCTGGGCCATCAGCAGTTGCCGCACCTGGTCTAGCAGTTGCGGGATAGGCTGAGAGGCGGCCGCAGGAGCCCCCGCCACATCCAAGGCGGCCCCCGTTACGACGCCGCTCCGCTCTGCGATCTGCTGCTGAATCTGCGGCACGCCTGGGAGGGCGGCGGCGATGTCGGCGGGTTGCATGCCGCGCACGATGTTCTGTGCGTGGCTATAATCGACCGTCGTGCCCATGGCCGCCCCGAACGCCGCGTTGACCTGGGACGCCATCGTGGTTTTGAGGCGTTGAAGGTCGGCGTCTGCCTCCTTGGCGGCGTTTGCCAACTGAGACATGGTCTCAAGCGCGGCGTCCGCGTTCACGGAGAGATCGATAGACGCCGATTCAGGGTTGTCGCTCATCGTATGTTAGCCCTTGAGAAGGCTACGGCCAGCACGTAGAGTGCGCCGGCAAGTCAGGGATAGCTACTACTGAATTGGGAAGCGTGCCGCTCCTTGAGCCAGGGCGGCATTACGTCCCGCCAGAAGCGCGGTTGCCCGAAGTTCAATTTCCTCATCCGTCGTCGCGAGGAGCGCCGCGGTATGCTTGATCGCCTGGGCCATCGCGTCAACCACGGGGAGAGCCGCCTCACGGAACGCCGTGATCGTCTCCAGCGCCGCGAGGACAACCGGCTCCACGTCGCTCCACGCGACCAGCGCGCCAGGCGTCTGGCTACGCTCCTGCGACGCGAGTCCAAATAGCTGCCGGAGCGCCTCCGCAAGCGCGGCATCACCGGCGACGGCGACAGCGCCGATCTGCGCGTGCAGCCGTACCGCTTCCTGTGCAAGCGCCGCCCGCCGCGCACTTACCGCAATGGCTTGCGCGATCGCGGCACGCTCCTCGCCGAGGAAGTCACCCACGCCGTGCATGCACGCGGTAGGCAACGGGATCTGTGTATCGTCTGCCATCTCTGCTTCCTGTCTCCGTTAGGGCGGCCACTCAGCCGCCTATGCTCACCGCCCCTACGGACAGGCTAGCCCAAATGGGCGATGCGAAGAGCCTGGCGCATCGTCTACAGTAGGCGTGCGGCACAATGGCGTGTTCGCATTGGTCTCTCTCTCTGGCGCCTCGCTCCGGCTCACAGGATGGTCGGAGCGGGGCTTTCTGCTTTAGGCTGCCGACGTCGGCGCATCCAGGGCCTGCTTCCGCTGGCGGGTATAGTCCGTCAGTACAGCGCGACCAACCGCGGCGACGCTCGGGTAGCCATCCCGCCGCGCGACGTCCATCAGGTCAGCCCGCAGCGTGGGCGGCACCGGGATTTGGACGAGGTCGGTACACCGCTCGTTCTCGTGTACCCGGCGCGGGCGCTTCTCGATTATCATCACCGCTCCTTCAGCGCACAATAGAAAAGCCGACGGGATGACCCGTCGGCTTCGTTCGATACACGCGCGCGCACAATGAAAAGGGCCGGTACGCGCGTACCGGCCCTTGCGTCTATCGCGTCTATCTGTTCACCCTAACTATAACATAAAAGGTTATAATAGTCAAAAGCAGGACGTAGGGAAATACGACTATGCCCCCTTGGCTGTCGCCATTTCCGCAAGGCACCATTCCCGTATCCAGCGTAGGCCCTGCCGCATGCGCTTGCTGATGACGGGTTGGCTGACGTTCATGCGCGCGGCCATCAGCTGCTGCGTGACGGTGGGGCGGTCAAAGCAGCACGCCTCGACGACTGCGGACCACTCTGGCCGCTCCCGACACAGCGCACGCCTAGCATCGAGGACGATATCCGCCCGGTGCGCCCGCTGGCGTTGTCCGGCGTCATCGAGGTAGATGGCCATGGCTTCGGGGATCGGGTACAGGTCGTGTGTGTGGCCCGTGGGCCGTTCGTGCATCCGTATGAAACGGCGGCGCGGGTCGTCGCTCAGTTCCGCTAGCCAATCAAGGAGCTCGCCCACTTCGTCCGTGCGCGGCCACCGGCGCGACGGCTCGATGAGCTGCTGCACGTCGCTCATAATGCCTCCTTCAGCGCTGCGACGCCAGCCTCATCAAAGTGCCGCCGTATGATGCGTGCCGCCGCGACGGGATCGAGCGGGATGCTCACGCGCCTTTTCGCGATACCAGCCTCTATCGCCGCCGCTTTGACGCTCAGAAACTCCCCCTCTTTCATGCGGTCCAAGATGTCGGGGCGGTCGCGGGCGATGCGGGCCACCTGGTAGTCGGCGTTCTCACCATATTTAGAGCTTAGGCCCGAAGGTCTATTAACCGGCGCGGCAGACTCGACGGGTTCAAAGAGGATTGCCTCTTGTTCTGTTTGCGCCTGGACTGTCTCTTTACTCCTTCCTCGTCCTATTTCGCCGTGAGCGAAGAGCGTGGCCGGTTGGTGGGCGCGGGCAGCAACATCTGCGGTAAATTCGGCCAGCGTCTTGCCGATCTCCGCTTTGAGCATGGCATCCAGGGAGCCGTAGGGGTGCTCCGGGGGGATGTGGTCATAGATGCGATGCGCCTCAGCTTCAGCGAGCGCCGCCTCCCATCTCTCAACCGACGCTTCCTTGAGGCCATACAGCGTCTTGAGATACGCAGTCGTTTGCCAGGCGTATTCCTCCGATGTCGGGTCTTTGATGGTACGCGGCCCGATGCGCGACCGTTCACGGGGCGTCATGTCTTCGGTGCGACGGCGTAGCGAGTGTGTCGTGTTCATCGGATTTCGCCGGCTCATGCTGCCCTCCCTGCTTGCTGCTGCGTCCGGTACACGCAGCACCGGTTGCGGAACGTGCTCCACAACATCGGGTGATCGTCGCAATAGTCCATCACGATCGCATCCGTTTTGCCCGGCGCGCTACGACTCACGCGCCCAATGTACTGCACGACCCGACCACGGAAGCTAACGGGTGTCGCCAGAAAGAGCGTGTCCAGGCGCGGGCAGTCGAAGCCTTCACCGATCAGGCTGCCGGTGGCCACGGCCACGTCGAGCACCCCGGCAGCGAGGTCCTCGACGACCTGGGCACGGACCTTCTTGCCCAGTCGCCCATGCAGCGCCGCCGCGGCCACCCCTTCGGCCTTGAGCAGGCGGGTCAATTCCTCGACGTGCTCAACCCGGTCCGACAAAACGAGGCACCGCCGGCCAACCTTCACCCCGCGCACGACATCGCCGACGATGAGCCGGTTGCGCGCGCGGTCGGCGACGAGCTGGCCGACGATCTCCGTGAAGGTGTCACCCTCTGGCCTCAGCCCGGTCTCCCGCTTGACCACGCGGGGATGCACGAGGCGGTCGGCCAGGTCCGCGGCGTCGATCGTCGCGCGTGTGTCACCCAAGTAAAAGTGAATCACCCGGTCGAGCCTATCACGCCGATAGGAGGTGGCCGTCAATCCCGCGATGTACCGCGCGGGGAACTGCGAGACCACGGCCGCCATTTGCATCGCTGGCGCGTGGTGACATTCGTCGACCAGGACGAAAGCGACGCCCAGGAGCGCCGGCGGGATACCCCGCGCCAGGCTCTGCACGAGGCCGACCGTGAGGCGCGTGCCGACGCGACACTGACCGTCCCCGATCAGGCCGATCTCCGCTTCATCGAGTCCCAGGACCGCCACGGCGCGGGCAATGGCCTGGTGCGCTAGCTCGCGCGTGTGAACGATGATGAGAGCGGGCTGGTGCCGCCGGGCAATCATGACCATGGCCATCACCGTCTTGCCGCTGCCGGCCGGGGCGCACAAGACACCCGTCCGCCGCGCCAGCATCTCGCCGACGGCACGCTCCTGGGCCGGGCTCAACGTCACACGCTCATCGAACGTGACCGGCTCCGCGACAACGGTCTCATGGGCAACGGTATAGCCGACGCCGTGCTCCTTGCACAGCGCCCGTACGATGTCCCCAGCCCCGTGTGGCACGACGAGCGCGCCGTCATCCGCCTGACGGTAGTAGCGTAACTCGGAATCAAGGTCGCGCGTGCTCCGACCGTGCTCCTCAGCCTCGCGGTAGGCCGGGTTCTCGACGGTCAGCGCATACCCGATGGCCCGCCGGAGCGCGACGGACGCGGCCGGGTCGATGGTGATGGCGGCGCCGACCGTCAGCGTGATAGGCGCCGCCTCAACAGGGGCCTCGACGCTAAAGACCATGGGACACCCCCTGCGTGGTTACGGTGCTTCCTGGTATGTGTAGCGGCGCCCGACAGCGCTTGCACTCCCATCCATGCCGCGTGAGCGTGCCGCAGCCACCAGCGCAGGGCTTTAGTGGGACCTCGACCACCGGGTCCATGATGGGCTCGGATGGTGACGTACCCTGATCACGAAATACGTGATTCCGACGAAGGGGTACCTTAGTACACACATTTTGTGATCTGGAGGATTCTGGCGCCGCATCCTCCCTATCGCTATCGCTCACCGCCCTTGGGGCGGCGTCACATATTTCGTGATCAGGGTCCGGGGCGGGGCAACTACCGGCCATCTCGAACGGTTCCGGCGACACGCCAGGCACGACGCATTCGCCGGTCTCGTTGTTCACGAAACCACCGTCGGTCCGTTTTTCGATGATCTGTCCTGCCCGCATAGCGTCTACGTTGCTTGACACAATCTGGCAGTCGAGGCAGATGTGGGCGTGCGTTTCCAACTTTGTACTAAAGCAGTGTGGGCAGCGGGGGGGCTTGTCGCGCAGGACCTTGGCGCGCGTCGGCACTTCTTTCGCGGCGTCTTTGTCCATGCGCTGGCCCGGTAGCGTTCCATCGTCCCGGTACAGAAAGGTCTTGGACGGGATGATTATCTCAACCGTCTTACCGCGATCATCCTGCTTGGTGATGACACGCGGCTCTGTTACCTCGTCGCGCGAGTACACGCCTAGCGTGACGATATCAGCGAGGTTCTTGGTGACGGTGTTGACCTTGGTCAACCGCTTTGAGCCGTCCTTCTGTGGCCGTTCGACGGCCCCCAGGTGGCGCGCGATCGTTTCCGCGCACACTTTCTGTGGCGGTGGCGGTTCGTGCCCGACAGGGGCGGGGAGATGTGCCGACAACGCGATAGCGACGAGTTTCTGTCCGTCGTTCAACACCTTGTCCTTGAGGATGGCCTGCAGCCGATTATAGCGGACGCGCAGTGTGAGGGCCGCGGCCGTTTCCGACATCAATTTAGCCAGGAAGCGGGGGTCGACCGTAATCATCTCGGTGTCATTCATGGGGCGGAACAGCCCCGCGCCATGTCCACTCTCATCAACAGGGAGCGTATAGCGTTCCCGCGTGAAGGTGTGGCCGGCGATGAGCAAGTCGTCGGGACCCTTGCCGTCGGCATGCGCCCAGCGACCGATTTTAACGTGATAGCCCAGGCGACTGACCGCGGCGGCGAGGGCCTGCCGCTGCTGCTCAGTGAGCGCCTCCTTGCGTGCTGCCTCGGGATCGGCGGGGTCAACCGCGTCGAGCAAGAGGACCGCCACCTCGGCGTCTTCGTGCTTCGCGAGCGCCGCGAGGACGTGGAGCGCGGGGCCGTGGTTGCTCAGTCCAGCTAGAGCGACGACGGTGGCACCGAGTGTGTGTGCGAGATAGATAGCCGTCTTGCCGCTCTCGCACACGTAGATACGATGATCGCGGACGACTGGTGGCCGGGCGATATGGGCAGGGGCGCCGGAGCTGGGGCCGCCCACCTTCGTACTGGACAGCCAGCGATAGATCTTGCCGCCGCCGGGCAGCGACAGGCGCACCTGGAGCGCCTGGATACGACCCTGACGATCGCGATGGGCAATGAGAAGGCCAGACCCGTTCCAGCATAGATGGCCGTTTGTGGTCACGATGCCCGGTACCGTCGCGACTGTCGCGGCGCCGAACTCCTCAACCAGGGTCGCTATTAGCGCCTTCTGGTTGTCTTGGCCTGGTAGGGTGCCGTAGTTGCCGTCGATCATCGCGTCGGTATGACCGGCTTTGCTCATAAGATAGTCGCGATCGGCGAGGGAGGGCGGGCACAGTTCTAGTAGGCGTGTGTAGACAGCATGCTTGGTCGTGACATCGGCGCTCTCGACTTGAGGTGTTGATGGCGCGGGCGTGCGCACGTCCCACGAGTGCGGCCGCGTGGTGTCGCCGGCGCGGTGCCGGTAGCACAAGCCCAGGAAGTGGTCGACCGGCTCGTCGGACGTGACGTGTGCGCAGAGTACGTCACCGTTCTCGAAGATCAGGCAAGCCGAGTCGTGATCGTCACAGACAGGGCAGCATTCGCGGCGGCTGACCCGGCGCCAGGGGCGACGTTCTGCTACCATGAGCCACCACCGATCGTGGTGGACTGGATGGAATGGACGTGGCGATAGTCGATAACTAGCGCACGGGGGTAGTGTTGTGGTAAACTGGGTAAGGACATCCCAAAACCTCGTTTGACTCTAAGGGCTGCCCACGAATCATCTTGCCGGACGGATCGTGGTCGGCCCTTTCCCATGCCCGCGCCAATCGCGCAAGGCTTTTGTGTCGCGTTAGGTTAGCTCCTCCGTTGTGCTTCCCGAAATAAATACGGCCCGTCCCCCATGCGCGAGAGTGACGCATGACGGCGGGCGTTGACCGGCCTCACTGATATCGGAGTGACCCGCTAGCAAGCGTGCGACCCACCTGTGGCGCTTGACAGATCGTTCAATCTGTCCGATGCTAGATTCAACACGGCACTGCTCTCGGTTGGCAATACCTGGTGTGCTGTGCTCCGCTGGCGCATTCCCCTCGGCTCAAAGTTTTTCCTGACCTAAGCCGGGGGGGGTGTGCTTTTCTTTTTCTTGGTTGCAGTGTCCTTCGTTTTGGCGCTGTTGTCAAGTCACATTATGTGGTGTGTGGGAACACTCCATTAGCATTGTGTGGATACACACAGCGCGTACAAGTGTGTAAAGTGATGCGGATACTAAACTAATATAATATTGCTCTTTCACGGAAAAACGGCTTTGATAGTCAGGGTTATGCTACAGTACGCTGGAGTAGTCATAGTGACCACGGCGTTAAAGCGCGGGTTTAGATTTATGCACATAGCAACTACCCTATGCCTCCGCGCCATACGGCACATGCAGTAGCCCGCTAGCCTTCGCCTTGACGGCCTCGCCGCGGCGGTCGTAGCGCTGGGTCGTCGTGACGTTGCTGTGACCGGCCAACTTCTGCACCGTCGAGATGTCCGCGCCGGCGTCGAGCAAGTCGCTAATCATGGAACGCCGCAGGTCGTGCGGCGAGCACGCCTTGACGCCCGCCTGCATGCAGCGGCGCTGGAGAATGTCCAGCACGGCCTGGTCGGTCAGGCGTGTCCGCATGAGCACACCGCCCTTACGTAGCCGCTGAAAGAGCGGGCCGTGCTCGTCGCCCCGGATCGCCAGCCAGTCGCCCATGGCCGTGCGCGCGCCGTTCTGCACATAGACGATGCGTTCCTTGTGGCCCTTGCCGTGCCGCACTGTCAGCGCGCTCGCGTCCGGGCTATAAGTCGGGTCGTAGTCGGCCAGGTCAAGGGCCACGGCCTCGGAGCGGCGCAAGCCGCCGGCGTAGAGCGTCGCCAGGAGGGCCGCGTCACGCGCGCCCGCCGCGCTCCCATCGGAACAGACGGCGAAGAGGGCGCGCAGCTCGCCACCCTTGAGCGCGCGCCCGCGGGGGATCGTGGTCCCGCGTACCGCCGCGACATCGGACGCCCGCGCCCGCGCCTCGGCGTCCATCAACCCCAAGCGCCAGCACTCCGTTAGCACGCCACGTAGGGCCGCTAGCATCCTATTGGCCGTCGCCGGCGCATACCGCTCGGCGAGCTGTGTACGCAGCGCCTGGGTGTGCTGATAGCCCAACAGGTGCCATGGGAGAGTGAAGGGGTTGGCGTCCTCGCCGTTGAGCATGCGGGCCATGGTGCGCAGCGCGCCTAGTTGGGAGCGGCGCGCGCCGACGGCCAACCGCGCCAGGTAGACGGCGGCGGGGCGTTGGTCCAGCGGCGCGTCGTCGAGGACGGCCACGGCGCCGGAGGTGTCGATGGTTGGCGTCATCACGTTACCTTCCCTGCTTGACCCGGTGATCTTTGTAGCCGTCATTGTAGGATGTGCCTAACTGCTCGCGGTCCGCGTAGGGCAGCGGGGCGGTCGCGAGCAGTTCCTTGAACACGTTGCGCGCCACCACACGACGGTATGTGTCCGAGCCGTCGTGGGTCGCCCCATCACGGCCGGCCTCGGCCGTGCCAAGCGCGTAGGCGAGGGCGTGTAAAGCCTCCGACATCTCAGCCGGTGTCGCCGTCACTGGCTTCCTCATCACGTTGCCTTCCCTTCTGTGAGAACCCTCATTCTCATAAGTAACCCTCCCCCTTCCCGTCACTTTGTGTCTAAACAACCTTTAGTAGCCACGTCGTCGCCCTGCAGAAGCTCCGCGATGCGCTGCGCGACGGCCCGCTGCATGACCGTGCGCGGCCCGCTGCCGAGTGGTACGAACCCAGGTCCGACATAGCCGCGCCAGTCGTCGGTGCCTGGCGTAACGGCGACGTAGCCGGCGTAAAGGTCCGTGCCGTCGGTGGTGGTCACGCGCGCTTCGAGGAGGTAGGGCGACCGCACCATCCAGCGGATCACGGGCGTTGTGCTCATAGACCTGTGCCCTTATCTCCCGCTCCGTCCACCGGGTCGGCATGCTGCTGGGCGTGCTGCTCCAGCGCCGCTCTGGCCTCATCAAACGATACGCCCTCAGCGATGGTCACATCGTCGTCAAGGCGGCGTGCGGTGACCGTCGCGTCCCAGTCGGCGTCGGAGCGCCCCGACCCTTTGTACTGCCCGACATACCCATAGGGGCGCGGGGCGCCCACGAGGCGATACGTCCACAGAGCCGGACTCTTGCGCTCCCACTTACCCCTCATGATGCTCCTCACTTGGTGATGGTGGCGCGGCGGCCGCTTCTTCCAGGCGCAGGGGGCGGCAGGTCACGCACATGGGCACCCACGTCCCCGTCCCTACCGCAGCCCAGGCGACGAACGTAGCGCGGCGAGAGAATAGCTGATCGGGCAGGATAGGACCGTGGCACTGCGCGCACACAAAGGGCACACACGCGCGGTATGCCGTTGTTCGTGTGCCGACGTCATCCATTGCAGGTCCTATACGTTGGCTCTTGCGCGGCATCTCATCCCCTATCCGTGCCGGTGATAATCCTTGTGGCGCGCGTACCAGTCGGGATCGCTGGCGCGCAGCCGTAGCCATTCGGCGTCGAGGCACTCAGCGCAACGAATCTTGCCCGGTCGTGCGGGCCGCTCGCCGCAGGTCGCGCACGGCGAGACGTCGCTTGCGGCGGACCCTGCTGGCGTATGGGCGCCGTGGTCGTCAATGAAGCCGTCTTGCTCAGTCATGGCATGACGTCTTTCTCGTCTAGCCGCTCATCAAGAGCGCGCAGCACGAGGCGGCGCACAATCCATGACGTGCCGTGGTCGTACCGTTGCGCCCAAGCGTCCAAACGTTCCTTAGCTTCCTTGGGGATGCGTACCGTGATCCATGTTTCTCCCGCTGCCACGTCGCGGCCCTTCTCTCTTGCTGCCACAGATGTAGTCGTCCTTTCGGGTGTTGCTGTCGGCATATCACCCTCCTTTCTTACCACATTATACCATTTACCATCTAATCTTGTATTTATCATTGACAGTACGTGGTATGGTGTGGTATGATACAGACAGGTGGAGAAAAGAGGGCCGTTGAGCCCGAGCCGCCGACAGGAGGCACGAGGATGGCAGAGGCGCATTTTAGCTACACGGTGCAAGACGCCCTAGACGATGGGACGTTTGTGAAGGTCTTTGAGAAGGACTGGCCCGCGTTGTCAGGGGGTCACCCGATTGTGGCTACGCGGACGCTGTACGACGAGGTGGGCCAGGCCGCGCTGATAGAGGTGTATAACGGCTACGTCCAGTGGGTGAACGAGATAGCCCCCACTCTACCAGCAACGGAGCGTCGATACACCACGCAGATTAATAGGCGGGCTGTGTCGGTGGCGCAAGATGGCTCGTCGCTCAACATGTTTTGGGCCGACGAGGATTAGACGTAAAGGGAGCCGGAATCGGCTCTCACAAACAAAAATGGCCGGTGAGTGTGTCACCACTCACCGGCCGGTAGGTACGGAGGATCACTACAATGCGCACCGCACCCAGTACACAGTCTACGGCCACACGCACCAACCCCGCCACAACCTGGAAGCCCCGCGTGCGCCGCCTGGGCCCTGGCCGCTATTTAGTAGAGAGCGCTAGCCGACCAGGCCGCGGCCACACGACCACGGCGACGAGCTGCTCGTGTGTCGGCTTCTCGTACCGCCACCATTGCAAGCACGTTGCGCTCGTGCAGGCGCTGGAGCCCTCGATGGAGCGCTGGTATGGGCAGGCCACGTCGCCAGCGGCGCCGGTGGTCGTGCCGATGTCGGCCGGTGCACCCAGCGGGATCAAGCGCCCTGTCATGACCGCGCCGCCCGTCGTTGCCAGCCTGGACGCCCAGGTCGACGCAGCCGAGATGAGGCTTGGCCACGCGCGCAAGGCGCTCGCGGACACCGACCTCCGCGACGATAGCTACGCGGTCCTCTGGCGCCAGGTCGATGGACTGGAGCGCGAAGTCGCGGCCCTGCACTACAGCGCCATGAGAGCGGCGTAGGGCCAGATGACGATGACACATAGGAAAGGCCGCGCTGTGGTCATGCTCCACAGCGCGGCCCACGAACCCGATAGGGAGACTGTAGTGCACAGCGTTATCGAGCCCGCTATGACCATCGTACCACCAACGCGCGCGCTTCTGCGTGTCGCCCCGCTCGCCGAGGCCGAGGATCGCCCCGCCTATCGCTATAGCGGCGAGGGCGCTTTCTGCCCGCCAACGCCGCTGCCTGGCGTGAAGTAGATGCCTGGAATGCGTACGCTACGATGATGACGGACCGCAGCGCGGCCGCGAGGAGCCGACACCATGACCACTGAGACCGCTCAACAGACCGCCACGCCACCGGCCCACGCGCCGGCCTACGTGGCACAATGGGCTTTATACTGCTACGGTGTCCATGCCTACGTGACGTTCGGAGGGCGCCTCATCGCCACCGCTACGGTCGGGACCCCAAGCCAGGAAGCGCGCGTCCGGGCCCTGTTTGCGCGACTCCTGGGCGTGCAGGAAGCGGGGCGCGCATGATCTCGCCCCTTGGTTGGATTCGCGGCCCGCCTGCCCGCGACAGAGTGAAGCCGTGCCGCGCCCCTGCGGCAAAGCAGTATTGCGTACACTTTATGCGTCCCCCCCACCTGTCTAACGGAAAGAATTGCTGACACATGATGACTGAAACACCACGCCTCGCGCCCGCTCCCCCGCGCTTGTTTGACCACGGAGAATGGGGTACTGTCCATATCGATGCCGAGACCGTTTGGACTTTGAGCGATTTTTTGGTGCAGTTGGCCGCGGAGGTCAGTCCCCACGCAGACGGCGCGGAGGGCTTCCGCCGTCAGGAGACACTGCTCGCCTATGCGACGGAGTTGAAGGGCGCCGCGGCCGCGCACCTGGACGCCGACGATGGCGCACAGTGCGTCGCCCGGCTGGCCGAGATCGCGGCCGATAAGGCGCGTGCGGCACAGCACGCGGCTAGGGCGGCCGCAGAGCAGGCCGACCAGAACCCGCCACAGCTGCACGCCTAACGGCCATAGGACGGCCACAGTGGCTGTGAGGGGCCATGGGGGATGTACTACTCCCCTATGGCCCCTCTTGTGTGCCTGGCACCTGTTACACTTGCGCCATGACCGATACAACGGGTGCGGACCCTGCGGACAGGGAGAGTGCGGACGGGGGCGGACACGTCCGCAGTGGCGCCACTGCGGACCGTGCGGACCCTGCGGCCACCACGGACATGTCCGCACCCCTACCGTTCACCACTACGGAGGCCGCTGTTCGGCTGGGCGTCTCGGAGCGCACGGTGCGGCGCTACGTCGAGCGGGGCAAGCTCGATGCGCGGCTTGTCATGACGCATCGGGGGGAAGAGTGGCACATCGCGGCTGCCGACGTGGAGACGTTCCGGCAACAGCGCGACGCCATCCGCGCCCGCCCCCTCGTGGTCGAGAACCGGGAGCCTCGCGACGGTGCGGACACGGCCACGGACACCCGCGGTCAGGGTGCGGACACGCGCGGCCAACCCGTCCGCACCCTCACACCGGCCGTGGTGCAGGCTCTGGTCGCGCCCCTGGTTGCGGAGATCGAGCGCCTGGCGACCGAGAAGGGGCAGGCCGAGGGCGAGCGCGACACCCTACGGCAGCAACTTACGGCACGGGAGAGCCAGGCGGACGCCTTGATCGGGGAGTTGCGCCGCCGCGCCGAGGTCGCCGAGCTGCGCCGGGCCAGGCGACAGATGCCGTGGTGGCTTAGACTGTTTCGAGGACCATGACCCCTCGCCTCCGCTTTGTCGCCTGCCCCCATCGTTTTTCGCATAGGTGGGCTGTGTATGATGACCTGCATGGCTACCCTATCAGTGAGGGCAACAACGCCCCCATGGCTAAGTTCATCGCAAACACCCACGAGGCGATCTGGCGTGAGCGGTGCCGCCAGTGGATTAAGGCCGAGCACCGGGACGATCGGCCCTATCTGGCGTAGATACGCTGCCCTGGCGCGTGTAAAGCTGTGCGAACGGCCTACGGGAGCTTTCCCAGAAACCGTAGACCGTCCGCATCCTCTAGCCTACCACCGCGCCGTCCCCTGGGGGCTACACAGCCGCTGAGCGGAGAGTCGGCCGCGCCGGTAGGCCCTGAGCCCACACCGACCCCTACCGCACGGCCTGTCGCCTCTCTGCGTGTGCGCGTGCTGCGGTGCTTGCGCTCCTGAATAGCGGCGGCCGCGCGTCTCAGAGGTGCGCCCCTCCATGGTTCGGCGTATGCTGTGAGAGGGAGGACCATCATGCGTCTATGGCTGCGCCGTTTGTTCTATCGCGCTCTCCGACTCACCCCCGACCGTCCAAGCGCTGGCACCCGCGAGGCGGACTGGTTGAGGCGCTCCACAGTCCCGACGGAGGCCGATGAAAGAGCGCGCCTGCGTGAAGAGGAGGCGCGGGACCTAGAGCGCCCCTATGGTGCGCCGCCTCACAAAGAAAGATGACACGATCCTGCCGGCCCTGGCGCTCGCGATTGGTGATCGACTGGAAGCGCAGTATCAAGCACGTCCTTGTCGGCAAGACGTGCTGATCGACGAACTGCGCCGTCGTGCGGAGGTTGCCGAGCGCGAGGCCGACGAGTTGCGTCGGGCTAGGCGACAGGCACCGTGGTGGCTCCGGCTCATCCTTGGCGGTCGGTAGGATGGCCCCGGCCGCGCGCTTTATCATTCGACGCGATGCGACTTCTGGTCACTGGTACGTCGTTGATCGCCTTCTTGTGCGCGTCCCGTACTTTAGTTTATCGATGCTGCTGGCCGATCACCATGCGCGTGACGAGGAGAACAGATGGCGCGCGCGGTGCCAGCAGTGGATTGACGCCGAGTGGCGGGGCACCCTCCTCTAACGCGTCCAGAGCGCGCGGGACAGGCGGACGGCCCGCGGTGGCAACACAACACACCGCGCGCCGCCCGCATCATCAGCGTACCGCACGGACGCACGTCTGATGCCGCGTACCGCGGGCTCTATCATCCTCTCAAGGCCGCAGGGTCCAGGGCGGCACGCCCGGTCATGGGGGGACCCGCGTCGGTCCGGCCAACGGGCCAGCGTGGGGGGAGCACGACGGCTCCCGAGGGGGTAGGTAGACCTGAGCGGGTAGCGAGGGCTACCGCGTAGGGGGACGCCTCCCCCTGCCGCGCGGAGCGCTTCCCTACCAGCGGAGCGATGTGTGCGGCCTTCTCCCTTGCTAGTACCTCATGCCCCAGGGGACGCGCTGTTCATCAGATGCTGCGTCCTGCTCCACGGTGGTTGCATGAAGCCGTACACTGTGTGCGATAGATTGATTGTATCAACAGGCGATAGGACTCTCTCACCGTGCTGACCGCCGCCGATTATCAGAGCCAGGCCGCGTTTCGCCACGCCCTCCGCCGTTTCATGCGTGTCTCAGAAGAGAACGCCCGTGCGGCAGGTATCACACCCACACAGTACCTCCTCCTGTTGGCGGTGCGTGGGCACCACTCTTATCCAGCCGTCCCTCTCATAGCGATCGCCGAGTACCTACAGCTTCGCCAATCCGCCACCTCCCTGTTGGTGACGCGCGCCGTCAACCGCATGGTCACTGACCAGCCGGCACCGCTCCTTGTTCGTGTGCACGACGTGAACGATCGTCGCCGCACTTTGATCGCGCTCACGCCTGAGGGTGAGGAGATCCTCACGCGCATCATGATCGAGAACAGGCGGGTCTTAACGGCGGTTGACGGCGTTTTTACCGACCTGGGCGCCTCACTTGCCATGCGTTTCAGATAGCGTTCACCACACGGGTAGCTTGTTGGCAGCAGGCCGCGCGCCGGGAGAGCGGACCCTAAGCGCCAAGAGCGCAGATGCAGTGCGCACGGCCCACGGTGGGCCTCGGTCACCGCAGGCCGTGCGCACCCTAGCCTACCACCGCCGGCGGGTGGCACGCCTGTGCGCGTGGGCTGCTCCTATGACGGTCGCGCACGGCCGTTATGACAGGCTCAGACCGTCACGCTAGTATTACATAATACTAGCGTGACGGTCTGAGCGCGGACGTTTGTTCTAGGCCGAAAAGGGTAAATGACGGGGCTGGGGGCGCATGAGTATGCGCCCCTGCCCCGTTGGTCTTTAGGCCGGTTGCGCGTCCCAATCGTAGCTATCATCGCTGTCCGTGGGCCAGGTTGGCAAACTCGCCAACGGCCGCCCAACGATGTTGACCCCAACGGCGGCCACGCCTTTGTCTGTCTGGGCCAGGGTGAAGGCTACCGCGTCGCCCTCCTCGATTTCATCGAAGCGTACTCCACGCTCGACCCCTGTGGCGTGGAAGAACACGTTTTTGCGTTCACCGTCGATCTTGATGAAGCCATACCCTTTGTCCGTCAAGCGCTCGACCGTTCCCGTTTGCTGTTCTTGTGTCATCGTGATTGTCTCCTCTTCCTAACTGCTGGTTATGGTGGGTGTTAGATGGAATAGCGCCCGCTTGCGCGCATGTCGCGCTCAAGCTGCCCGCGCTTGTCGTGCGCCTCGTCGTACAGCCGATTGGCGCGGCTCTTGACCTGCATGGCCTGTTGCAGGTTCTGACGCTCGATCGCCGCCGACCTACGCGCCTCGGGGCCGCGTAGGTCGGCGGCGATGGCGTCGAGCGCCTCCCCTATCCGTGCGCGATCCTGCGCGCTGATGGCCGCCCGCACGTCGGGGTTCGCGCGCACCTCACGTTCCATCGCGCCGACATGGCGGTGAGCGCCGTGCCACAGCGCGTACAGGTGGGCGCGATCCCCGCCCGCCCGCACATCCTGCAGCCGCTCCAGGAGGGCCGCGCCATCGAGGTCGGCGACGTCCTGATCGGTGAAGGGCTTGAGTGCGGCCGCGCGCCCGAGTGTGGCGTCGTCAAGCACGAGGGCGGGGTCGCCCTGCTCCGCGCGCCGGATCGCCCTGCTCCGCGCGCCGGATCGCCGCCGTGGCCACGGTGATGTGCCGGTCGGCCACCTCGACAGCGGACGTGACGATCGCGTCGGCGCTGACCTGGAGCGCCTCCATTTGCCGCTGGTGCTCGGCCGGGGCGTAGCGCGGGTGTCCGTCGCCGTCGTAGAGCTTGGCGCGGCCCTGGGCGAAGTTGCCCTCGGCGCTCAGGAGGGCGTAGGCTTCCACGTTTAGGCCGGTCAGGCCGGGGATACCCACGCTCGGAGGCGTCGCTGTGGTGGTCGTGCTCTCGGTTGTGGTCTCGGTTGTCATTGGTCGGTCCTTTCATTTCAGTGGTGGTTTACTTTTGTTAACGCGTGGTTCTTAGCCGAACAGGCCGCGTGCCCAGCCATTTTCGATAAGGTCGGCCACCTCGGGGTCCATGAGTTGCATGGGCGCGGGTCGGTTCTCGACGTACCAGCAGGCCATCGCGACGGACAGCACAAGATCGTCGTGGACCGATTCGCGCCAGGCCTCGTAGGTGTCGTGCCCCGTGGTGATGTTGATCTTCGGCTTGAAGTTGATGAGCTCCTGCACGAGCGTGGGCCATAACGTGATGCCCGGCGCGACTTTGAGCCGGCCACTCTGGTGCGTCGCCACCAGCTGCCCCGCAAGCTCGCGCTTGGGTATTTTGTAGTGATGGTCCTCGCGGATCACGGCGTCGCCGCCGGTGATCGTCACGGCCTGGGGCTGGACGCCCGCCGCCGCGAACAGATCGACGACGGCCGCGCCCACGCCCGTGCGGTCCACCACCAGCGGAACCTCCCGCGAGAGCGGCGCGCGGTCCAGCAGCGCCAGCACCCGCGTCACGATGGCCGGATACTTCGTGCCCAGCGGCGGACGGTCGAGGTAGAGTAACCGCACCTCCGAGGGGTACTCGATGTCACCCGCATCGGTAAGCGTCGGCGTCACGACGCGCTCGACGACGCAGACCGCCGTGTAGTCTTTACTCTGGCCTAAATCGACGCCGACGGCATAGTCGCCGGGGTCATGACGTGGCGGCACGTCAACGGTCCTCATCTGCTGCATCAGGGCCTCCCCCAAATAGCGGCTGGATCCGTGGGTCCACGGATGCCATCAAGGCGTCGTAGCCGAACAGTTGATCGGTCGTTTCGCTGAATTGACATAAATACTCCTGTCTGAACCAGAAAGGTCCAAGTGTCCGTTCCTCTTCGGCCAGGAACGCCCGACTAATGCGCGGGCATTCGGCCGCCGTCACCATGACGCGATCCCACACCTCACCGCTCTCCCAGGCGGTGAACCACCAGCCCCGTTTACCGAAGGGCGTTGAGAGCGCGATGAGACGACCGCTCGACGTCGCCAACATGGGCCTAACGCTGTAATACAGCGCGTCCGGCACACGCGCCGCCTCGTCGATGACCAGTAGCCGCACGCCCGAGTAGCCCCGGATCGTTTCCTCACGTCCAGGGAGCGCGACGATACGCGACCCGTTGTCAAGCTCCAGCGTGAGCGCGGTTTCACTGCCGGCGGCCACCGGCCGACCCAGCGCGCGATAGACCGTGAGAACCTTGCGCGCCAACTCCGAGGCCTGCCTCAACGACGGCGATAATAGAAGCGTCAGGCTACCGGGCTCATACAACGCCATGTGCAGCGCCATCACCGCGCTGGTGGTTGACTTGCCCACTTGCCTAGACACATTGAGGAGGGTACGCGGCGCGGAGCCGCGCAGCACCCGTTCTTGCCACGCGTCCGGCTCTAGCCCCGCGCGCCTGGCCAGGAGCACGGGATCGAGGGCCACGGCCAGATCGTCGGCCAATGCCAGCGCGCTCATGACACCTCCAGCAGGGCTAGACGACCCGCCACAGCCACGCGGGCCTCGGGGTAGGGCGCGAGGGCCTGGAGCAGCACAGCCCTCACCTGGAGCCACTCAGAGGCCAGCAGGACGTTGACCACCGGCCGGTCGTCGAGTTGGCCCAGCAGCTTGGCTTGCAATTCGATCTGCCGCTGGATGCGATCGATGGCCTTGAGCGCCGTCTGTGGGTCTTTGCCCTGCCGCGCCTCCTGGAGGATATGCAGGCTGGCTCCGTTGATGGCCTTGAGCTGCGTGACTACATCAAGCGCCTGCGTGTCGGTCGCGACCCCCCGCGCCTTGCGGAGCATCTCCGCCATATGCTCCGTCTTATGACGCTGCACCGCGTCGGGGGAAACGCGGAATAGCGCGGAGATTTCCCGCGCTGAACCGCCGGCGACGAGCGCCTTGTCGATAGCCTCACAATCCTTATGGACGCACACAGTACACACACGGGGCATCGCTAGACACCTCCATAGCCAAGGTCCCAGCCCACATTGGATGACCCTTGGCGGCGGCTGTCGAGGCCGGTCTGATTAGAGATACGCGCCCATATCGCGTCAGCGAGCTCGGCGGTACTCTGGCCCGGCTGCTGGTGGATATGGAACGTGACCGGCCCATGGTTGTGCGTCACCACGCCGCCGCCGCCGCCGCCACCTTTGTGATGTACGGGCGGCTTCACCGGATCGGGCACCCACACCTGCGCGCCACGGTAGCCCGGTTGGAAGTGGCCCCTCTGCCCATTGATGGTTTGCTCATGCGCCGCGCCGGTCTGCGTCGGGATCGTCGCCCCAGCCAACGCAGGCGCGCCCGCCGCCTTCGCCGCGCTGTTCGTTTGGTGGGCCTGGCCCACCAACACGAGGAAGTCGTGCAGCTTGCCGCCGAGCCAGCCCAGCATAGTGCCGAGCACGCCACTGACGGTAGACCAGTTCTTGAACACAAGGACCGCCGCGCCCACGGCCAGCACAACACCGCCCACAATAGCGATGACGGGCGAGGCGGCGACATCGAAGGCGGCGGCCGAGATCGTCGCGATGTCGAAGCCGCCGGAGAGAGCGATTACGACGCCATCGAGCACGCCATAGGCAGCGGACGCCGCACCGGCGACCACGCCACCCGCCGCTTGCGCGAGTGCCCACGCCCTGGTCGCGCCTGCTGAGACCACGGCGGCCACGCCTTGCGTCCGCAGAGCCGTGGTTACGAAGCCGATCCCCTCGGCTACTTTGGCGAGGCCGAGCGCTTCACTCGCAGCCCCCCACAGCATCGTCGCGCCCTTGACCGCGAGGACGACGCCGGAGAGTGTTGTCAAACCAACAGTAGCAGCCGCCGCCCAACTCAGCAGTTGGGTCATGCCCGGATGGTCGCTCATGAAGTTCGCCACGGTCCCCAGCGCGCCGGCCAGGACACCCAGGGACGTCGCCATGGCCGGAACATATGCCTGCCCAACCAACGTTGACACCGTTGACCAGTCGCTGGCGAGTTTGGCCGCCTGCCCCGTGGGCGTGGCGTTGTAGGCGTCGCGCTGTTTGGCCGTGTCAACCACACCAGTGGGCCCGAGGTACTGCCCGATCTTGCCGAATTGGGCCACGGTGATAGGATCAGCCAGGATGCCCGCTTGCCGGAGGCCCACGGCCCCGAACGCGCCTCGGAACAACGCGCCGATGCGCTCGGGTGATTCGCCAGGGGCCGCCGCTGCCTTCTCCAGAATCTGGAGGAATTGACTCATGCCGCCGAACTGGCCTTGACTGTTGAAGAAAGAGAGATGGCCGCCGCCCTGGTTCGCCAGCGCGGTGAGGTCGTGCAGGTCCTTGTTCTGCGTCGATGTCCTACTCCCAAACGCGGTTGAGCCCGCGCCGAGCGTCCGACCAATCATGGACGCGATCTGTGTCCCGCCGCGGCCTGTCTGTCCTAACTGCGCTTCCAGCATCGTCAAGGCAACGCTGTCATTGATGAAGCCGGCGCGATTTGACCCGTACAGGGGCCGCATCTGGCCGGACATCTGCGAGAGTGTGGTCAAGAACGATTTCTGCGTACCCGGTGACACGCTCATGGCTTTGCCCGCCAAATCCACCATGTAGTTGACGCCGGGGCCGTTCTTGCCCACCCGTGCATCGTACTGGCCGTAGAGATGGGCCAACTCAACAGCGGTAGTGGCCGACGCGAGCGGATCCGCGCCCGTGCTCATCTTCTGCGTTTCGGCGAAGTTGGAGATCATCGGCAACATCTACTGGATGCGGCCCACGCTACCGGGTCCGGCAATACCGGCCTTGGTCATGGCCGCCATGATGCCCATCTCTTCCTGGAGAGAGAATTGGGTGCGCGTGCCTTGTTGGACGGCCAACTGCTGGAGCATTAGCATGGTGCCGTTGCCCGAGGCCCCTAACGGCGTCTGCGTGGCGATCCTGATTTGAGTCATCAGCGGCACAAGCTGCGCGGCTTGATCGGCCGCGCCTTTGAGCACACCCGCCAGGCCCAACCCCACGCCCGTTAAGGCCGCGCCGCCGACCAAGAGGGCGGTACCCTGCATCGCCTGGTTCAACTTCGTGTGAGCGGCTGTCACGGCCCCTAGCTCTGTCTGGTATGTGCCCATGCGGTTCGCGTTCTGCGTGAACACCTGTGACGTGAGGCCGACGCTATTGGATAGTTTGGCAACGACCCCCTCGGCTTTCGTGGCTTCACTTTGTAAGCCCTTGAAGGCGTTCATCACCAGGCCGACGCCGCCCGCGAGGCCCGCGGCCTCAAGCCCGACCCGCACGCTGATGTCGTATACACTGTCTGCCATAGGGGACTCCTTTTACGCCGCGCCAGAGCGCGGGTCGTGCAGCGCGAGCGCCTGGCCGATGGCAAACCAGAAGCTCTCGACATCGTTGAGCCCGGCCGCCACATCGGCGATAAGCGGGGCCAGTTCGGGCGGCAAAGGTCCGGCCTCTTCCAGGCGCTGACGTAGCGCCATCAAGCGATCAACGGCTATAAGCGCGTCCCGTCGGTAATCCGCGCTTGTCGGATGCTCGGCTGTAAACAGTCTCATCGGGTCACCTCAAAAAACGAGTGAAGGGCGCTTCGTGTGAAGCGCCCTCCTCTCTATCGTCCTCTGTCGTCGTCGCCGCCTCAAGCCGCCGCAGCGCCTCGTCAAGGGCCTCGACCCGGACCCGGTAGGCTCGGCCAACCTTCGCCGCCGGGAGCTGGCCCCGGTGGATCAGCGAGAGTGTTGTCGCATACGACGTGCGTAGCCGCTGCGCGGCCTCGGGAACGGTCAACAGCATCTCGTGTCGTTCCGTGGTCGTGGCTATCATCCCGCCCCCTCTATTCGTTCTTTTTCACTACCTCCATTTTAACAGTTATGGCAAGTTAAGTACAGATGTTTTGGGGAGTTATCCACATTGTTACTTAGTGTCTTTGACGATTGATAGCACATCGTTATATACAGGACGGTCTAACAGCGTGTGACATCGCTTCCTTGCAGGCATCGCAGCAGACACCGCCAGGGCTCCAGCAACCACAATGGATGCAGGTCTCCATCAAAGGGGCCGGTGGCGTTGCTGGTCCCACGATGTAGTCGCCGTCGTCGCCGCTCACCAGGACGGCCGCCACCGTCATCACCAAGCGCTCACCAGCCTGCCTGAGCGCGTCGAGGGCATGGGCCAGCGCGAGCGCGGCGTCGAGATCTTCGAGGTTATCGTGGCCGGGCACGACACAGCGCGCGGCGAGCTCGCCCGCGTCCTTCGCGTCGCCGAGCCAGCCGGCCTCGGGCACGTCCACGGGCACGCCGGTCATGGCTAGCTCGATGCGCGCCTTGATCGTCGCCGCCGCGCCGCTGGTGTCATCGTCGAGGGCAAGCACGACGCCGGCGACGCCGCGCAGGCTTTCGCGTGTCAACACGTTGGCGGTCCCCAACAGCGCCAGGACCGGATAGGGCAGCGTTCCGTAGCGCATGAGGGCCAGCGCATCGGCCGGCCCCTCGACGAGCACCAGCGGCGTCCCCTGTTCGCGCGCCGTGGCGATGGAGGCATAGGGCCAGACGCCGGCGGGACAACCCGTGAGCTTGCGCTGCTTGGCGTCCTTGAACCGCGCGCGCTCCTCATCGGTCCATGACGCTTGCACGTTGGCGCACAACCGGCCCATCGCGCTCACGACGCGCCCCGTCGCGGGATCGGCCAACGGGAAGACAACACGGCCGACAGGACGCCCCCGATCGCCTGGCCAGACGCCTGGCACCGCATAGCCCACGCCTAACGACGCGGCGTGTATGGGGTCAAGGCCGCGGCTACGGAGATAGACAGCCCCCGGACAGTCCGGCACGCGTAGCGCCGCGCTCATCGCGTCGAGGCGCTCGATAAACGCCGCCGCCTGTGTGGGCAGGTCCGCGGCGAGGCGTGCCGTCCGCTCCTCCTCGGCCCGCCGCTGGGCCGCGAGGGCGTGGCGCCCTATCTCTTCGATGGAGAGGGCGCGCGCCGGCCGGGCTGGCTTCCCGTTGGCGTTCGGCCAGTGGTCGCGCAGCGTTCCAGTCTCGCCGCAGGTGTGGCACTTGAACTTGCCCGTGTCCGGATCGACGGACAATGATCGCTGATGGTCGCCGCCGTGGATCGGGCAGAAGTAGCGGTCACGGCCGCCCGAGCGCTGGGGGGTGGGGTCGTACTGCTGTAGGTCGGCGCGGGTCAGGATGGCGCGGCCGTCCTTTGTCCGCGCCAGGTCGAGAGGGATACCAGGTCCGCGATGGCTCATCGAACCTCCTCCTCGACGATGCAATGATCACCATCGAGCAACAAGGGGATAGGGCGCCCTGTCATACCCTGGCGGTTCTTTTCAACGACTAGCTTGAGCGGGGTTGTACGGGGATCGTACGTGATGTCATACCCACGCGCCTTGAGTTCCCTCTCGTCGAGCTTGGAGAGCGTCAGGACCGCATCAGAGTTGTATTCAAGGTCGCCGCTTTCTTTCATCGCGCCCATGCCGCCGTCCTTGTAGCCTGCCCGGTTTTGGCTACTAATAGCGAGGATGGCGCACCCGTACTGCTCACCGAGCGCGCGCAACTCGGGCGTGAAGCGGTCAAGTTGCGCGCGCAAGTCTGACACCTCGGCACCGGTGGCCATGCGCTTAACCCAAGCTTGTAGGTAATCGACCACGATCAACGCCGGCGCGGCCCCAGTGCGCGTCATGATGCCTTCGACAAGCGACGTAAGCGAGGGCATCATCGCGCGTGGCGTGGAGAGATACAAGCGGCCCTGCAGCTTGCGTAGATTATCGACCGCGGCCGCCCATTCCCTCGGGCTCAACTTGCCCTTTAGAGCCTGAGCATAACTGACGTCGCCAAGTCGGCACGCCGTCTTGCGGGCAAGATCCGTCGCGTCGTTCTCCAGGCTAATATAAAGAGCGCCCTGGCCGGCCTGGGCAACTGTCGCAGCCCATTGAAGCGCCAGCGTCGTCTTGCCCGTGCCCGGCATGGCCGCTAGCATGTAGAGCTTGCCTGGCTCGAATCCGTTGAGCGTCTCGTCGAGGTGGTCGAGGCCGGTTCGTACGCCGACGACACCACTATTTGCGGCGGCGGCGGCCTGGCGTTTGGCGTAGTCGGCGAGCAGGTCCTCGATAAGGCTATCAACCTGAGCAAAGAGCAACCCGTCGTTCGATGGGTTGGCGATGGTGTGTAGCGCCTTACTCGCCTCCTCGGCGGCCGCGCGTAGTACGTCAGAGTCGGGGTTCTCTGCGCGCGCGTACGTCGCCAGGCCAGTGGCCAGCGTAAGCAGACGTTCGGCGATATCCTCGGGGGTATTGGTATCATTCATGGTGAGCAGGCTCCTGTTTGCTCGTGGTCGGCCGCTGTCTTCACCAGCGAGCCGGCCAATGTCTTGGGCGGGCAAGTGTCCGCCTCCCCTATCTTCGCGCCGGGGGCGCGCGTAAGCAAGCGCCCCCGCGGCAGCGGTTAAACATTTACATGTTTAGTCTTTTAGCACCCATTTGCACGCCTAAAACAGCCTCTTTTGTGTACCCCAGGCGTAGCGTTTGTGTACCCCAGGCGTAGCGTTTGTGTACCCCAGGCGTAGCGTTTGTGTACCCCAGGCGTAGCAATTAATAGGCTCATTCCTGGGCCGCCTTCTTGCGGGGACGCCCACGCGTTGGCTTCGTCGCGTATGCCGCCGTTGCAACATGTGCGGTTATCTGCGCCTGGTTCTTTTTTCTAAACTTAACCACCTCAGCGGATGGTGTCATGAGCGCATAATCGGTGAGCCATGTTTTCTCAAACCATTTATAGCCTTCCGGTTTTATGCCTTTCTGTGATGATTCGTACTCCCACGTAGACATGCTTGACCCACGCCGAGCTATGGAGTCCATTGTTCTCTCAAAAGTAAGGCGTATATCGTATGGACGGACTGGCGCTTTCCCTGGGGCTATCAAGCCTGTTTTAATGAGCATCTCGCCGATGTTTTGTCGAAGTACTGGCTTCTTGTCCAGGCGCATGAATCCCTGTATATGGTCTCCGAGCCGTTTCTCCCATATATCTTGTTGCGCATGAAGTTTAAGTAAGTACTGGTCGGCCTCAACGTACTGCGTGGCCGCGTGAGGGTCGAGGGCGAGTGATTCAGCACGCCATTTACCTACCTTGATCTTGACGGTTCCAGGGACCTGGCCGATAGGAGTCTTGAAGATGTCGGTATAGAGTACTTGTGTTTCGCGAATAGAATACTTTGGGTCGCTGCTGTCGGCTACATCTACGCGCAAGCGGGAGAGATGCCGCAATGTTTCGGCCGCCGCCATTTTGTCCGCTGATCTGTACCCCTTGTTGCGCTTCGTCCCATCAGCCTTTATCTCCCACATGGGCTCTAATCCACGCCCTTCAAGGTAGAAGTCTATTGGCAGTTCGATAAATCCTTCTTCATCTCTGTAACGGCGATCGGTCACCTCGTAGGCGCGGATGGATAGCTTCAAGATGTCTGCAGCAGCGTCTCCATACCGCCTAACCACTTCGCTGAATACCTCAGACGGATCATCGACCGTGGCAATGGTTGACACGGCCCGGTTCTTTTCCCTGACCGTTGCCACATGCCGCCCTTTCTCGTCGAGCGCGTACGGGACAACGCCCCGTACACCACTAACCAGCCCACGGGAGGTTGCGTCATTTGGTAAGGGTTCCGTACGGCCGTTCGCGAACAAGCGAGGGATTGGCGCATAAGGACGCGCCGGTCCTCGTGTTCGCTTAGGGGCACTACTACTATGCGTTTGTTCGTGATACTCTACCGCCCCGAGCCAGTGAAGTAGTTCATCGGGCGGCAGTTCGGGTGGCGGCACTTTATAGAACCGTCCCTCGAAGAACAACAATCTTTCCTCATGCCACGCCCATAATAGAAGTTGACGAGAACGCTGCGCTGTCCAGCGGAGGTAGTCAAGGGCTTCCGAACGCGTTTTAGCGTCAAGCTCTTCCGAGTCGAGAATACGAGCCCAAGACGTTGCGTCGCCGTCTTTATAGTGAGTACGAATGACACCCATGACGACCTGGCTGGGCTGAGGTGTGGGGCACTCCACTTCTAGGCGATCACGGAAACGCTCCTCAACCTCCTCGGCTGATACTTCTAATTTGTTCTCCAGGTACCTTCCCGCTTGCTGAAGCATGCCATCGTACCACGTTTGGTCTAGCAGTGACTCCCCACCTGCTACCGTGCGCCGCTCGATCTCCGCCATCTTCCGTCCCATCTGCTCGATCAGCTCGTCAAAGCTGTGTTGAGCCGTTACTATGGTTGTAGACATCATGTCGCCTCCCGTGCGGTGTGGTGTTTAGGAGGAGTGGGGCGGATGCAACGCCTCACTTCTCCGCTGTCCTATACGCTCATCATGCCGCGGTATGCCGCGGTATCCTCTCGCCTTCTCCCCCGCGGCCTGCACATATCTGAGCCCGTACCGCGCCAGCACGCAAGGAAAGCGCTCTTACCGTGCCTGCTGTGTCGTCCTACGACACGCCCTCCGCGTCGCCGCGGCATGCCCGACACGACCGCCCGACGGGCCTGCGCGCGCAGGGCGTCGCGGCGCGCGTGGTAGGCGGCATGTGTCATCAAATCGGCGTTCAGTTGGTCCTGCAGCGCTTGTAGACGATACAGGAAGGTGAGCACGTACCCGCGTTCCGTGGTGTGGGGGGTGCGGTTGAGTGGTTGCATAGGCGGACTCCTTAGAGCCTGTGTGTAAAGTAGTTTGAGAGGCTGTAGACTAGGAGGTATGAACAGACAAGCATACCCGTCCGACTTGAGCGAGGCGCAGTGGACGCGCATCGCATCGCTGATCCC
>JAABUH010000948.1_pt1 | contig 36718 bp, 62 predicted proteins | sample 5559121 | NCBI WGS metagenome assembly JAABUH01 (sample SAMN10711871, study PRJNA513364) | rock metagenome | isolation source: Antarctica rocks | place: Antarctica: Victoria Land, Battleship Promontory nord | collected 2015-12-28
CGCCAGACAAGCTCACTACCGATGACTGTACACATTAGCGATCAGTCAACAAGGGGTCTCTGCGTACAGGTAACATGCTTGATCTTCTTGTTCCTAGTGACAGTTTCCGCGACCTCAGGCAGGCAAATCACAAGCTGGACGACCTCCTCATCCAGCCCACAAGCCTTCAGACACGATCTCACTCCGCCGAAGAACCACATCGAGGACCAAGCCACTTGCTCGGAGCATTTGACGACGATGGTATTACCTGCGAAGAGGGAGGCGAAGACAGGTGAGAGGAGATTGTGGAATGAGTAATTCCAAGAGACGAGGGCAAGAGTTGTGCCGAGGGGTTCGTAGTGGACCTAAACGCCATTCAGCTATGTAAACCATCAATATGTACTAGACACTGACCGTGGAGATCTTGTGAGCGAGAAGGAGATTACCAGGTCGCCGTTGTGGCCTCAGCGCCTCTTCACCGTGCTCGAGCAACCTGTCTCACCTGCTTTCAGCTCGAAATCGACGTGAACTTGTGCGAAGGTCTTACCAATCGATCTTCGCCAACGTAGTCAAGATCTCCCCAAACGCCGCATCGACCCCTTAAATCCTCAATCAGCATAGATCGCGACTCCCAACAACACCGCACCCACCAGTCTTCCCCGTATCTCGACAAGCAACCCTCACAATCCCGTCCATATCCCTGATCACCCACGCTTTCAAACTCCGCAAGAACGACTTTCTCCGCGCGAAACTCGTCTTTGCCCATTTCGATTGGACCTGCTTCGCGTTTTGGATCTGGCAGGCGATCTCGTTTGCTGATAGAAGAGGGAGAGTGGTTAGGTGATACTGCGGTGGATCAGCTTGGTTGACTGAATTCAGACGAGACTGACACCGGTTGAAGGGTCGTAGCATGTGATATAAGACTGCTTGTTTCCTCCTTCATCGGTCTGAAACGGCAGGAGGCTCTCGTCTTTGAGGTGGGAGAAGAGGTCAGGCGAGCGAATCACTCGTCCAGTCCAGCTCGGATCTGCTTCCTACGCCCATCATCAGCTTGACAACTGAAACAGTTGCAGTGCATACCTTCGGCTCAGGCCAATCGAACTGCACGACACGTCGACTCAGCCTCCATCCTATCCATCTTTGGTAGATGACAGGTGCCTGGTATGCCAAGAGAACCGCTGTGATGGTCAGTCCCAGAGGGGTCGGAGGGTTGTAGATCGCTCTCCCTATCTGTGCAAGAGTGATCGGCCCCAGCCAATCGAGAAAGATCTCCCATTGATCGATGAAGGAGACGAAGTTCGGCATAAGGGTCCACTTTGCCGACTGGTTCATCCCAGAACTAGAAGAGATTGAGGAAGACGAGAAGCCGAATTCAAATGTCAGATCAGGAATAAGAAATGGTTCTCGGCTGGTCAACCTCCACCTTCTTGTATATCTCTCCGCTGTTTTCGGGCAGCGGTGTATGGGAGAATGCATCGTATACAACACGATAGAGTCTTCAAGATCACACATACTAAAGCGGCACAGGGCAAGGAACCAAGCTGTCTCAAGAGATATCCGGTTGGAGGAACCCCTTCAACCTCCCCGGCTCCAGTATCTCATCTTCAACCAACCTAGCCGTCTCTTTTCCCTATACAGGAAATTAGCTTCAAGCCTGCTCCCCGTGCCCTGATGCGACTGACTCCCTCTACCCGCAAGATCGTAGGAACAGCCTGTACGTTCCAATCCACTCTCGCCTTATTCGTCGATTCCTTCCACCTGATCAATGCAGCGTAAGCTCGAGCGTTTAGTTGAGAGGGCTCGGAAGAGTGTAGAACCTACTCGAGTTTCGTCCCGACCCAATATATGATAGCCTCTACACCTAGTCAGGTGGAGCTCTCTGCCTGATCGAATGGAGGAAGCGGTAAAACTCACTCGGCTTTGAAGGGCCATCGAAAGCCTCTCTCACGGTATTCTCGACTTTCCGACAGTCCTACGTGAGATCTGAGGGTAGCAAAAAGGGTGAAGCAGAAGCTGAGACATACTGGACACCACATCTGTCCATCTACGACCGAAGCGTAGAAGATCAGGAAGGTGTATTTCGGGGAAGTCGGGCTGTTGAGCGAGTTCATCACATGGGGGTAACTAGCGAGTCGTCAGCATCGACTGGGGGTAATGTCCCAAATTTGACCGTTGGTCGGCGATCACGACTGACGGCGTAGCGTGTAAAGGCATGACTGCTCGTAACTGTTGGGAAAGAACAATGGTAAGATTGGTTGGTATTACGAGGAAGACGGAAACATGGCCGAAGCTTCCAACGGAAAAGGCGAAAGGTCATGGAATACGCTTGGAGCCTTAGCAACAAGTCATGCATCGTACGAGTATTCTGTTGGTCAGGTCATTGTAATATGAAGCAGAATCTACCTCTCCTCATCTCCGCCGAATGTCTCGCAAAACTCTCTCTCCGTCCCTGGAAACATCACCAACGGATTGCTCTCCAATTCAAATACTTCACCCATAACTACCAACCGACCCATCACATCAGCTCAAATTCCCTCAGACCTTTCAAAGCGTGGCACGCGGATCGAATCGACTCACAGTATGCAACAGCTTGTAACCACCTACAGTCATACCTCCACCTCTTCCTCTGCTCTTCCGATTCCCAAGCGACATACCTCCTCAGTATCTTACTCCATTCACGGTGTAAGCTCGGTAGTAGCTCAATTAGGACATGACGAGGTGGATAAGGTTTGCTACGGAGCATCTTGATGAGGTTTGGATGGTAGATCAGCTCGCCGAATGAGGAAGGGCCTAGTGGTTCTGCACGGCGTGGAGGTGGTGGAGGTGGTGGAGGGTGGGTGGCGACTGCTGTAAGAGTTGTGCGGGCTTCTGGGGTTACGGGGATTGAGGAGTTTGTGGAACGCGTGGAAAGCGTCAGGGCCACATCGTCTGTCAGGACAGCGTGGCCGAGTAGCACCTCGAAAAGGATGATCACAACGAAGACTCGCATCTAGTCGTCAGGACTTCGTAGCAGATAAGATAGTAGCCTCTTCAGTTGAGTCACCAACCAAAGTCGTTTCTTGTCTGTCAGATCGCCGAGAAGTATCAGCAGAGCAAGCGGCGGGTCAGTATATCACGTCGACTGGAGTAGAAATCGGTAAATTTTAATGATATGCCGAGATGGGGATACCACGATCGAATATGAAAGGTGACAGCGGGGATAATCCTTTAACCCGCCGTACGGAACAGGGGACTGAAAGGCCAAGGGAATGGGGAGCAGTCTTGCGATTTCCCGGATCAAAATGAGACGTCGCGTGTTTTGTCTTGGTGAAGTTGCTGGAGACTGGCTTCGCAGACACAAATGATTCGGACCCTTGTGATCATCAGCCCTTCCGCGTCCCTGAGAACGGATACAGGAAATGAGGATTGGAAGCAAGCCTAGGACAGTCATTGACTTCCGATGAGATAGACATACAACGTTTATCATGAGTAAACTGTTCTTCGCGATTGTAGTGTGATCGCCTCATCGCCCGTTCTCCATCCGCTCCAATCCCGAAACAAGATCATCCATCAAATCCGTTCCTCCCGCCTTCTGAGGACTCGTTGATCCATCCGGATTCAAGGGTTGCGTGACATCCTGCAAAGGTGACTTGACACTAGGTGCAGCCGAAAGTGGCATGAGTAGTGATGATGGGTTATATCCCGGTGCGACTCGATGTAGTTCTTGTCGCCTGTTCGGTGTCAGTTCCGCAAAATTGCCAGGATTTGATCGATACTTACTCCCGCTGTTCCTCCTCGACTTCTCGTTGATGCAGTATCGCAGCATTCCTCGCTCTTCTTTGGGCTATCGCTTCGTGTGGCTGAGGTCGAAGAGAGAGGACGTGCTCTTCTAGCGTGAAAGGGTAGACGAACTGGTCCTTTATTGAGCTACATCCGGGCAGAGAAGATCGCCAGACTTACGTAAGCGGTGATGTCTTCTGGTAGAGGGTGAATATCGGAGGGAAGCTGGACCTGGGTTGTATAAGCGGAAAATGAAAAAAAGCGAGCCTAAGGCTTACGGGCTTGGGGAGCCAGAGTGAGGGTGATTTGATCAGTGGAACCGTCGCTGCAGCCGCATATTGCTGAGATATTAGACCTGAGCGATGAGTCAGCTGAGTTTCATCTGGTCGAAAGACTCGATCACCGATACCGGAAGCTGCTGTCATCTTAAGGGTCCCATCGAAAATAGATGCAGTGTAGCAAGTACAGTAAGAAGGTGACTGTTGGCAGAGCAAAGCCATGCCGTAATCGTTTGGCTACGCCACGTGATTCTACTGAGTCAAGACGTCGCTCGACATGTTGAAAGTTCGTCGTTTACTGTGATACCTCTTAGGCTGATCGCCAGTAACGCAACCTTCCCCACCGAGAGGCTCAACCCGTAAAAATGGTCGCACAGATAGTCCTTGTAAGTTGTATCTGCCACAAATCTTATGGTGCTAAAGCTAATTCCCCTTTAGAAACCTTCCGACCCGAATGCTCGTCTTACCGAGGCACTCTGTGCGAGTCTGCGAAGGAGGTGGATGATCCCCTTTTTCTACCTTCCATCAATCCTGCTTCGCTGATCAGAGACCTAGACAAATCGTCGGATCTCGCAATGTCGCTCTCGCTACTGCAGCTCTTGTCCAAAGCATCGTCCGAAGCGTCAAATTCTCTACAATTGATGAGTTACTCGTGTTGATCAAAGCTGTCGGACGGAGACTGGTAGAAGCGAACCCGAAGGGTAAATCATTCAAAGTTCAGTTTGCTATCCAGCTGACAGCTTACGTTTCGTTCCCAGAGCTCGCTGCTGGCAACATCATCCGCCGTATCCTCCGTCTCATCAGAGAAGAGTACCGAGCCGCTGCAGCCGCCCAAGTCTCCGCTCCTCCTTCAACACCAGGAACACCCTTTCTCGGCCCCGAAACACCAGGTCTCCACTTCGCATCATCCCACTACCTCTCCGGTGAACTCTCCTTCACTTCCCCACCATCCAGCTCAACCTCCCTCCCTCGCCAACCGAGTCTATTACCGAGTCTATCCAATTTCGTCGTAATGCGTCATGCATCTCGAGCACAACTCGAACGTTCCGGATCACTTGTTGATTTATCCGCTTCGACGAGCTCCTTGTTCACCTCGCCCACAAGGGGTAATTTGATGGACTCGTTGAATGGGATGAATGGGATAGCTCCGATGAGTCGAGGGGATAGCGAGGAGTTTATGAAGCAGAGTAGTAAGCTTAAACCGGTTTTCATACAGGCGATAGATGAGGTAGTTGGGGAATTGGAGACGACGCATGAGGATGTGGCCAAGGGTGCGAAGGAGCATGTGCACTCGACGTGAGAGAAGCCTCCTCGGAACAGCACTCCAGCTAATGATAAGGGTAGAGAGGTGATTTTGACTCTGGGATACTCAAAGACAGCCGAAGCGTTTCTGAAGCAGGCTTTCCGAGATCGAAAGTTCACCGTCATCGTTGCCGAATCAGCCCCATCGTACGTGAAGCCCCTACTTCAGAAGGCTGAACTGATTCCCGTTGAAGCTATTTAGGCCACTCGATGGCCACCTCCCTCGCATCCTCATCCATCCCCGTCCTCCTCGTCTCAGACTCATCCCTCCACGCTCTCATGCCCCGGATAACCAAACTCCTCCTCGGCGCTCACACAGTCCTAGCCAACGGCGGTCTGTTTACACTAGCCGGATCACTCGCCGCGGCTCTGGCTGCCAGAGCACATTCGAAACCGGTTGTCGTAACTACTGGACAATTCAAGTTCGCTCCAGCTTGGAACCTGTATCACGAGTACGGTGCGGTGGATTTCCAAAGTCCTGGCGAAGTTATCGGATGGGATGGGAATGGCGGTGGGGGAGGAGTGGAAGGGGTTGAGGTGGTGGATCCTTATTACGATTACATCCGACCTGAGCTGGTGAACCTTTTCGTAACGAATGAGTGAGTGAAACGCTTTCAGAGACTGCGAAAACGCCTGCTCATTCTGATCAGGGGTGACCACTCGCCATCGTACATTTACCGGATCATCAAGGAGGCATATGATGATGAGGATGTGGAATTTTAGTGTACTTCGTGCAATGCATATTGCATCGCCACCACATCATTCCCGAGCCCTCTTCGCGATACGAGTGATACCAGCCTCGTGTACCATGCCATATTTGGCCTATCCACCTACGCCGTCTTTGGCACCCCGAACATCTTGCCTAGGTCCTTGCCGTCGACCTAAATGCCCTTGGTTGCGAGCAGGGTACATTTATAGAATTCTTACGTCGACCACCCTTCGGATTGTCGAACGCTGATGAAGGACGTCGTGGACCGATACCGGAATCCCCAGGCCTTCAGGAAGCCTTTAAACTTTGTGACATCATCATGAGACCTTTCATAGGAACGAGTTGCTCTGGGCAAATGGGGGTTTAGGAGAGCTCGAAGAAGCGGCTGTAATATTTCTTGCACCCGCACCTATGGGATCGTATGAAAGGGTGTATAGGTGTATGCCTTGAAGCCGCGGTTTTGTCTGATGTCAACAATTGCTAATAAGAGACGAAAGACCGCGTTCCAGAGTTTCTGTATTGAGACTTTATGATATTCTTCAGCTTCGCATTGACCGGGATCAAACAGCCTTAGTCGAGGCATCCATTTGCTTGCTTCTGACTGACGTGTATGAATATGAAAGGATGTGAACGGATATGTATGCGCATGTTATCGTTGACCCTCAGTCCACGTCCATCGCAGATAGCTGGTTCCCGCTGATCCGCTCCAATCCACTCCGAAGCCGCTCCAATCGCCCTTCAGTCCTCCACCCAACCCAACCTTCACTGCCAAACTTCCGTTCCATCGCCTCCCAAGCCTCGCTCATGACTTGCTCATCCCCATTGGTCGTCCTCGCGAAAGCGCACATTACCGTCCAGACCTGTCTCGGACTAGGCGCTCTTCTCGAATTCCTTGAATTAGGCACGCCTGTCGCGCCGCCCGGAGTGAGAGCGATGTACGACCGGAAGATCTCGTCAAGGACCTCCTTCGTCCATGGACTGTCTGTCTCAGGCTGGGCAACGCCAACACCCAACGCCCCACGAGACCAGATCCAGCTTATTCGGTCTGGTTTGGGTTCCGCAGAATTGTACGTCTCCCAGAACGGGAACAGGCGCTTTGCCGGACCAGGAGATGAAGGCGGTGTATGACCATGTCTCGCAAACCCTTTGAACAAAGTGATATACTCTGGGACAAATGGAGTGTAATTCGCCTCGAACATGTGCCGCATGATCGTGAGTGCCGCTGAGAGATGGCCATTATGCGAGAGTACGTGGACGAGGCTCGAGTACGTCGATCTTGACGGTATGACGTCGTCAGGTATGGCCAGAAGATCGCGAGGAAAGGCGTCAAGGGGGAAGGGGAGTGCTTCGGTGCCTTGATAAGCGCGAAGCTTCGAGTAAGCTGACGTGACCACATCCCATCGGCCCGCCATGGCGTGAACAAACAAGACGTGATTGATGAGCACGATTCGACCCTGTGTCTTATCGATCCTCTCCAGCGCGGATCCGAGTAGTTGGGGGAGATCATCGATCTGTCCGTTCTTCTGCAAGAGGATCTGCCGGGCCAGAAAGGCGAAGCTGTCGTGCTCGATCCCCGCATCTCCCATCTTGTTCCACCACGGTTCAAACCTCCTCTTCTCTCCAGCAAGCCCGCAGAGATAAAGTATATGATTGACGGACATGCGATATCGCCTCTTGTCGTCGTCCGTTCTTAGCAGCGTCGGATCTGGGAACAGGCCGCGAAACGTTCTCTCGGCTGCAACGACAGTCCTGCTCGTAACTCGTCGACGGTGCCTTGCACGAGAGATCAGGGCGGCCGGCTCGACAGGTCTCGCACTGAAAGTGGTTCGAAGACGGCGAAGCTCGGTGACGATTTTCGAAAGTCTCGCATCGACTTGACGTCTCTGAGTGCCTTTCCTTCGATCAAGCGTGTGAATTGTACGGACGAGCTTGGTCAGCTCGGCGGGAGTGAAAATATGGGCATCTCGCGGTAGCTGATCGAATGCTGCGTGAAGATCTTCGGAGGTTATTCCAGGATTTGGCGATGTGATCAGTTGATGAAAGCTGGAGAGGCAAGTGGAGCGTTCCCGAGGTGAGAGGACATCAGGCTCGAAGGGATCATGGGCAGGAGAGTAAAGATCCGGAGATCGGACCAAGGGAATCGTCAAATCGTCAGGAAGGTATGATGCAACAGGATCGAGTACTTGGCTGTGGTATGCAGATGAGGTTGAAAAAGCCCTGCGAGACGAGAGAACCTCAAAGAAGGCCGCTTGCGGTACATCGATATTGCCAGCCAGTCGCTTAAGACGCTTCTTGCCTTCTTTTTGCTTGTTGAGGTGCTTAAGCTTTCTCTCGTAGTGGCCTGTAAGGCAGAAGTCAGCCTCGATATGACTTTCGGACATGTCGCGTACCGCCATACAAGCCCGCTGTGACGTCCTTGCGCATAGCTGACAACGTTTCCCTTGCAATGACCTTGGTGCCAATAGCAGCCTGGATAGCAAGCTCAAAGAGCTGTTTCGGTACGACCTCCTCTGAACTTCAGTCAGCGAAGCTCGGGGGTCACTGTCAACGCTTACTGAGCTTCTTGCACCACACTCGGCCAATTGATTGAGCTGCATCTCGGTGTACGATCATCGCCAGCGCATCGACAGGTTTGCCGTTGAGCAGGATGTTGAGCTAGAGGGATTCAGCTCGCTCTTTTGGACAGCGTATAGTTCATATCCTTACCTTGACAAGCTGTGATGTCACGTAATCCGCCTCCTCATAGTCGAATGAAGCGAAACCTGAGCTAAAGCTTTTCAACTCGGAGAAGAAGTCCGTGACGATTTCTGAAGAATCAGCTCATCATCATACTCCCTCTGCAGATGTTACCTACCCGACAGTGGAAGCAGATATCGCAGAACCGCTCGACCGGTCGCCTCGAGTATCTTGTACTCCTGCTGAGTACCCCGGTACCTTGAACATAGGTCCATCATCTCGCCGATGTACTCTATGACCTATCAGTTACAATGCCAATGATCGTGTTCAAGCTTACGGATTGGAACGATAATGGTCGCGTTGACTGATTGTACCGAGTCAGCGGACTGAACCCAGCGCGATACAGTGAGCTACCCATCGGCTCGTCCACTCGAACGACCTTCATTTGAGCGTCTGTCACTTCGGGAAATTCCGAAGGATTCGATATGAGCTGTTCTCTCCCGCCTTGAAAGATGACTGGGAATATCGCGAGTCAGCTCAATCAGTTTCCCAGATAGAAGCTTCACTCACCTTTATATGGAACAGTAGGGGCTGTGATGATAACGTTTGAGGAGTACTCATCTTCCAAGCGCTGACGACTGTATAGCCGGATGAGACGACATGCCATGTTAATCCTAATGATCGCTTACAATACGTCCATATGTAGAGTACCAAGAAAGCCAAGCCGGAAGCCTTGGGACAATGCAGAGGAAGACTCGCGTTGCACCGACACTAAAGATGTAAGAGGGATCTACGTAGCAACTTGAGCGCACATACCGCTCCGATCGTTCAGAGTTAGCTGCGAAATGAATTAGCCGAAAGCAAGTTAAGGCTGGCGGTCACGTACCCTCTCAATCGCCTCTTCCAGCTTCGGAAAGTCTCCCGTGTCCATGGGAAAGACACCAGCGTAGACCTATACGATTCATGAGCTATCATGAAATAAACATCTCCAGCTCACCATCGCTTTCATTGGCTTGAAACCCGGCAGTGGCTCGACTACCTTGTCTGCGAGGCAGATTGTATCGCCGATGAAAGCTGGCTGCGTCAACCTCGGCCTTCAGATCTCCCCTTGAGTCTCACCTTCTTCCGAGTTCTTCATATTGCAGACCAGATAACTGATGACATTATCAGCACTTACTCCTTCGCTACCCCAATGACCAAGATATGACTGAGCTTTACCCGACCTGTCCCTCATACAGCTCGTCTACCGGCACTTCTTCAGGGTTCTGCACTCCCACCTCCAACACCTCATACTTCCGGTCCGCCTGGAGGAATTTTACCTTATCTCCTTTCTTTATCGAGCCGGAGAATATCCGGACGAGCGAGACAACGCCTCGGTAGTGATCATAGCTATGGCTTGTCAGTGTTGTCACCGGTTGCTCACCAGACCTCTGAGATCATTTCGCAGTGAAAGGCTTGGCGACTGACTAGGTGTCGAAAATCAGACCCCTAAGCTTCCCATCTCCGTTCTCCCATTTCCTTGGCGCTGGCAATCCGTCCACTATCTGCTTCAACACCTCATCCACTCCATAACCACTCTTCGCACTGATCTGCACGTGCTTCTCCTTTGGCAATCCCAGGGAAGAGGCGATCTGCTCGGAAGTCTCTCCAGGCAAAGCGTGAGCGAGATCAACCTTGTTGATGACAGGAAGGAGTGTGAGATTCGCGTCCAGAGCATGATGGAAGACCGAGAGTGTCTGTGCTTGAATTCCCTCTGATACGATGTAAGCACAAACAAGAAGCCCGCAGCTATTTCAAGCTGCAGGCAGTATCGCTGGACTTACGTGTACAATCCACCAATATCAAACCCCCTTCACAAGCCCCCAAACTTCTCGACACCTCATAACTGAAGTCGACATGCCCAGGGGTATCGATGAGGTTGATGAGGTAGCGTTGCCCATCGGTGTGAGTGTGAATCATCGAGACTGTTTGCGCTTTGACGGTTATACCTCGCTCTCGCTCGACTTTCAGCTTATCGAGAAATTGAGGGGAAGATGAGGCCGGAAGCGTATTGGTCATCTGATCAAGCGGAGCCAGAGACGACACATAAGCTACCCGAGCTAATATGCTTTGATGTTGAGCCGCCTTACCTGAAGCAGCCTATCTGCAAGTGTCGATTTGCCATGATCGATATGAGCGATGATGGAGAGATTTCTGGCGGAAGAATATCTCAGCTCTAGCTGAAGACACATATGCATCCTGAGAAGGACGACATCATCCATCAACTTCGAGCTCACCTTATTCGTTCACGAGAAAACTCTGACATGTCTATCTTGCGTTTCTTGCTTGCCGGTTCCGTTGTGGGTTTCGAGGCATATGATGAGGAGGATGTAGCCATAAAGCGGATGGGGCACAAAAGCACCGTTGAGTTCATCCGGGTACTAGGATGAGATGTTCGATCGGAAGTAGGGCCTGCGGGCCGCTTCGAGCTGTAAGAAGGGCCTGGCATCGAAGTCGCATGGAGAAGGGAGCGAAGACGACGGAAGCAATGGCAGCATGGCCGCGACGCCGATGTGAGGATTGGCATACGAGTGAAGTGCCACCCCTCCCTTTGACCCTTTGATCTGGTTCAGCCTCTTCTGCAGGTCAAATTAGACATCTGAAACGTCGCCAAAACCGGGATTGAGCATCAAGTTATCAGTATCCTCATACTCCTTCGGAGGTCATCGCACTCTCCGGTTTCTCCACGTGCCGTGCCTGCCGAGCACGCCATATTTCACTGATGTAACTATTCGGATTGCAGAGCTATGGCTTTGTCACCAGAGGCGGATCGCAGGTACGCCTTCCTGTCCCTCTACGTCTCAACGCCACAATCCCTTCTGCGGTCACCATGGCCGGTACCCTCTTGAAGTCAGCTCTGAGACCGCTCGTTCGAGGATATGCTACATCTGTTACCGGCTACGGAAGGGAGGTCGAGGGTTTTGTCGGGGCAGTAGGCAATACCCCTCTGGTATGTCACTCAAACATCTCTCTGCCTACATTGTATACTGACTGATACATCCGCTCAGATCCGGCTGAACCGCCTCTCCACCGAAACAGGTTGCAACATCCTCGCGAAAGCCGAATTTATGTCCCCGGGAGGATCAGTGAAAGATCGAGCGGCCCTGTTCCTCGTAAAAGACGCCGAGGAGAAAGGTCTCATCAGACCCGGAGGTACAGTTGTCGAAGGGACAGCAGGGAACACTGGAATAGGTCTGGCACATGTCTGTCGGAGTAAAGGTTATCGTTGTGTGATATATATGCCGGATACTCAGAGTCAGGAGAAGATTGATTTGTTGAGGATGTTGGGGGCGGATGTTAGGCCTGTCCCAGGTGAGAGCACCGAACTTGGGCCTTGAGCTCCGAAGAAATACCTGCCCTTTCCGTTGAGCTCAAGTTGATATGGAGATAGCTGTGGCCTTCGATAATCCTCAAAATTACAATCACCAAGCAGCTCGATACGCCGAATCCCTTTCAAACGCAGTATGGACCAACCAGTTCGACAACCAAGCGAACCGAGAGGCACATATCCGAACAACAGGTCCGGAGATTTGGGATCAAACGGATGGCGGAAAGCTGGACGCCTTCATCTGCGCTACTGGGACAGGAGGGACACTGGCGGGTGTGACGAGGTATTTGACGGAGAGGAGTAGTGGGAGGGTGGAAGGGTGGTTGGCTGATCCGCCTGGGAGTGTTTTGTTCAACTTGGTTGAGAGTGGGAGGGCGGAGCGAGTTGGGACGGGGTCGATCACCGAGGGTGGGTTAGCTTCCTGGTTCTTTTATTGGGATTAGGACTGATTGTGCTGATGTCACTTTAGGTATCGGACAAGGACGACTGACCGATAATTTATCGCCTGATCTTTCACTTCTATCCGGAGCACTGCATATCCCCGATTCCGAATCAATAAAGATGGTCTACCGATTACTCGACGAAGAAGGGCTCTACGTCGGGGCTTCATCAGCTCTGAATGTGGTGGCAGCAACGGAGTTGGCGAAGAGGAAAGGGAAGGGGAGTACGGTCGTGACGATTTTGTGTGATGGGGCATACCGGTAATTCGAGCCTGCCTGGCTGTCCCGCTTGCTTCATTGGTGCAAAAAGCTGATCCGCATCATAGGTATCAGGCGAGATTATTCTCTCGCGTTTGGTTGGAATCGAAGGATCTTATACAGCATATCCCGGATAGATTACAGAAGCAGTATATTGTGCTTCCATAGCATTGACCATCATCAAGCATGCACATAGTTCAGCATCACATTGCCGGCCGTCCAGTGTGAGACCGAGTAGCCTCACCGAAGTCATCGAGGCTAGCGGCATCAGCGAGGTCAGGACCGCTATCATGGTAACGGCTGAACGCGAGGAATTCTCGCTCATTGACCAAACTCGACGTCCGTAGTCGCTATGACCAATGGGCTTACAGCCTCATTACTCCCAGCCCTGGCGGAGGGCATCGTGCTTCAAGCTAGACATCCAAGACAACCGTGCATCACCATTTCTTCATCTTGAATAAACCCTTCTTCTTCTCCCCAAAATCCCCGTCAACCTGTCCCTTCTCCCCTCCCTTATCCTTTCCCCCTTTCCGACCAAGACTCAATAAACTCCCATTCCCGCTCCCCAAGGTGAGATCCGACATCCGATTCGTTATCGCACTATTGAAGGAATTCGCCTGCTGTAATGTAGGAGCTTGAACTTGCTGGGGAGATGCGTTTGGCGGAGGGGCTAAGGGAGGTGGACCGACTGGTGGAACCCAATATAATCGATCGAGAATACTGCATGATGTCAATTTTTGCGCTGACCAAAGGAACCGAAGGTGACATACCCCTGATATGTCAACGGTCGGCCTGGTGATCGTGCAGTCCGTCCTGGTGCTTCGGGATGAGGTTGGACAGCATTTGGCGCATGACCGCCTATACCTCCTCTTCCTAACGCTTTCAAGTCTTTTACAAATGATTCCGGCGTTATGATGTGTGTTGATCCTGATCACATCAGCCGAGACAATCCTTCCGTAATAGCATGACTTACCAATGAAGATCTCCTTCCCTAAGGCTTGCCCAACTGAATAAGCTAATCTCATCTCCGAATACGTCATTCCGCCCGCAACGAACAAGATTAACCTTTGCTTCCCCTCTGTGTTCGCGACTCTCGCTGATGGCGCTTTGTGCCATGTCGGTCTCGCACTTCGGAGGGACGAGGAAGGAGCTACGGGAACGGGAGCGCGACCACCGGGTCCGAGGGTATTTGTGAGTTCAGGTGGGATGTCTTTGACGAAAGGGAAGGTGTTCTGATCTAATCGATTGTAGTTGTGATCCTGAAAGTGGAGCTCTCAGCATGTTACAGTATTGACTGGAATGTTAGCTCACTTCCAGCACCATCTGCACGACGGGCTTATATCGAGACAATTCGAACTCGCCCTCAGCTGTGGTAAATTTCTGCTTGATCCTCGTCTTCGTCGACCGATCTTTTGCGTCCTGACAGCCGCTTTTAGCGCAGTCTCAAATAAGACATCGCGAATGACCTACTTTGATCACCTTTGCACCTAGATATACCAGATTATTGACCGCCTCCTGCTCAGACAAGGATAATCGAGCGTGCTGATACAGCCGCCGTCTATCCTCATCCGCTACCCCGTCTCGGAACAGGACGTAAAGCGCGATCATCCGGACTTTGTCGAGCGCCCTATCGTCACTCATCAGATCTGTGATCGCTTTCTCGTCCTATTTCTTACGTCATATTCCGATCATCCAAAAGTGGTACCATCTCCTCAACAAGCGTTTTCGGTGTCTTCCCCTCGGAGGTGTAGCCAGTCGCACAGCACTGCGTAGCTGACATGAAGCATGGCTGAGGAGCCACAGCTTGTATAGCTTACCTGCTCAACATTGGCTGCCAGGTTCAGCTTCTTCTTTTCGAATCTCGACATGGCCTCTTGAGCCATATCCAGATGTAACGAGAACTGCTCCCGCTGCGTCTGAAACTGAGGCAAGCTCGCGAGCATATCTTTCAGGTCGTTCACGTTGACATTCGCACCTCTGCGAAGAGTCAACTCAATTCATAAAAGACTTATCGACCTACCCCCTGAAACCGGCATTCTCCTGGGCAAACTTGCCAAAGTTCGTCATAAGGGTATCTATAGCGTCCTTCATATGCAGATGTCGGACAGACACCCAGACGAGGTCCGCGTCATTCAGCTCAGCGATCTTCTCTTCCTTCCCGCCGACAGTGTTTTCGTATGTATACCTGCTTAGCGTCAGCTGAAGTTCAGCTATAGTTGACATGATCTCACTTGTACCGTGCTCCGTCTTCTACTGGTAGCAGGTCATTGACCATGGCTTGATACCAAAATTCGTGAAGAAAGGGTGCGACGGGGTCCATGGACCGGTCGACGACGAACAGAACGGCTTTCGGTCGGGAAGATGGTGCCTATCAACCGTCAGTCTACGTTCGCTATCAGAAAGCCAAGAAAAGCAGCCTACAGGAAACTCCGGGTTTGCAGTTGTATACTCGTCCAAATCATTCTGCACTTGAACCGCAATCTTCTTGCTCAAGTACTCTCCCATCGGCTCTGCTACCCTCGAGTTACCATTGGATCCGCCCATAGCCGATCTCCACCGCAAGCTTTGTGGTTGCTGTTGTTGTTGGGACATCGGGGAGAGTCTGCTGGAAGAAGACGATTGGGCTAAAGGACCGAGTGGTGGGTGGTGGGAGGGTTGGTAATATCGTATGTATGGGTGCTCGTTGGTTGTGGCGAGGAGGTTCAGTATCTGTATTTTCATCAGCGTTACAACCCATGTAACACATGGAGTACTGACTGATCGACTAGCGATTTTCACATCGTCCTCGAATGCCTCCACTGCCAAGTCCGCTGAAATTGCTCCACCTAATGCTCCGAACATCGAGTAGAATGCCGACGGTGTTTTCAGAGTGAATATCCGATCTTCCAGAGCTATCTCAAGATCAGACATGTCATAAGTTATTACGATGCGGATGACTGACCCCAAAAATTGCAGTACAGCTCGACGAAGGATTTCAACACATCGCCAGGAAGGCTGCTGGTAAGCTTCTGCGCTAGCCCATCGTCGATACCTGGTACCCGTCAGTTCTTATAGGCCTCAGTAGCGATAGACTATCGTACCTTCGATGAAGTAGAGATGAGCGGATTTATACGTCCGTCTTCCATTCGAGAAATCGGCAATAATCCGGTCGACGTTTTGCGAAGTAGGGGTGAGGAGGTAGATGGCGTCGACCGTCATCGGCTTCCGAGGTGAGTGAAGGGGTTCTACGGCTGCGATGTTCCACAAATCAGCTAAATTACAGATACTGCGGCTGGAAAGACGGCTCACAAGTGACATTCTGCTGAAGGATATCGAACTCCTTGTAGACTATATCGAGGAGCTCTTGAGAGTGATTGTCTGTGATGAGGATCTTCCATATTCCTCCTGGAATAGATTGTAGAGCGGAGGTGAAGCCTGTGAAATCGGTCAGAATTAGTAGAAGAGTATGGTCGGGTGACCGGGGATGACACCAGTTCCGTAATATTGAGTGTCGTGCGAAACTGAACTCACGAGCCTTCAAGAGCTCTTTCAGTGGCATAGTACCGGATTGGAGCGGTGATTTCCGACCTGCTGGGCGAGTGATTTGCTGGACAAAAAGACAAATCCGACAACAAAGCAAACGTCATAGCCCCGCCGCTCCCGTCGGCTCGGCCACCGGTATATAGAGAGCACTTTGCCGAGACGCGTCAAAAGCGACAAGACATTTCGACTTTACTGCACGTCTTTTGAGGACCTTCTCAGCACCAAGCATTACGAGGGGAGGAGGCCCAGCGGAGACCATCAGATGGACCATCAGGTACTCCTCTGCCTGCAAGCGATATTATCGCCTCAAGATGAGGTCCGCCGTACGGCAGAGGAGCAGCTGAAGCAGCTCTTCCTCCATCCTGGTGAGGTCTTGTTTCCATAAATCAGATTGCCATTCACGCAGACCTTCTCAAGACGGAGGACTGAGCCTGGCCCGAATACTTATCGCTGAGGATGTCGCCCTTCCTCAAAGACAGATACGTTTCGTTTCTTATACTGGTCATCAAGGCTGACATCCAAATTTGACGATCACACTCCGCTGGCGTCCTGCTGCAAAAGTATACATCTCAACATTGGTCGGCAGTGTCGTATACGTATACAGACCCAATCACCCCGCTTGAGGTCAGGGCCCAATCTCTGGTCAATGACCAGTATCCTGATGATATGAAGCACAGGTCAAAGCGCAAGTCCGACCTCTTATCTTTCATGGCTTGTCGGATAGGGAGCGCAAAATCCGCTCAGCCAGCGTGAGGAGCTTCTCTCGCCTAAAGAGCCTTGACAGCTGACGCAAAATCCCCAGGCTTTTGCCCTCTCGACAATAGCTCGATATGACTGGCCTGATGATTGGCCGGACCTCCTTTCCTCGCTCCTATCGCTGCTCCATTCCGGCTCGGCCGACTCGGTGCACGGTGCCATGCGGGTGGTGGAAGAATTCGTCAAGAACGAACTCAGCGAGGACCAACTGCTACCTGTGGTCAACGAGCTCGTGCCAGCTCTTCTCGTCATTCTCGGCAACCCACAAGTACGTCACACTACGAAAATCTAGCTGAATGTCCAGGTCCATTCACCAAGTACAAGAGCCTCATCCGTGAATGTTTTCCGCCAGGCCATACGTATGCTCGAAACGGTCCGGGGAGAGCATCCTCAGGCGGTGCGACAGGCGCTCGAACGACTCGCTCCGGTGTGGACTGGGGCGTTTCAGCAGTTACTATCGATTGATGCCGCGAGGGAGACCAAGGAGAGGTGGGAAACGCTAGGCATACGTAAAGAGGTCTTCCGAGTGCGTCCTTGCCACCACGCCAAGCTTCGCACTGATGTGGGATGATTCCCCTAGACATTCTCTTTATTCCAATCCTCTTTCCCCAAAGTTCTCTCTCCGGACCTACCAACGTACCTGGACCTTTCGATCCAAAATCTCACTTCTCTCCTTCCCCTCTTCCATACATACTACCTGTCTTCATCACGGGACGCACCTGAGCCACCATCACCTACCTCCGACGTTGGTTCCATCCCTGCAAAGATGAATCTTGATGACCTCGCTTGCTCTGTTTTTGACTTCCTGACACCGATTGTTCGGACAACGAAGGGTGCAGCGAGCCTTGCAAACGGGGAGAAGGGAGATGAAAGAGGGACGGGAATGATGGAGAGCGTAGTAGGGCTGGTGCTCGAATACATTCAGGTTACCAGAGCGAATGTGAGCAAACACTTATCCAAGCTGGTCGGGACACGGCTGATGAACGTCGACGAAGGAAGAGCAATGGCTTGACGATGCGAATGCTTTCATCATGGACGATGACGAGGAAACGGAGGAGTATGGGTTACGAGTCATTGGACTTGATCTAGTAGTGGTGCGTCTGGCTTTGGACCTGCCGAATGATGCTGACATGTATTGTGCTTAGTCTTTAATGGACAAATGGCCACGAGCGGTCGCCCGCATACTACAGAGCTCCGTAAATGGGATAGTGCAAAAGTCCTCCAGCGCGAAAAGCAAAGGGGATCCTGACTGGTTTGTGCATTAAGTTGTTATCAATCACAGCTGATGCCTCTCGATCAGGTGGAAGCCGCTCGAAGCCGTCCTCGCACTGCTCTGTGGCGTGGCAGAAGACGTTCGGGAACTGCTGAAGACCGATGTCGCCGAAGGTCGACCCAGTACTCTTGATGTACATCATCTCTTGGTCCAGGTCATACCTGGTCTGCTTGATCAATCAGGTGGGTAGAGCTGCTTCATTATATGGCTGACGGCCTCAGACACCCCTTTCCTGCAAGGGCGAGCCTTTGTATTTGCAAGTCAATACACTTTCTTGTTGCCAGGAGACATGTCCAAGCAATACTTGGCAGCCGCTATACATGTCATCACGACGCCCGTCAATTCAACACCAGTGACGATATCAGCGGTCAAGACGGTGAAGAAGTACGTCTCTGATTTTGCAAAGCGCAGCATTGATGGTTTAACGATAGCTTTTGCCGCTTCGTTGATGCTGGCGTGATGCAGATTCATTCGAGAAAAGTGGTGTCGTCCTTGATTCCCTTGATGGAATTGGCCACCAATGAGAGCCTTTACCTCATTCTCGAGACCATCCGCGCGATCATCGCCCTCGACAAAGAGCTCCTTAACCCTGAATCGATGCGAGATTTCGTAGTACCTATACACCTAATATGGATCAACAACTCGGCAGGTTGGTTGAAGGGTTTGATCCGAGCGCTGATGTGTCAGATCCGGTCCTAACGGCTATCGTCGAGGAGGTATTCGAAACTATCGCTACTCTCCCTAATCTTGCTATTGTGCATAGCCTCGTCTGCGTAATTGCCCCCATGCTTGCAGTCGACCTAGCGGCGCCGATCACCGACGATACGATCCACCTACCTGGCGAAGCGATACAGCTAGCCAATAGCTTGATACGAGGGAGAGCTGGTCCGATTGAGCAGAAGCTTGTGGACACGTTGACATCGGCTGTGATCAGATATTTGCGAAATACAGACGATATGGATGATATTCAGGTAAGTTGTGCAAACTGAAGTGTCCGGATCGGGCTGATGGCCGTACTCAGCACGGAATGATCCACCTGACCCTCCTCGTGCGGAAAGATTGCGAGAAACTCATCGAATGGTACGTCCAAACCCGCATGAACTTCTGGTATCATCGGGTGATGTCTGTAGGCATGATCCCTCCGACGGTTCGAACGGGATCGCCAGTATCTTTGGTCTGCTCGCCCGATTCCTCAATCCGTCCTTCTCGGAATCTGGCGGGATCTTCATCGGTGACCTCATCATACACCTCTTCCGGAAAGCTGGGCCCGCTATCAGTCCCGTACTGCCGGGTCTACTAAGGGCGGTGGTCGATCGGCTGGCGACCGCTCGGCTACCCATGTTTGCTCGGGTTGGTGCAGCTTGCTTCTCTGTCTAACAGATCGCTAAAAAATGTAAATGCAGAGTCTGGTACTGCCCTTCGCATACCTTTTCAGTACAGAGCATACCCAATCTACTCTCGATCTCCTGTCGCAGTCTTCCATGACTCTGCCGGACGGCTCGAGCAAACTTGCTCTGGCCCTCGTGCTCGAAGCTTGGTGCGATACAAATGATACGATCTCCGGATCCTGGAACATTCGAGTGTCGTGAGCAGATGCCTTCCAGGACAGAGCAATCGCTGAGAAAGCACAGCGCCCTTGGCATGAGCAAGCTTTTCGCTATATTCGACGAGCGATTGCGGCGAGTGACGGTGAAAAGCGACATGATCATAACGGAACGCAATCGGGACAGTGCGTCGATGTAGGATCTCTGCAGTAATTGAGCTGATGTGGTTTTAAGCTATCATGACTCGCTCAAGAACGAAGATTGGTGGGTTATGCAGATGGGCAAGTCTTTGGCGGCTCAAGCTGATGAGACTTCAGCCCCGAACCAGTTCACGCAGATCCCTTTCCAGGTCAAAGCGCTCAAGCTTCTGTTGAAGGATGTGCAGACTACCGGACCGAAAGGGGGAAGTAAGGGAAAGGCTCGAGACGTTAATGTGGAGGAAGATGATGGTGTACGTCACAAACACGGGGACTCATGCGGCAGCCGCTGACACCGAAACCTATAGGATGAGGATTGGGATGATGAAGACCCGCTTGGCGATACCGAGGCGGTCGGGGAGTTTGATTATCTGTCGTGTGAGCTGGATGCATTGGCGAGGCTTTGAGTTAGCTGATGAGCCGACCAGCGTGGATGGATGATGGACCCTCTCATGATGATGCGCAGGATGATGATGAGGATCTGAGATCAGATCCCGTCGCACTGGTAGATTTAGGGGCGAGTCTACCTACATCCCACCGCCGACCCTTCAGTTTGGAGAAAGCGGTTGCAGATCGATTGATCAGAGCTGACGCCCCGCAGCAACACATCTCGAAGACTCTCCGGCGATGCTATACGAGCAACGTGAATGGGATGCACGAGATGATCGGCGGCTTGACCGATGGGGAGAAGGGGATCTTGAGAGGTGTCTTGACCTTCTGAACCGGTATGGAGTGGTAACCAAATCTGGTAACCAAATCTGAGAGTAAACGTTGTCAAAAGCATTTGTCCATACCATGCATGCATCGTACCACCCAGTCTGACAGATCGTACTTCATTCATCCGGTATGTCTGCGGGTTTCTTGATCCCCTTTGATAGCTTGTAATACACAACAGTCGAGTCGGAAGTGACGATGGCGATGTAGATCATCTCCCGGTCCAACTCGTTATTCACCTCCTCTCCGGTCCCGCTTCGGGCTCCAGCTTCTCCTCGTCCTGCTGCGTCTTCTACTTCTTCTACTTCTTCAATCGGCAAGCCATTCTTCACCCTTCGGGATTGAGCTATTCGCCAACGAAGATCATCGATATCCGGAGCGAGACGTGGGATAGGTTCAGGTAATGATGATGTGGGTAAGGAGTAGAGGGAAGCGAAGATGGATTTTAGGGTGGATGGTTTGAGTGCGGTTGTTTGGAGTGGGAGGGGAAGGACGACTCTGAGTGGATCCTACTACATATCAGTATCGGTACAGAACCTGCGCGGATGGTGGAGGAGGTGTTGGAAGTGGACGTACGGAACGACGTTTATGGCCTATAATGACTGCCCATCCTGTACCGGGTAGCTCAAGCGATCGTAAGTCTTGCCATTCTACAGCTAAGTAAAGTTAGTGAGTTCGAAGCGAGGAATAGGACGAGGATACGGACAGAGGGAAAGGTCTTTGAGGGATGTTATGAGAGATCCGGCTTGGATTGGACAGGCGGTAAGGACATCATGTGAAATATCCCTGAAAATAAGTAAATAGTGAGTAAGGGCGGGATAGCCTTTTTGAGCCATAGCGAGAGAGAGGCTCACGAAGGTGAAATGCTCATGGTAGGGATTGAGGCTGGTAAGCATTACATAGGAAGTGAAGGTTGAAATATAGCAGGATGCTGCTCGAGACGGAGAGATTATTGGTGATTGGCGTAACGATCAGCATGCGCCAGAGATCCCCTTTGGGATAAATACATAAAAATTTAAGATTGGAAAGTAGTTCCGATTACGGAGGTCCCAACGGGCCCGTCGGAAGTTCGGTTGCCCCAAGCTTGGGCTTTCAGACTGAATTATGATCCTCCTCGTCCCGGCGTGAAGCTTCTCCACGTTGGACCGTCATCATCATGGCTTCACGCAGCACTCTCTCCTGCCTCACCGCCTCTTTGACTCGTCCCGCCTCAGCCAAACTTTCGACCTCCTCCGCTTCCAAGCTAGTCTCCCTAAATGCACTCACTTCCACCCACATCCCCCGTGTTGGCAGAAGTGTGCCGAGATTGTTGGTCAGTGAGCAGAGGCGGGCAGCTTCCTCAGACGAAGGAGGAAACTCTATGGTGCGCTGGATTGTGCTCTTCTTGAAGGGGAACCATACTGATGGCCTGTAGACCGTGCGAGAAGCATTGAATTCCGCGATGGAGGAGGAGATGTTGAGGGATGATAAGGTTTTCATCATAGGTGAGGAGGTTGCAAGGTACAACGGGGCATACAAGGTTGGTGGACTTCACAGAGTAGCAGAAGGTTTGCTGAGGTCCCGGTAGATCACGAAAGGATTATTGGATAAATTTGGGGAGGATCGAGTGATTGACGTAGGTCCTGCTGCATTTCCATCAAGTTGTGCTGATCTTTGCTCCAGACCCCTATCACCGAATCAGGCTTCGCAGGAATGGCAGTTGGTGCCGCTCTCTCAGGCCTACGACCCATCTGCGAGTTCAGTACGTCCACCCCCCTCCTTTCACTCGAGCTTAAGCTGATCGGTGTATTCCTAGTGACCTGGAATTTCGCAATGCAAGCGATTGACCAAATCGTCAATTCCGGCGGGAAGACATACTACATGTCAGGAGGCAACGTCCCTTGTCCCGTCGTGTTTCGAGGTCCGAATGGTGCAGCTGCGGGGGTCGCTGCTCAACATTCGCAGGATTATTCGGCTTGGTATGGGAGTATACCTGGCTTGAAGGTTATCAGTCCTTGGAGCGCTTCAGATTGCAAGGGCTTGTTGAAGAGTGCTATTCGGGATCCCAACCCGGTGAGCTGGACCATGGCTCACTGTCTTCCTCTCCACATCCGGAGGGAGTTGAAGTAGACATGCAGCTGACATGTTGTGTTCAGGTATGCTTCCTGGAGAACGAGCTCATGTACGGTGTTTCCTTCCCTATGACAAAAGAGGAGATGTCGGATGACTTCCTGTTGCCGATCGGGAAGGCTAAGGTGGAGAAGGAAGGGACGGATGTGACGATGGTGACGCATTCGAAGATGGTGACGCATGCCTTGGAAGCGGCTGAGCAGTTGGAGAAGGATGAGGGGATCAAGGTGGAGGTTATCAATCTCAGGTGAGCTGGTCATTTATTGGCTTTGGCGAATCGTGGACTGGTCACTGGCTGCAGTGCGGTAGCTGACGGTTTTCCTTCCAGGTCCATCCGGCCCCTCGATATCGAGACCGTCATCACGTCTGTGAAGAAGACGAATCACTTAGTGACCGCTGAGGGTGGATTTCCTGGTCAGTAGCCATCTCTATCGCGCTGTCTTCTCTGATTTCGTATAGCCTTCGGTGTCGGCTCCGAAATCATCGCCCAGATCTGTGAATCTTCCGCCTTCGACTTCCTCGATGCCCCGCCTGAGCGTATCACCGGGGCCGACGTTCCCACTCCTGTGAGTGATCGGATATCGTATACGGCGTGTTATGGCTGACTCTACCCAGTACGCCGAGTCTCTTGAGCAATTGGCTTTCCCCGATACCGCATTGATCGTAAAGGTGATCAAGAGGCATCTCTGTAGGTCAAGCCCGCTGCTACCAATGCTAAGCTGACCTGCTTGTAGACCGCCAATAGAGGGGTACATGATTATGGGGATAGCAGGGACTGATGACGTCTGTGATACGATGCAGAAAAATGTAATGCATGGCTCAGCTTTCATAGCTCCAGAGAACAAGTACTGAAAGCTATACATCGGGAAGGAACGGCACGCGTCGGTTATAAGCTCGAGTCCCAGCCACGACCAATACACCTGGATTGTCCCCGTCTGATCATCGGGTAAAGGTCCTTTCATCTTCGTTGATCCATATACATCGCCCGCTCTCCCAGTTGTATCGGCTGAGCGTACATTACCCTTCCCATCGACTGGGATGCGTTCATTGATCTCGGTGTTTGCTTTCGTTCTCATCGCCGCTCGATGCCTCTCCTTTCCTATTGACGTGCGATCACATCCAAGAACATGGCTCTCCTCCTTTTCCCTTTCCGATCTTGGTCTAGGCAGTAACCATCGATACAATTTAGCGGAACCGCCTAGGATACAGGTAGCGCCAAGCGGACAAGGACAAGGATGGTTGACAAGATGGTTGTCTATGGGTGGTGAAGGTTCCGTCACCGTCTGCGTAGGTCTTTCCTTGCCTCTTTTTAACCATCTGTTTCCGGAACCGCCATCCTTAGGGCGCTTGATTTGCACTTGGGGCCTGATCTACCTCTGTCTTCAGATTGGAGAGAGCAACCTCACTCTCCCTCATCGACCAGCAGCTTTCCCACCTCACCTTTCCCCTCCAATCGCACTCCCAATCCAAGGTTTCCTAACCCCTTTCTCAAACCTCCCACGACCACCATCACCACCACCCACCCATAGCCCCATTCACAACCAGAATCCATCCGCTTACCCGATCTCATCGGACACGTCAAATCTCGCATGTATCCCCTCGACTTTCCCTCCTATCCGATGTATACCTTCGAAAACGCCTTACACGATCGCCTTGATCGAGAGAGGTGAATGTGATTTCGCGACAAAGGTCAAAGCTGCTCAGGAGAGGGGGGTCAGTGGAGTAATCGTGGGTGATGGGAGATCTAGAGAGGGGGAGAGTGAAGAGGAAGGTAGGGGAAGGGAGAATTTGATTACGATGTTCTCGCCGGGTAGGTCGCTGCTCGCTCTCTCTCCCTCTCACACACGAAGCTCTCTTTCTTTTTCCCTTACTCTATTTCTCGCCCTCTCTCACAGGAAAAGAAGGCGGGTAGATGCTGATGGGGGTCATTAGAGGATACCGATTCGATCTTCATCCCTTCGGTATTTGTTAGTCGGGCGAGCTATTTGTTGTTGTTGGAGTTGTTGGGGAATGGGACGGATTCGGGGAGGAAGGAGGGGACGGGTTTGTGGGTCGATTTGAGCGAAGGATCGGATGAGGGCGGGTGAGCAGGATTGCTGTCTGCTGACGTGGAGACGCTGATGATTGATCTTTCGTAGAGCGCTGAGCAGCTTGTTGAGCTTCGCTCTTCTCATGCCTTCTCTGTTCCTTCTCGCTACGATCGCTGTTCACCGTTTACGGGTCGCTCGGTACGTCACTGTCCCACTCGGGTCTACTCATGACTGCACCCTGCTGACCCACCCTTCAGACAACGCGAAGCGGATCGTGCTCCACCCCTCGTCGTCTTGTCTCTTCCCGAACGCGTATGGACCCCCGACATCGTTTGGGAGAAGGAAGATTCCGACGATTCCGACCAAACACCCGATTCTCCAACCGATAACAACGCTCCACCACCGATCTCACCAGCCGATATCCCCACTCCTCCAACCGTACCCGTTACAGATCCCCTTGTCCCTGCCGAAGGAAGCACAGAAAGACTTAAAGAGCGTACAAAGTCGACCAACGCAAAGAAGTACTTCTCAAAGGATGAATGTGCGATCTGTATGGATTCTTTTCAACGTGGAGATATCGTTAGGATATTGCCTTGTGGGCATGTTTTCCATAAGGATGAATGTGATGAGTGGTTGTTGAAGTGGAGGAAGCTTGTGCGTCGCCTGGGCTTTTTCGGTTTTCAGACGCAATAAGCTGATGATATGCAGTGCCCGACTTGTCGAGCGGATGTGACCCTTCCACCTGGACCGGATGTTTCAGGTGTCACCCTCACTCCTGTTGCTCCTGCTACCACTCCCTCTGGTTCAGCAGCAGCTTTCACTCCGCTGGTCTCGAGGCTTACGACAGCGTACCGAGCAGCTCGAGATCGAGTCTTAGGAGGAAGAGTACGATTAGACGAGGAAGTCGGCGAGACCACTCCCTTAGTCCGTAGGAGTCGCGCAGCATCGGACGTCACCGCTCGGCAGGGCGAGGGAACTGTTTAGGACGGTCAGATTGATGATTTGGTATCTCTATTCATGTTGACACCCTATTCTATGACATCTGAGACTCGAGAATCATAACGCTGAGTTGTATTTGTTGGTTTTCAATTCTCGATGATTCATGACGTATGCAATTTACCCTACTCGACGTCGACCACGTCCCAGTCTGTTACGAGGTATTCGTCGAGACCGTCGAGCTATGTGAGTGCATCAGTACGTGAAAAGTGGGACGAGTAACGATATGAGGGAGGACGAGTTAACGGGATGAATTGGGATTGGAGGAAGTGAAGAAGGGAATGATGCGGGAAGCTTACCTCCATCATGTCACTTGGGGAAAGTTCGAAGTCGAATATCTGAGCGTTGGAGATGATCCGTTTCTTCGAGACAGATTTGGGGATGATGACGAAGCCCTGCAAAAACGACGGGTTTTCATCAGCGAGCTGTTTTTGGGAAGATTTGCCCAGGGGTATGATGTTGAAAGACGGATCAAGAGTTAGGATAGGAGATCAAGAGGTAGCAGGACAATACGACGCTAGACACCATATCAAGCCGAAGCACAAACGAAAGACGGATGAGGAAAAGCAGCTCATAGAGGTCGTATACCTTCACACTCACATGCTGGAATCCCCATCGCAACAAGATCTGCGCCGGCTCCCGTTTATGTGCCGAAGCGACCTTCAACAAAGTCGGATGCTCGAACCGCATAGCTCGAGCAAGCGGTGCCCAGGCCTATCAACGAGTCCATCAATCCATGCACGGCTCGATCATATGCTCAACCCACTTCGAGGAGGATGTTATGCTTCTCACAGATCTCAACGATATCCGGATGTCGCATAAACGGATGTAGGTCGATCTGATTGACGGTGGGTAGAGGCGATCCAGCATCAACCAGTTCCTGGATATGTTTCGCTCCCCAATTCGATACCTCATACCCCTCTCAGCTACACTCTCACCAATAAGATTGGAGCACCGACTCCGATAGATCGTATTAACCCTTGCTTTTGGGCATCTACAAGAGCCCTCCAAACGTCTGTTCGTATGGCTGGTCCACCGATAGCTGAATGCATGAGGTATAGGTCAAAGTATTCCAACCCAGCTCGTTTTAGCGACTTGTTTAGATCTTGGAAGGTGACATCGTAGGATTTGTTACGTTTCAGCTTGGAAGTGATGAAGCAGTCCTCCCGCTTCGTACCACTACTCTCTAATCCACCTGTATCAGTGAGAGATATCTAGGTGGATCCGTTGGGAGATACGGACTGAAGAATTCGGATAAAGCCCTTCCTACCTGTTTCTCGTTCTCATACCATTCCGCTGTATCGATGTGTCGATATCCAGCTTCGAGAGCCCATTTCGAAGCGTTGTACGTCTCTTCGTCTGACATCTCGTAGACGCCTAAGCCGAACTGAGGGATGGTATGACCGTCCAGCATCTGAGCAGGATGAGGTAGGTGTGTCAGCTATTAATGAGAGCTGGGTGGGGGGGTCGAGGTACCTTGACTCGACCATCGATGGAGGTGGCCGGGACAAACATGGTGATCGCTCTCGTAAGAATTTTCGATTGCGAACAAGTGCGGAGCAAATTCACAGTTCTTCCTGTAGTCTGGGCAAGCGGATAGAATATAGTAGATCACAGCTGAACCTTGCTTGCTGTTTGGGAAATTCCCGGTTCATCCAACTGTGTGGGGCTCCTTTGGCTTGTGTAGGGAGCCGAACGCCTGCGCAATCATGTCTGCGACTTAGATATGCGACTTCACGAAACAGGAAAAATGATGGCACAAGGCTCTGGCTCTGGCTCTGGCTCTGGCTCTGGCTCTGGCTCGTCACATAATTCTTTGACAGCTTTCGTCTCCTTCCCTTCACCTTATACCCAATCACTAATCGTCCAAGCTTTGGTCTCAACCCTTCCGAACCTCTTACTCTCATTCGCTCCTTTCCCCGAACACTCACCTCCAGCACTGCAATGGTGCTTTACCCTTCTGAGATCTCTTTAAATTTGCTGATACATCCGCTTAGGGCCGACTACGATATCCTCTCCTTCACACCCCCGCATTCCGACCCAACCCAATACCAGACCTCATCCTACATCTACCGTAAAGCCCTCATCCGTAAACATCAGCTCCACCTAACCATCTCTGAATACCTCGCCAAAGTCCGACATCGAGGGTCGAGCAGTGTGTTGGAGGATGGAGGGGTTCCGAAGGGCTGGGTGGTGGAATTGCAGTTCGCTGATGAGTTGGAGGAATTGATGAGGGATGAGCTTTGGGAGTTGGGGGAAGAGTTGAAGGGGAATGAGCTGGTGCCAACGGAGGGGAGGAAGTGAGCGCAGATATCCCGAGCTTTTGACCTCTTCGGTGGTTAATATGGTGCGAGAATAGGTGGTATATCCTAAAACCAGGATTCGCAGATCGAGCGCAAGGAATCAGGATGTTCCCGACAGAAGCTGGCCTGTGAGTTCATTACTACTGTGATATTAGCTCACTCACGATTAGGCTAGACAAGCGATCTTCGAAAGCTTCGAGCCGCCCTCTTCTGATGAGGAAGAAGATACCGACGCGGAGAATATGGATATGCACACCCAGAATCTTGGAGACAGTATGGACGCGATTGATTCGCTCGCAAGAGAAGCTGCCGAGATGGGGTTTGATGAGGACGAAGGTCACGATGGCGAGGAGAAAGATCCGGGGACGGGCGTCATGACCTCTCAACTCAGACACTTCGTTATCCAGGTTTGTCAATTTCGGCATCCTGCTTAGTTGCGTTTTGCTAAACGGATGTACCAGGAATACATGGCTCATCCGATACTCTTCGACATAGCTCAACGAGCAGATTACTTATCGACTCCTATCACCGGCTACAAGGTGTGGTGCTTTACGTTGTCCTATCTGACCTCGCTCAGTTCCATCTCCGAGCGTACGTCCTTATCACAGGCGGCTACACAGTCCACCTCGCTCGAACAATGCTAGCTCTCTTCTCCGGTTCTCCCTACGTGCCTCCTTCGTCCTCGAGAGCTGGGAACGAGATAGACCTACGACCACATCTCACCAATACATGTTTTCAGACCGACGCTTACGGCGCTCCAGCAACACCTGAAGAGCTCGTCAAGCTGTTTTGGGAACTGGAAGGCCTCACTGCAATGCAGTCGACAGCGACGGGAGCATACGAGTCAGCTGGGACAATCGACCGGGAATGGCTGGATCAGACTTTCGCTAAGGTCGGGGAGGTTGTAGCGGAGAGTGTGAGAGCTGGAGCGGAGTGTGGCAGCTTTGGGCTACAGCTCATCCCGAATGCTTTTGAGGTGGGCCGGCCCTTCCTGTGATCCGGTCCTCAAGCTTATGAATCGGTTAGATCTTCGGCGTCGACCTGCTCCTTTCTTTCGTTCCAAGCGGATCGACCGTCGCCAACTCGTCCGGCGTGCTACCTATCCCGACAGTCACGCTACTGGAATACAACGCTTCGCCTGACTTCCATCAATCTGGGAACCGCCTTCGCCCGCAACTGCTCGACATGTTTAAAGGCGTCGTCCGGATAAGCGTGGCACCTTTCTTCGGTCTGCCGACTTCGACTGGCGCTACCGACAACAAAGAGGATGTGGAAGATGAGAAACACGCGGTTTGGAACGTTGGCTATGAGAAGTGGGGATGGCGATTAGTCGGGAGAGGAGAAGTGAGGGGACCAGGAGGGAGATGATTGGCTAGTCGTCGATTCGCATATGGACAGCTCGTCAATCCTGACGGATCAGGCCAGTCTCGGCTGGCCAACGTGGAACTCCAAGATGGGACTCGTTCCAGTTGACGAATGGTCGTACACGGGTCCATAGAGTGTCAAGGAAATGGGTCGTGAGGGATCGAACAAGCTGCCTCGCGACCGAAATTCAAGAGAGCGAGAAGGGGAGCAAGGCTAGGGCAGCGCTTCTACAATTTGTTTCGAGTTACCATATCCCGACATGGGATGACCACCTCGAGAGCTGAATTCAGTATGTGCTACAAGCTGACCTACCAAAGCCGTATCATTGCTGATCCCGCTTGAATGCGCCCTACTTTCTCTTACAATGACGACCTGACAATGGTAGTGGACTATCAGTCAAAACCAAGCAGGCAGTGGCCAGGGGAAGCAAGCTGATCCAATTACCGCAATCAACTCATAAAAAGATGCAGCCCTCATCAGAAATAGCAATACGTACAGCGATTCCTTCAGCTGTAAACATCAATAACGATCTCCCATTGACAGCCTCTTTGGAAGGAACGCTTACTCCATGGTAGACTCCTTGCGGTTCATGCTCGAATATGAAGCTGTTCTTGTTGCTCTTGGCAAGATTCAGTACTTTTGTCAGATTTGTCAGACCTGTCGGACTTCTTGTCAACAGCTTCAGATCCCTTGTATGGCTCAACGTCAACCTTCTCCTTGGTCCCAATCTTGGTCCACGTCTTCATGTTTTCCCCAAGGCTCCAACAGGTATCCCCAATCCTGAGATCCTTGTCGATCTTCTCATCGTGAGTTTGAGTGTAGAAAGCCCGACTACTGGTGTCTCCCTCGCTGTGAGCCTTGAGACGCCTGGCATAATGATCCGCCTCTTGATCGATCGCATTCCCTTCTTCCTCCCAAAGACCCTTTGTCTTCCCTCTGAACCTCTTGAAATCTTTGGTCATCCTCTCATGTGCAGCGTCAAAATCAGTCTGATTCGACCAGAAAAAGGGAGAAGGGGAGAAGTCAAAGCCTCCGTTGATGGAGTCAAACAGGCTGCCATGGTGGAACCAATCGTCTAGGATGAACTTTCAGTGATCTGGAAGACATTGTTGACAATCGATTTATCGTACTCACCATCTCGATCAGTTGAAGGCCCGTCTTCACCTTGGTCCTCCCACTGCGAATGGGGAGTGGCGGTGGCCCTGTCAGATTTGGAGAAAACCTTCTGGGATTTGGTCATCGTTGGGGGAGAATGAAGTGTTGTCAAAGTCAATTGATTGTCCTTCAGAAGTAAATGATGTGCTGGTGTGAGCTTGATGGAGGAGAACAAGAAGGAGAGAAAGATGGGGGTTGAGATATATCTGCCTGAGACTGTTGTCAGCCCTGTCAAAGGAGGTGGACTTGGTCATCCTTTCTTCCTCTATCTCCAGACGTATTGGTTCTTTGTGGCAGTACACCTGGAGATATCTACGCGTCAGTGTAGGTCTCCAGCCGAGCTCGTGCTCATTTAATTGCGAGATTCTCGAGAGCAAGAGCCGAAGTATCATGCATAATTGGCTCACAAAACAGTTCCCGAGTTCCACTCAAACCTTTTCGTTCGTCATTCATCTCTCCCTTAGACACGCCGACTCTCCGGCGGTCCAAGATAACTATATCCCCTCTTCACAATACTCCCGAAATCAACCCATATCCGTTCAACAATAAACCCAGCCGTCATCCCCCGGATCTTAATCGAATGCTCCCCGATGCCATGCCCCGATCTCTCATTCAGCTCAAACATTTCGGATCTCGGTCGCGGCGGTATTTGCCCAATCGGGAGGTACGGTGCCCGCTTCTTCCGCCTTCACAGTATCGGGTATCGGCGTGAACATCCTCGGTTCGTTATCGTCGATTTGCACACCAAAGGCGAGTTTGTTGCCCTACATGCAGTTGAAGGACGGTCCGATTTGGATTGTGACTTCTACTGTCGTACCACCTGATGCGCCGGTCGACCAGAAGTCGTATGAGAGGGAAGGACCGGTCCCAAGGGTATGGTTGACATCGCTGATTGGTAGCATCTCGAGTCCGGATAGATTCCGACCGTACCATTCTATCTCTTCGAAGGCGTAGCCTTGGGCGCTCTCATTCCGTGCGAAATAGGCGGCTTCCATCACGACGTAGCCGTTACCTTCGATGAACCCGTGGAAGCTGGAGAGTGGGGGGATGACTGTGGAGATCTGTAGTCCAACAGTAAGATCGTCCCGTCACTTCCAGCAATAAGGACTCCTCCAGCTGTCGAGTAGACCTTCTCCTTCTTCGAAATCTTCGACCAATCGATGGAGACGTAAAACCGAACATCTCTCATCCCATTCATCGTGACCCTTCCATGGGAGATATCCGTATTGATCCAGCTGACATCGTACGAAGAGCAAACTCCACATCCTTAGGTCCACCAGAAGCTATATCCACCCATCGAGTCTGCTTTCCATACGGATCCATAGTGAGCATACTCGGATTCACACATCGATAATCGCCACCACAATTCCAGGGACTGACCCCGGCCATGCGCCTCGAGATTTCTGGACCGTGACTCGGTAATATGCGGGTAGACCTTTCAGCGTTGCCTCGCGATTCTGACGGGAAGGGCAGTAGGTTTCAATGTAGCTGACCGGAGGCATAGTGTTCCTCGCCCGTTCGGCCCACCATTGGAAGTTTATATGCTGAAGGGTATCAGCCTTGCGCTCTCAACGAAGTATCCAAGATGTACAGTCTGATCCAGCATGTGATTGCACCTCCCCATCGTACAGTTGATGATACTCCTGCGTGATCTTCCCCTCCATACTGAAGTGATCGATAGCTCTTTGTGCCCAGACGTCGGTAGTCGTCCGAGCTTGATCCGCGTACGTGTTGTTCTTGTCCACTGTGCTTGTGGTCTGATTACGCACGAAGACAGGTTTATGTACCAGCGATGTATAGACAGTTCAGGTTGGCCATGAGCTTGATTACAGCGTGGACGAGCTCGAAGTACGCCGTTCGAGTCGCTTTGTCAAGCCTGTGGAAAACCTTCTCGGATCGGTCCTCGACCTCGGTTCACTCGACAAGCACTCTTTCCGCTTTTAGAAGTATCAGACGACGATTGCGGATCCCCATACGGATCACTCACTCGTCATAGTTCGAATTCGACCACAATGCCGAGTTAGTAGTTCCGGCTTGATCCTCGAAACATATTGCTGTTACTACTAGCCAAATCCTTGGTGGAAAACTCGGAACGCGACCCACCGAGAAGGTCCCAAGAATATGGGCAACCTCATCCGCCACCTCTCCGCCAAACTCCAGAGCGCTCCAAGCCTTGAGCCAGGGAGTTGCCGAATTCCGTCATCGTTCCCCGGCGTAGGTGATGCTGAGGAGGTCGGCGAGCGGAAGTTGGACGAGTTTCAGGTCGCCCACATTCAAAATCCAGGTTTGGGTCATATTGAAGGTCCGGACGATGTTAAGCTGTTCCCACACTAGGTATGTCGGCACGAAATAGGTTTACCTCCTCTTCAAAAGCTCGGATCGGAAGATGACAGACGGCTCCCTAAGTAAAAGCGAGAGGCGCTGCAACGGGGATGAAGGTGGACTAGGAGAGACATACTCCTTGGAAGCGAGACTGTATTAATCCACTTGTAGTCTTCCGACTGGCCGACATCTTTCGGATTCAGATTCCGACAGATGGGACCTTCAACTACTCACAATCCGCATGGTAATACAGCCCAGCACCGGCACTTTGTTGCGTTCCAGCGGGAAGAACAGCCATACGGTTTCCCCAGTTATCATCGGACAGCCATGATCGTGACTGCGTCGTCAGTCTGGGGGCGTTTGCGCCACACACACTAAGCATCATCGGGTACTTCCAGCTACAGGCGATCATCATATCGGTAGTAATCAAGCGGAAAGATGAAAGACCCACCCCGTTCAGGAAGTAACCCTGCACCTCTTTGTACATGCACCTGTCCAGTCTAAAAATTCGTTCGACGGGAATCGAGGAGCGGACAGCACACACCAAGTCTGCGGAATATGACTGATATCTGAGGTGTTGTACACTTTCCTCAGCAGGCCCGCTGCGCCCCAGCAATCTCTAAGACCTTCATGAGCACGACAGCAAACCCAATCAACGTGGTGGTATCGTCAAACCATAACCCACCTTGAATAAGCTAGAAAGAATTTCTTGTCAGTCAGTCCACCAATACTAGCGATCCCGACCCACTCCCTCATTCGCTCCAGTCAATGGGGCATCCCCATCCCCCTCATCCCTAAAGTGAAAACCGTCTCCATCCCCTTGGCCCGCCCAGCTCCATAGTCCCACCAACTCGTCAACTTTTCCTTATTCGTCCATTTCCAAGCACCTTCCCCTTCCAGATCCCATTCTTCTTTGTTGCGTGCCATCGGTTTGTGATGAGATGAACCCATGACGATCCCCATACGGTTGGCTAGCATTTGGTCGGAACCGGGATGGGTTGTTTGGGAAGACTTTTTTGTTCGGGTTGAAGGCCGTCGACGTCGAACATGCTTGCCCACACTGCGTTCGACCGAATCAGCACAACCTTACGAGTCTCGGCCGGGGGAAATATTCGAGAACATTGGGGGAAACGGGAGAGGATATCAAGGAGGACATGATGAGCCTTGAGGGAAATAGAGCGTCCCGACCCACTCGCGGGCCACAAGTAATTCGCCTTTAACCTCAACAACAGCTCGAAGACCCTCTGATACATCCCAACCTGGAACGGCGATTCCTCCAACGGTATCTCGAAATGGTTCTCTAGCCCAATTCCACAAGACAGGTAATTCGTCATTGATAAAAAGTCCTCTATACTTGACATCGGTTCGCCGTGCGAGCAGATTTCCGAGGGCTCGAACGCTAAAGCTGAGCGGGATGGGGTGGGAACGTCGGCCCACCAAGACCATGGGGAGATGCCCATTATTTCGGACAATCGGTAGAGGCCGTAGATGACTCCGCGCTGTGGGCGAGCATTGGAGATCTACCTTCCCTCCTTCCTCCTCCTTCCTTTTGAGATTCTTGACAGCAATGTGACATAGTCGACGTACCCGATCAGAACCAGTGACCATCAAAGCCTCCTTCACGCCCCCGATCTCCTTCCCTTGACAACCCTCAGTTCCAAAATTCCCACTTACCCTCCGTCTCACCCGTCCAACTCGGATGAGAGCCTTTACTAGACCAATTCCCAACACTACCCACAACGATCGCTCGTTCCGTCCCTTTAGGTAGGGCATTGTTGTAGATTTTCGGCTTGAGACCCGTACCTGGCTCGACTTCGGCTGCGAAGAGATGAGCTGCGTCGTGGATGGCTTCGTCATCTTCGCTATCGGTAACAAGGGGAGTCGCATATTTGTCGAGTTTCGAGGCAATATGGAATGGTCGAGCAAGATCGCTTTCGGATTCGGATGTGGAAAAGCGTCTCCCGAGGATGATCTGGAATGCGAGATTGCTTGCTTTCAACAGGAAGGAGGGTTGGATCCCTTGATGATCTTCCGGGAAGATCAAGCACTTCTCGAGACCTAATCCGTTGACGATCCACGCGACTGTAAAAGCGTTTTGACATGCTGATGGTGTCCACGCTCCAGATCCCTCAATCACCACGAAGTACAGTATTTCCAGCATTTGTAATCATAGGTCATCTCATGCATCCGGCGACCGCTTTGCTTTCGACCGGATCGTCCCTGGTGTGATGTTACAGGATAATTGTCCGGCTATGACCGCAACTAATGAATCTCGAAAAACTCACTGTCGAAATCAGAAAGACAACGCAGCATAGCAATTTTCGGGGACGAGGAGATCACGATCATCTTCTAGGTGAGATACTGCCTTTTCGTTCGATCACATGCATTCTAGAATCGTTTCGTTATCAATATGTGGGGTACAGCTTCGCTCCTCTAGGAATAAGGAAAATCGATTCTCATCTGATCTCATCCACCCTCAGTCTTGCTTGGGATACGGCGAGTGATCCAAGATCCAGCCCGGGCGACTGTTGCCCGATTTCTAGGTGACACGTCAGATGAAGACCTCGCCTAAGTTACTTACTGCGGGTCGCCGGGAGTAAATCAAGTCGGCTCACACTAGCCTCCCAAAGCTTGTAAAGCGAGACCCTCGTCTTCTCCGCATCCGCACCATCATAACTAGATGTCATGAGAGTCGGAAACTGGTTTTCAAACGGCGTCCTCTCCCTAAGGGTTAAGGCATACCTGTTGTGCCTCGCCACGACATGTTGCCAACTCTCACGAGCGGTGGTCTTCGAGAAGTATGACTCTGTGAAAACGATGTTCCGGGCGATCCTTTTTTTCATGCGATCAGTCCAATCTTCCTCGTTACCCGTGTCTGCCTCGCCAGGATCAATATTGTATCCTTGAGACTGGAGCTTTGTAGTGACCAACAAGATGTTGTGTTGAATGTGAGAAAGCTGTGCACTGGTGATTCGGCTCTGGTTCGATGAGCTCGGCATGGTCGATGATCTGTATTGTATTGGCGAGGTGAAAATTCTGAGGGTGGCGAAATCACGATGTGTGGGAAGGACTTGGAGAGATGTAACCAGTGCTGCTCGCTCTTATGCCTTTTGGGCGGCGGACACACCCCTCAACTCCGATCAAAGGTAGGTACAGCTGGAGGCGGTGTATCGCCTTTCATGGACAAAGGCGATTCATCGCTTTGGTAGATGAAAAGTGGCCAGCGCGTAGACTGGGGGAAGACCGCTGACCTAATACATATGTCGTGAGAGGGGAGATCCAGATTAGAAGGCCTAACAGTATTATGACAGTACTCGAGTACGGGTCGTGCGTAGCTAGAAGTGATGGGACAGCTGAATATCCATCTCACCGAGAGGCACAATACTCAATCCCTGTACCTCGTATACGTCGGCCTGTCATCGGTTGACGTATTTGACATTTCGAGGATAGGTTGAACGATATGTGATCCAATCCTCAAAAATGTTGTAGGTTTATAAAGAATGCATAAAAGCAAGACGAGCGAATAGGAACAAATCACACTATGAACGCACGCGACGCGACACGAGCTTATCCGAGCCCTCCAACACTCCCACTCAAGGTTAAGCGAGGTCGGTCGCCATCGAGTCGTCCGAGTCGTCCGAATCGTCCGACTCACTCGAAGCAT
>JAABUH010000950.1_pt1 | contig 36695 bp, 31 predicted proteins | sample 5559121 | NCBI WGS metagenome assembly JAABUH01 (sample SAMN10711871, study PRJNA513364) | rock metagenome | isolation source: Antarctica rocks | place: Antarctica: Victoria Land, Battleship Promontory nord | collected 2015-12-28
GCCCCGCCCCTCGCCGGTATCCTCAGTGAATGGCTACGCCCCGAGCGTCGCCAACTCCCCCTCTACCAATGCTACCAGTTCGGCCATCCCCTCGCGGTCGAAAATCAGCCGCGCGCCGGCGGCGGCGAACAGCTCCGGCAGCGGCACGGTGGTGCCGAGGGCGAGCGCCCGCCGATACGACGCCAGCGCTTCTCGCGGATCACGCTGACTGTTGCGCCAGACCTGCAACGCGCCGAGCTGCGCGATCCCGTACTCGATGTAGTAGAACGGGTAGAGGAAGATGTGCAACTGCTGATACCAGCGCGCGATCCGCTCCGCATCGAGGCCGCTGAAATCGAGGCCCGGCTCGAAACGGCTGCGGATCCGCAACCAGGCGGCGTCGCGCGCGGCGGCGTCAACACCCGCGCCGCTGGTGTAGATCCAGTGCTGGAAGGCGTCGACCGAGGCGCAGTGCGGGAAGAACTCGATGATCCCCTGCAAGTGCTCGATCCGATCGCGCCGCGCCTCCTCGGCGCTGTAGTAGCCGCCCTGGTCCCGCCCGAGGAAAGGCGCGGCCAGCAATTCCATCGACATCGACGCCACCTCGGCCATCTCCGAGCCGGGGTGCCGCTGGAAGAGGAGGGGCTGATCGCGCGCCTCGAAGACGTGAAAGGCGTGTCCCGCCTCGTGCAGCAGCGTTTTCACATCACCCGAGACACCCGCCGCGTTCATGAAGATGAACGGCAGCCCGAGCTGCGAGAAGCTGGTGCAGTAGCCGCCCGGTGCTTTGCCCCGGCGACTATCGAGGTCGAGCAGGCCGCCATCGGCCATCGTGTCGAAGTAGCCACCCAAGGCCGGATCGACGTGCGCGAAGACCGCACGCGCCGGGTCGATCAGCCCCGCCATGTCGGCGAAAGGTCGGAGCGGCGAACGCCCCCGCATGTCGGGGCCGAGATCCCACGGGCGCAGCGTGTCGAGCCCCATCGTGCGCCGCCGCGCCTCCCGCAAACGCGCCGCCGCCGGGACGAACGTCGCCTCGACCGCCTCGTGGAAGCGCTCGCAGTCCGCCGGGGTGTAATCGAAGCGATCCTTCTCCTGGTGGGCGTAGTCGCGATAGTTGGCGAACCCGGCGTTGCGGGCCGACTCCTGGCGCAGCGCGTACTGCTCGCCGAAAATCGCGGCCAATTCGTCGCGCGCGGCGATGTACGGCTGCGCGCGCAGCCGATAGGCGCGCTCGCGGGTCGCGCGGTCGGTATCCTCCAGGTACGGAGAGAGCTGCGGCAGCGGGCGCGCTTCGCCGTCCCACTCGGCGGTCATCCCGCCGGTGATCTTCTGATACTGCGCGTTGAGGCGCTGCTCCGCCGCCCCGAGCGGCACATTCTCCTCGCGGAAGAGCTCGCGGCTATTCTTGAAGTGGCGCACGGTCGTCTCCAGGCCGGTGCGCTCGTAGCCAAGGTCGAGGAGCCGCGCCGCGAGCCGCACGCGCTGCTCGCCGAGTTGCGGGCCGATCTCGCTGGTGAAGCGTAGGAAACGCTCTTCCTTGGCCGGATCGGTCGTGTCGGTCGTGTACGCGACCTCGGCCCGCGCCTCGGCCTCTTCCAGCAGGGCATCGAGGTCCGACCACGCGCGCAGCCATGCCTCGGCGTTCGCTCGATCGAGCGGGCGGGCGGCGAGGTCTTCGTAGTAGGGGGCGATGTCATCCCAGGTGGCATCGGCGAACGCCGCCGCCGAATCGGGCAGTGCGCGTGCAGTCATCGTCGCTCCTTTCGTTAGCCCGCATAGCTGACCACGACGGCGGTCAGCAACCGCAAGAGCACACCAAGATCGCCTTTAGCAGCGGCGATCACAGCATCGCACGGTAGCGTAGCAGGGATCGGGCACGGTGGCGACCAGCGCGGTCAGCGCATCGCCAGCGCGGCGACGAGCAGCGCTCGCTCGCCGGGTCGCAGCGGCAGGAGCAGCGCCTCGGCCAGCGGCACGAACGCCGACGACGCCACCCACTGATCGAAAATGACCGCCTCGGGGTGATGCTCGGCGGCGTCTGCGGTGTAGATCGTGTGGAACGAATCGGGATAGGGGTAGCGATTACCGGGCGGCTCCGGGCCGAGGTTGCGGAGGTGGTAGCAGCCGAGCGGCGCGAGCGGGCCGAGCGCCCAACCGGCCTCCTCCAACACCTCGCGCCGCACCGTCTCCTCGTGCGATTCCCCAGCTTCACAATGGCCGCCGGGGACGATGTAGGGGCGACCATCCGGCTCGCACAGGACCAGCACCGCGTCGTCGCGCAGCACGATCGCCCGCGTGGAGGTGACGAGCGCCGGCGGCGGCGCATCGGTCGTCAGATACCAGGAGAGGCGCAGGGGCGATATCCCCCATAGCTCATCCGCCACCGCGACCGGTGTGCGATCTACGAGGAAAGCGGCGGCGGTCACGGTCCTTGCCCTTCTATCAGCTCGATCATGCCGCGCTACGGCGTATCGAAGAGATCGCGCACGGCCAGCGTCCACCCCGGCACCACGTCCTCACCATCGAGCCGATCTTCGACCGTGAGGTGTCGCACCGCCACCGCCGAGCGATGCACGGCGAGCGAGCGGCGGCGCGGATTCACGACGACGACCATGCGCGTGCCGTGCTCAAGCCAGGCTGCCACCTTCTCCGCGACCTCGGTGTAGCGATCGTGCGGCGAGACGATCTCCACCGCCAGATCGGGCGCACCACGATGGTAGCCGCTCGGTGCCGCGTCGAGTCGCTCCGCGCGCACGAAGGCGACATCCGGCGCGAGCACGGTGTCGGGGTCGGTCGTCACCAGGAAGCCGGTCTCGGCGGCGAAGACCCAGCCCAGACGTTGCGCCCGGACATGCATATTCAAGTAGGTCGTGAAAGTCGCGGCGATCCCGCCGTGCTCTCCCCCAGACGGCGACATCGTCCGCAACTCCCCGGCGACCAACTCATAGCGACCACCCTCGGCGGACAATCGCAGCAATTCCTCGGCGGTCACCAATGTTTGTGTGGTCATGGCCTATCTCTCGCTCCGTGAACGCTCGATCGTGTCCCATAAGTATACCGCGCCTCAATCCTCGGCGAGCGCCAGGGTGGCGGCGGGGGTGTCCAGCGCGTCATCCTCGGCGAAGCGGCGGTTGTAGAGGCGCGCGTAGAGGCCACCAGCGACAAGAAGTTGCGCGTGCGTCCCCTGCTCCACGATCCGGCCCCGGTCGAGGACGACGATCCGGTCGGCGCGCTCGACCGTGGAGAGGCGGTGCGCGATCACCAGCGTCGTGCGCCCGCGCATCAATCGTTCGAGCGCCGCCTGAATCGCCGCCTCCGACTCGTTGTCGAGCGAGGAGGTCGCCTCGTCGAGGATCAGGAGGCGCGGGTCTTTGAGGATCGCCCGCGCGATCGCCACCCGCTGCCGCTGCCCGCCGGAAAGGCGGATGCCACGCTCCCCGACGATCGTGTCGTACCCCTCCGGCAGCTCGGCGATGAAGCCGTGCGCGTTCGCCGCGCGCGCCGCCGCCACGATCGCTTCCTGCGTCGCATCGAGCCGCCCGTAGGCGATGTTCTCGCCGACCGTGCCGCCGAAGAGGGCCGGTTCCTGCGGCACCACGCCGACCGCCTCCCGCAACGAGGCGAGGGTGACATCGCGGAGGTCGCGGCCATCGAGGAGGATGCGCCCCACGCTCGGCTCGTAGAAGCGCAGCAGCAGATTGGCGAGCGTTGTCTTGCCCGCGCCGCTCGGCCCCACCAGCGCCACCGTCTCCCCCGATGCCAGCGTCAGATCGACGTCGGACAGCGTCGGGGGCGCATCGGACGGGATCGTGGCGTAGCGGAACGATAGCGCCTCGATCCGTACCGCGCCGCGCACCGGGGCGGGGAGCGGCTGCGCGCCCGGCACGTCCGCGATCTGCGGGGTCGTGTCGAGGATCTCGAAGAGGCGTTCCGCCGCGCCGCTCGCCTCGCGCAGTTGCGCGTAGACCCCGGTCAGCCCGCCGATCGAGCCGGCCACCATCGTCATGTAGAGGAGCGCCGAGACGAGCGCGCCGGGCGAGAGCTGCCCGCTCGCCACCTCGCGCGCGCCGAAGATCAGCACCCCGGTCAGGGTGAGGAAGGCAAACAGCGTGATCGTGGGGCCGAAGACGGAGCGGACGCGCGTGCGCCGCATCGCCACGGCGAACGTCCGCTCGACGCTGCGCCCGTAGCGCGCGATCTCGTACCCCTCGCGCCCGAACGCCTTGACGGTGCGGACCCCGGCCAGCGTCTCTTCGAGGACGGTCGTCGTCACGCCGAGCGCCGCCTGGGCCTCCCCCGAGAGCTTCTGCAAGCGCCGCCCGAAGAACGCCCCGGCGAGGATGATCGGCGGCATCGCCAGCAGCACGATCCCGGCGAGCCGCCATTCGGTGACGATCACCAGCGTCACCGCACCGATCAGCATCACGATCTGCTGCACGAAGGTCAGCAGATTGCCGGTGAGGCTCGTCTGGATCGCGCCCACATCGTTGGTCAGGCGCGAGAGGAGTTCGCCCACGCGCCGCCCGTCGAAGAAGCCGACCGAGAGCGCCTGCAAATGGGCGTAGAGGCGGCGGCGGAGATCGGCGACCAGGCGCTCGCCCGCGAAAGAGAGGAGATAGCCCTGCGCGATCCCGACGATCGCCTGCACCACGAAGGTGGCGACCAGCGCCAGGATCGTGCGCCGCAGCAGCGCGTCGTCGCCGTTCGTCAGCGCCCCGTCGATGATCCCGCGCACCAGCCAGGGGAGGACCAGGCCGAGGAGGCTGCTGATCAGGAGGAAGATCCCGCCACCGACCAGCAGCCAGCGATAGGGCGCGGCGAGGCCGAGCAGTCGCCGGAGTGCGGCTGGATCGACCTGTGTTGTCCCTGCCGCCCCGTCCCGACGCTCCGCAGACACGGCCTCCGTCTCGCTCATCGCTCGCCCCCTCGATCAGTCGCCCGCGCTCGCCACGATCGGGCGCACCCCATCTATCTGGTATAACACCATGCGGCACCCTTCGCTGACAGGGCCGGGCGATGGGCTGCCGCGTGACGTTGATAGGTATGGCTGCGGCGCTGCCGCACAATATGGGGGGATACACGATGAGCGGTCTGGTTTTCGCGGCGATCGCGCCGCACGGGCACCTGGCGATCCCGGAAGCTCTCTCGGAAACGGAGCAGGGGCTCGGCACCGCGACGCAGCACGCGATGGCCGAACTGGGGCGGCGCTTCGACGACGCCCGGCCCGATGTCTCGATCATCATGACGCCGCACAATGTCCACGTCGAGGGCTCGATGGCGATCGTGATGGCGGGGAATCTGACCGGTTCCCTCTCGGAGTGGACGCAGGAGCCGATCGCCCTCAAGGCCAAGACCGACCGCGAACTCGGGCGCGCGGCCCTCGACGCGATCAACGGCGCGGGCGTCCCGGCGGTGGGAATTAGCTACGGCGGCAACGATCAGGCGGGCGCGACCGCGATCATGGACTGGGGCGTGCTGATCCCGCTCTGGTACATGGGCGGGCGGGCGGAGCCGCCGGTGCCGACGGTGATCCTCAGCCCCGCGCGCGACCGTTCCCTCCAGGACCACGTCACGGCGGGGCGGGCGCTCGCGGCGGCGGCGGCGGCGTCCGGCAAGCGGGTGGCGCTGATCGCCAGCTGCGATCACGGCCACGGCCACCAGGAGAACGGCCCCTACGGCTTCAGGCCGGCCTCGGCGCAGTATGACAATCAGGTGGTCGACATCCTCAAGCGGGACAAGCTGGGGGAACTCCTCGCGCTCGACCCCGCATTCGTCTCGCAGGCAGCGGCGGACAGCTTCTGGCAGATGCTGCTGCTGCACGGCGCGCTCGGCGACGGCTGGCGGGGCGAGTTCCTCTCCTACGAAGTGCCCACCTACTTCGGGATGATGTGCGCGGCCTACGCGCCGAAGTAAGCGAACGATAGCGGGGGGGCGCATTCTCCGCGCCCGCCCCGCCACAGCGCTCGTCCACCCTTGCGTCGAGGAGTACGCCATGAGAGCGGACGCATTACCCCCTCGCGGGGGATTGCGGGGGTTCGATGGAACAGCTGGTGTTCGCCTGCATCGCGCCGCACGGGTGGCTGACGGTGCCGCTGGTGAGCGGGCGCGACGGCGAAAAAGCCGACGCGACCCGCGCTGCCCTCACCGAGTTAGGGCGACGCCTGGCAGATGCCCAACCGGAGACGATTGTGATCATCGATCCCCACAATCTCCAGGTCGAGGGGCTGATCGCCCTGCTCGATAGCAACCGATTGCATGGAGAAACCGGTGGCCCGCCGAATCTCGGCGCGACCGCACATACGTTCTCCCTACGCTTCGCCACCGATCGGGTGCTGAACGGCGCGATCGCCGAGCAGGCACAGGCGCGCGGCCTCCCGGTTGCCCGCGCCCGCAATGCATTCCCCTTCGTGCCGCTCCCATTGGATTATGGCAGCATGAATCCGCTCTGGTATCTCGGGGCGACGATGATGCCGCCAGCGCAATTGGTCGTCGCGAGCCTGGGACCGGACGTGCCGCGCGCCGCGTATGTCGATTTCGGTCGCGCCTTACGCGCGGCGGTGGACGGGACGAAGCGGCGGATCGCCTTTATCGCCAGCGCCGATATGGGCCACCGTCATGCCGCCGATGGCCCCTACGGCTTCGATTCGGCTTCCGGCGAGTGCGACTCGCGCGTTGTAGAAGCGATCAGGGCCGGAGCCCTCGACCAGCTCGTGCATTACGACGAAGGATGGCTAGCGCGCGCCTTCACCGATGCCGTCGAACCGCTGCTGGTCCTGCATGGGCTCACCAAAGGGCGAGGGTGGCGCGGTGACATTCTCTCCTACGAAGTACCAACCTACTTCGGATTACTCTGCGCCGACTACAGACCAGCGTGAGAACCCATGAGGTTACTGCACGAGCAACACCTTCCCAGGGTTTTGTGCTACCCGGCCCGCTGGACTGCGAAGTGCCCGCTCTCAGCGCAACTCCGCCGTCGCCTCGCACCACGCGGCGGCCTCCGCGCTGATCGTCAGGCCGAGGCCGGGGCGGTCGGGGACGAGCATCCGCCCATCCGCGATGGCGAGGCGTTCCTCGAAGAGCGGTTCGAGCCAGTCGAAGTGCTCCACCCACGGCTCCCGCCGCTGCGCCGCCGCCAGATGGATGTGGATCTCCATCACGAAGTGTGGCGCGAGCGGGATGCCGCGCTGATCGGCCAGCGCGGCCACGCGCAGGAACGGCGTGATGCCCCCCACGCGCGGCGCGTCCGGCTGCAAGATGTCGGCACCGCCAAGGTCGAGCAAGTGCGCGTGCTCCGCGACGCTCGTCAGCACCTCGCCGGTCGAGATCGGCGTGTCCAGCGCGGCGACGAGCGCGGCCTGTCCCTCGGCATCGGTCGAGACGAGCGGCTCCTCGATCCAGGTCAGCCCGAACTCCTCGAACCGGCGCCCCATGCGGAGCGCCGTGGCACGGTTCCATTGCCCGTTGGCATCGACCATCAGCGGCACGTCTGCGCCCAGCGCCTTGCGCGCCCCCGCGACCCGCGCCAGATCGATCGTCGGATCGGGGTGCCCGACCTTCAGCTTGATCCCGCCGATGCCGCGCGCCAGCGCCGCCTGCGCGTTCGCCACCGCCTCCTCGGCGGGGGTGGTGAGGTAGCCCCCGGAGGTGTTGTAGCAGCGGACGCTCGTGCGGTGCGTACCGAGCAGCCGGGCGAGCGAAAGATCGGCGCGCTTCGCCTTGCCGTCCCAGAGGGCGATGTCGAGCGCGGCGAGCGCCTGATGCGCGAGACCACCCTGCCCCATCGACGCGCCGTGCCAGGCGATGCGATCCCAGAGGCGCTCGATGTCGGCGGCATCCTCGCCGAGCAGCAGCGGGCCGACCTCGCGGGCGTAGGCGAACATCGCCGGGCCACCGGCGCGCAGCGCGTAGCTGAGCCCGAAGCCGACCATGCCATCGGCGGTAATCACCTCCGCCGCCAGGACCGCCACCCGGTCGAGCAGGCGCTGGCGTCCGGTAAAATACCTTGGCGTCCCCCGCCGGCACGCGCAGCGGCACCCCATAGAGCGCGAGGCGCACCGCCTCGATCCGCGAACCTGCCCTATCCACCAGTCCCCTCATCTCATCATCGCCGCGCCGGGGACGCGGGCGTGTGACGCACACAACGCGGTCGCCCTGCCCCGCGAGCGCGGTGACAGGGCGACCGATCGCTCGGGCTGTCGCTCAGGCCGGGCCGAGGCGCGCGCCGTCCGGTGCCTCCGGCTTGTCCTCGCGGTCGTAGCGGTGGAACTCTCCGTGCGGCGTGACCGCGATGCGGATCGAGGGCTTGTCGCCGTGGACCTGGATGAAGTGGTAGGTATTGGCCGGGGCGATGACCCACTCCCCTGCCCGGACATGGATCGGCGCATCCTGCTGCCCTTCGAGGGTCCACGACAGCTCGCCCTCGTAGATGTACCAGATCTCGGGGGTGTGGTGATAGTGCCAGTCGTTCTGATGGCCGGGATCCTGGTAGATCACGGTGATGTTGTAGTAGTCGTTGTCCGCGATCCGGTGCCCCCAGGGGGCCGCCCCTTTCGCCGCCTTGATCTCCTCCACGCTCAGCTTGAACGTCCCGCCGACACCGAGTACCGGCACACTCGTCGCTGTCATCTGCTCCCTCCCACGAGTTGAGGCGGGGCCAACTTCGGCCCCGCCACGATTCTACCGCCGATCGGTCGTCTGTCCAGGCGTCCGACTCAACCCTCTGGGACTCGCCTCCTGGTGCCTGCGGCATATTGCCCGTCTGCCGCGACATTCTGGGGCTATCCCTGGCGGGTCCAGTTGGCGATGTTCCAGTAGTCCGTGGCCCACTGCGAGTAGTTGACGTGCTGTAGGTTCTTGGCGCGGGCGAAGACGCTCTTGCGATTGACCAGCGGGATCATCGCGATATCCTGGATGAGGATGTCGTTCATCTGGATGAAGAGTTGCGCCCGTTTGGTGGGATCGATCTCGGTCCGGGCCGCCTCCCAGAGCCGGTCGTACTCCGGGCTCACGTAGCGGCCGTCGTTGCCGCCCGACCACTTGCCGTCCTTCTGGCTCAACCGCGCCGCCTTGGTCGTCCAGCGGCGCATGTGGGCCTGCGGGTCGATCGCCGCGCTGGTCGTGTACATCTGGACATCGACGTACATGTGGCCGGAGGTGTCGGGGTTCCCGGCGTCGGAGGAGAAGAAGACGCCGGCGTCGACCCCCTTCAGCTCGGTCTTGATGCCGAGCTTCTCCCAGCCATCCTTGACGATCTGCTGCGTCTTCTGGCGCACGTCGTTGACCGTCGTCGAGAAGACGACCGCCAGCGGCACGCCGCCCTTCTCGCGGTACTGTCCATTCTTCGTCCAACCCGCCGCATCTAAGAGCGCGCCGGCCTTGGTCAGATCGAACCCTATCCGATTCTGCGGGCTCGCCGAGCGATACTGCGCGGGATCCTCGAGGATGTTGACGCCGGCGACGCCGCCCCGCCCGTAGATGCCCGCGATGATCGCCTCGCGATCGCAGCCGAGCGCGAAGGCCCGGCGCACCTGCGGGTCGGTGAAGAAGGGGTGATGCGTCTTGAGGCTGGAGCGCTCGCCGTCGATCTCCGTGTTGGGGTCGGTGAAATTGATGAAGAGCCGCTCGATGCCCCCGCCGGGCTGGAACTCGGCGAGGCCTTTGCCGCCCCCCGCCTCCAGCTGCTTGATGACCGCGTCGGCGACCTGCAGGTTCCAGGCGTAGTCGTAATCCCCGCTCTGGAGCACCGCGCGCGCCGCGGAGGTCGAGTCGCCGCCCCCCTTCAGCTCGATGCGGTCGAAGAAGGGCTTGTCCTGCTCGCGATAGCGCTCGTTGATCACGTAGGTGACCGCGTCGCCGGGCCTGAACTCGGTCGCCCGGTAGGGGCCGGTGCCGACCGGCTTGAGGTTGTTGGGCGAGTTGCGCGCCGGCTCGCCCTTATCGTTCTCGAAGACGTGCTTGGGCAGCACCTGGAGCATCGCGGGGCGGTACCAGTCGGGTTTGACATCCGAGAAGGTGTACCGGATCGTCAGGTCGTCGACCTGCTCCACCTTGTCCACATTCTCGAAGAGCGAGACATTCACCGACGCGGTCTTCGGGTCGACGATGTACTGCCAGGTGAAGACGACGTCCGCCGCCGTGACCGGCTGGCCGTCGCTCCAGGTGAGGTTCGGCTTCAGCTTCCAGGTCGCGCTCTTCAGGTCGGCGGCCAGCTGACCGTTCTCCTTGGTGGGCAGGCCCGCGCTCAGGAAGGGGACGAAGTTGCCGTCGTTGTCGGCGCGGATCAGCGGCTCGTAGACGATCGTGCCGATGAGGTCGTCCTTGGTGCCCGACGACAGGTGCGGGTTGAAGGTGGTTGGTGCCTGCCACTGGAGCAGCTTCAGCGTGCCCCCGCCACCGCGCTTCGTCGGCCCAGCACCGGCCGCGCCCGCCGCCGCTGACGCCACCGCCGTGGCGGCCCCCGCCGGATTCGTGGCTGCGGCGGCAACCGTTGGCGCGACCGCCGTCGCAGCTGCGGCGACCGTGGGGGCAACGGCGGTCGCCACGCTCGCGACCGTCCCCGCCGGTGCTGCGCCACCCGCGCCGCAGGCAGCGAGGGCACCCGCAATCGCGGTGGCGGAGCAGCCGAGCACTACCGCCCGACGGATGAATGTGCGGCGATCGAGTCGCCCTGCTGCGAACTGCTGCTCGAGCGCCCGGAGCGCCGCCGTACCACGGGTGTGTATCATCCCCTGTCCTCCTCCCCTATCCCGCACTCAGGAGCGTGATTGACGTTGCCTCGACCATGCTCAGCCCTTGACCGAGCCCGCCGTCAGCCCCTCGACCATGAAGCGCTGCGCCAGCATGTACACGATCGTGACCGGCACGGCCATCATGATCGAGGCGGCGGCCATGCGCCCGAAGGGGAAGACATCACCGATGACCATCTTGCCGAGGCCGGCCGCCACGGTCGTCAGCGACTCCGGTCGCACGAAGATAAAGGCGAAGAGGAAGTCGTTGAAGGCTCCGGTCAGCGCGAAGAGGGCGACCGTCAGCAGCGCGGGGACGGTCAGCGGCAGGATGACGCGATAGAACGCCTGGAAGTGGTTGCAGCCGTCGATCAGCGCCGCCTCCTCCAACTCCGTCGGGATCGCGCGGTAGTAGCCCATCATCAGCCAGCAGGCGAACGGCAGCCCAAAGGTCGGGTAGGCGATCATCAACACCGGCAAGGTATTGATGAGATGGAGGCTCGTGAAGATCTGGTAGAGCGGGATCAGGATGATAATCCCAGGGAGCAGATAGGTGAAGAGGATCGCCGTGGACAGGAAGCCCGCGAAGCGCCACTTCAGCCGCACCAACGCGTAGGCTCCGAGCGCCCCGACGATCACCGAGATTATGCAACTGACGGTCGCGACCTGGGTCGAATTCCAGAACCAGCGCAGGAACTGCGTCTCCTGCAGGATGTAGCGGAAGTTTTCCAGCGAGAACGGTTCCGGCCAGAAGACCGACCGGAGCGCGCGGATCTGCTCATCGGACTTCAGGGCGGTGACGATCACCCAGTAGAAGGGGAAGAGTTCGAAGAGGAGGAGCAGCCCGAGCGCGAAGCCGATGCCGAACCGGCCCAGGCGACCTGTCAGCTTCACCCGCGCCAGCTTCCGCTGATAGGCGGTGGCATCGAGCGCCGTAGCCTGCTGCCGCTTGCGGTCTCCCGCTAAGCGGTCGAACACGCCGCTCTGCACGATGACGAAGAGGGCCAGGGCCACGACGAAGAAGGGCAGGCCGAAGACGAGGATCGACAGGGCGGCGGCACCGAGGATGATCACCGTCCAGGAGACCCACTTGGCGCGCATCTCCTCGCTGGTCTTGCCGAGTTGATCGCCGCGCACCAGGTACGCAGCCCCGATGATCACCGCCAGGATCACCGGCAGCGCCCAGAGCGGTTGCACCATGTTCGCCAACATCACCAGGCTGATGACGGTGATCAGCGCCAGCAACGCCCCGTTGCCGATCCGCGCGAGGGTCGTCTCCTTGGCCTCCAGGCGGCTCGGGTCGCCACGCATGTAGCGACCGAGGATGACGATCAGCACCAGCAGGGCGGGGACGATCGCCATCGCCACGGCGGTCGCCAGACTGTAGCGGCGCTCATTGAAGATCTCATAGGCCAGGATGGAGAAGACGCGCGTCGCCCCGCCGGGGCCGCCGCCGGTCAGCAGATAGATCAGCCCGAACCCGTTGAGGGTGAAGATCAGCGACAGCAGCGCGGCGACGATCACCACGTAGCGCACGCCCGGCAGGGTGATGTTCAGGAAGCGCTGCCAGGCGTTCGCTCCGTCCACCGCCGCCGCATCGTACAGCTCGGCATCGATCGACTTGAGGCCGGAGAGCAACGTCAAGGTGAAGAAGGGGATGCCCTTCCAGACGTTGACCGCGATCACCGCCGGCAGCGCCAGATTATAGTCGCCCAGCCAGGGGATACCCTTGTCGATCAGGCCGAACGCCTGTAGGAATTGATTGATGCCACCGAAGATCGGGTCGTAGAGGCTGCGCCAGGTCAGCGCCGCGACGACCTCAGGGATGATCCAGGGCAGGAGGACCAACCCGGTGAAGACGCTGCGGAAACGCTTGATATTGTGCAGCATCAGCGCCGCCGCCAGCCCGATCCAGAATTTGACGAAGACCGAGATGACCGCGAACTTGACGGTGTGGATTACCGCCTCGCGGAACTGGTCGTCCGCCCAGAGGCGCTGATAGTTATCCAGCCCCGCGAAGCCGTTGTTCCGCACACCGACGACGCGGTAGAAGCTGAGGATCACCGCCTGCACCAGCGGCCAGCCGATCAACCCGAAGATCAGGAGCACCAGCGGGGCGGCGAAGACGAAGGCGATCGGCCAATCCTTCCCGAGGAGCCGCTTCGACCCCGCCAGAAACCCGCCCGCGCGACCGGTCGCGGTGCGAGAGCGTGCCGACTGGACTGCCATAGGGTCTGCTCCTTTCGTCATCTACCATCTGGTCGCGGAGAGGGCGGGGTCGCCGCCGGTGCATTGTCGGAACCGGCGACGACCAGGGTCAGGCAGCGCCGCCCGTTAGCTGCCCTTGAGTCCGAAGTCCTTGAAGATCTGGATGAACCGATCCTGGTAATTCTTCGCCACGTCCTCGGGGCTTTTCCCCTGTAAGACCTCGGCCATCATGTCGGTGTAGTAGTTACCACCACCGATCGCGTCCACCGCCGCCGAGGAAGGGCCGGGGTAGCGCAGCCCGGTGAAGCGGTCGGTCGGGTAAGCCAGCGGAAAGGCGGCCTTGGCATTCCGGTCATTCTGCACCAGGGGATTCTGCCAGGTATTCTTGTAGGGCGGCAGCACATACCCCGGCGAGATCTCCAGCAGCTTGTTCTGCACCCCGTCCGAGAGCAGATGGCGGAAGAGGTCGTAAGAGGCGTCCTTGTTCTTGGTCCCCGCAATGGTGTGGAGCCGCGCCCCGGCCAGCGAGTCGAGGTACTTGCCGTCGCTGTTGCGCTTCGGGCGGGGGATCGCGAGGATATCCTTGGCGAACGGCACTTTGTCCAGGACCGCCTTGGCGTACATGGTGCCGGCGTTGTCGGTGATCGCGATCGTCCCGGCCAGGAAGGCCTCGTTGTTACTCGGGTCGGTCCAGGAGTTGACGCCCGGCGGCAGCATATTCGCCCACTTCGGGTCGGAGTAGGTCTCCTTCAGCCACTTCAGGCCGGCGACCGTCGCGGGCGAATTAAAGGAGATCTTCTGCCCAGACTCATCCTGTAGCTGGCTGCCGAACCGCAGCAGCACCTGCTGCACCATGGACGTGCCATCGCCGGAGCGGTTGATCGTCATGCCCCAGCCCCACATCTTGTTATTGGGATCGGAGATCTTCAGCGCCGCATCGCGCAGCTTGTCGTAGGTATCGGTGTCCTTATTGGGGTCGAGTCCGGCCTTCTGGAAGATGTCCGTGCGGACGTACATGCCGCCCGCCCGGCCATAGAATGGCACGCCCCACCACTCGTTATCGAAGAAGGTGGAGTCCTCGTAGCCGGGATAGGTCTCGCCGTACTTCGCGATCATCTCCTTGGTGAGGTCGGTCGTCTTCTCGAGCACGTTCTGCGATTGGTACTGCCGCACCCCGATGTCGTGGAAGAAGGCGTCGGGCGCATTGCCCGCCTGCACGGCACCGACGAGCGTCGTCAGCAAGTCGCCGTTGCCGGTGAAGCCGGAGGCGTAGGAGATGTCCAGAGTCCAGCCCTGCACCTTGCAGAACTCCTGGATCTCGGCGCGGAGGAAGGCGTTATGGTCGGGGTGGAAGTCCTGGTTCTGGATGAACTGGTATTTGCCGGTGACTTTCGCGGTCGATTTGGCGCGCGGGATACCGGCGATGGCGGTCGGGGACAGCGGGACAGCGGTCGGGGCACCGCTCGCCGCGCCGGAGGGGGCGGCGGACGCCGCTTTCGTGGCCGGAGCTGCCGAAGGGGCCGCCGATGCGCCACCCGCCGGTGCGCTCGACGGCGCGGCGGACGCCCCGCCCGGTGCTGTCGAAGGGGCGGGGGTGGCGAGGCTGGTGCCGCACGCTGCCAGGATCGGCAGTGCCGCCAGCCCCGCCGCCAGCAGCCCGCCGCGCTGCAAGAAGTGCCGCCGACTCAACTGGCCCCGCTGAGTTTGGGTCGCGATCCGTTTGTGATCCGTGCCTGTGTCCATATCTGATCCCTCCCCACTTCGACGCCCGATACCACCCGATCGGGCGTCCCACACCACGCTGCATCACAAGTACCTGATGGCTCACTCGCGCGCGCTACTACGCCCGGATCGGTGAATAGGCCGAACAGCATCGTTCCATGAGGACTGTTGCACAGCGCTGTGCAGCGACAGAACCGAACGGCGACACACCACATGGTATCGCGCGTTTTTCGCGTCGCGGATGGTCGGATGATCAGTATGCCGACACTATACCGAGGGCCCGGAGTACGTGTCAAGCAGTACGTTTGGCCTGTCGTAAGACCATATACCCCAATAGGTCGATAGGCAGGCCGTCAACTGCCTGGCAATGTCTTCGTAATGAAGATGACGTTTAGCCGTTATGAATGGTTCCCACAATGGTGCAAATAGCACCGCACTCGGGAAAGCGCGACACGACAACTGCGGGGCGACCAGTCTCATCAGTAGGCTGGTCGCCCCGTGTTCGTGCAACTGCGATTTTACCAGCGCAACTCGTGCTCCGACTCGATCTTCGCCGGGTCGAGTTCGAGCCCCATCCCGACGCGATCGGGCATGTGGATGATCCCGTTGACCGGCTTCAGGGGATTGAGCAGGAAATACTGGTGGACCTCATTCCACTTCACCAGGTATTCGAGGATCGGGCAGAGGGTCGGCGGCTGCGCGGCGATGAAGTGGGCGTTCGTCAGCGTGGAGTGCCCGTGCGGGATCAGCGGCACATCGTACGCCGAGCAGAGCGCCGCGATCTTCTGCGTCTCGGAGAGGCCACCGCACCAGTAGATGTCGGCCTGGATGACGTCCGCCGCGCGCGCATCGAGCAGCGCCTTGATCCCCCACCGCGTGTACTCGTGCTCGCCGGTCGCAACCGGCACCACGGAGCGGCGGCGGATCTCGGCGCAGGAGTCGAGCTTGTCGGCCAGCACCGGCTCCTCGATCCAGCGCGGCTTGAACTCGGCCAGCCGCTCGGCCATCATGAGCGTGTAGGGTACGTCCCAGCTGCTCCAGGCATCGAGCATGATGTCGCTATCCGGCCCGCCCGCCTCGCGGACATTGCGTACCAGCGCCACGTTGCGCTCGATCCCCGCGCGGCCATCGGTCGGGCCGTCGCGGAAGAACCACTTCTGCGCCACGTAGCCGTCCGCCGCGAACGCCGCCGCCCGCTCGCGCACCCGCTCCGGCTCGATCGAGAAGCCGAGCATACTGGCGTAGGCCGGGAAACTCGTCCGCACCGGTCCGCCGAGCAGCTGATAGACCGGCATCTGCGCCGCCTTGCCACGCAGATCCCAGAGGGTGCAATCGATGACGCTGATCGCCAGCATCGTGTTCCCCTTGCGCCCGTGGATCGACTGCCGGTACATCTTGTCCCAGAGGCGCTCCCCGGCGAGCGGGTCGGCCCCGATCAACAGCCGCCGGAAGTCGTGATCGACGATGTAGGCGATGTCGCGCGACATCGGGCCACCGAGGCCGGTGAGCCCCGCATCGGTGTGGAGCTCCAGGAAAACCGCCTCGTGCTTGTACGCATTGGTCGCGGCGGTGCGCGGCATCCAATCGCGATCGGCCTTGTGCTCAGGGTAGACATCGATCGGGCGGATCAGGCGCTCCTCCCAGAACTCTCCGTCGACCGGCATCGTCCCGGAGACGAGCCGCAGCTTCACATCCGTGATCTTCATCGTGCCCCCTTCGCATTCCCTCGCTACTTCGCACGGCCCATATCACCCACGCCTGGATACGTCATGGCCCCGCGATACGGTGGCACACACTCTATCAAACCCGCTCGGATTGTGTGTGGCAACGGCTCGGGCTGTTGGTCGGGCAGGGGGTGCCTGGCAAGCCACAATCGGCGGAGGGAACGCAGCGGTGCCGGAGAACCGCCGGGGCAAACGCGCGACGAGGCAGGCGACACGATGACAGTGCGGTACAATACCCGTCGCGCGGCGCATTGGCGCGCTGGCGATGCCCAGATACATCGAGGAAGTGAGCAGGATGGACAACGTCACCGCGAGCGGCCCCGCCGCTTTCCGCAATTACACCTATTGCGGCGAATTGCACGCCGAGGATGCCGGGCGCGAGGTCACGCTGAAGGGCTGGGTCGGGCGACGACGCGACCACGGCGGCCTGATCTTCATCGATCTGCGCGACCGTTACGGCCTGACCCAGCTCGTCTTCAACCCCGAAACCTCGCCGGAGGCCCACGCGGTCGCCTCCGAGGTACGGAGCGAGTACGTCCTCGAAGTGACCGGGCTGGTGCGCCCGCGCCCCGAGGGGACGGTCAACGCGAACCTGGACACCGGCGCGATCGAGGTCGACGCGCGGAGCGCGCGCATCCTCACCCGTGCCGACACCCCGCCCTTCCCGATCCGCGACGACATCGACGTGGACGAGTCGATCCGCCTGACTTATCGCTACCTCGACCTGCGCCGCCCGATCATGCAGCGCCGCCTGATCCTGCGCCATCAGATCGTGCGCCACATCCGCGACTTCCTCTCGGCGCGCGGCTTCATCGAGATCGAGACGCCGATCATGATCAAGAGCACGCCGGAAGGGGCGCGCGACTACCTGGTGCCGAGCCGCCTCTATCCGGGCGAGTTCTACGCCCTGCCACAGTCGCCGCAACAGCTGAAGCAATTGTTGATGGTCGCCGGGATGGACCGCTACTTCCAGATCGCGCGCTGCTTCCGCGACGAGGACCAGCGCGCCGATCGGCAGCCGGAGTTCACCCAGCTCGACCTGGAGATGTCGTTCGTCGAGCAGGAGAACATTCTTAACCTCACCGAGACCCTCTTCACGGAACTCTGCCGGGCGATCACCCCGCACCTGACCATGAAGTACGCCCCCTGGCGGCGGCTGACCTACCGCGAGGCGATCGACCGCTACGGCTCCGACAAGCCCGATCTCCGTTTCGAGATGGCGATCGAGGATGTCAGCGCGCAGGTGGCGGGCGGCGGCTTCGGCGTCTTCGCCAACGCGGTGGCGGGGGGCGGCGTGGTGCGCGGCATCAAGGCACCCGGCCTGTCCGGCTACACCCGCAAGCAACTCGACGATCTGACCGGGGTCGCGCGGCAGTTCGGCGCGAAGGGGCTCGCCTGGCTGGCGCTGGAGGCCGGCGAGGGCGGCACGCTCACCGCGCGCTCCCCGATCGCCAAGTTCTTCGGCGCGGAAGAGATCGCCGCACTCGCCGCCCGCTTCGAGGCCGGGGCGGGCGATCTCCTCCTCTTCGTCGCCGATAGCCGCACCGTCGCGGCGGAAGTGCTCGGGCGGCTGCGCGCGCAGCTCGGCCCGCAGCTCTACGGTGTGAGTGACACCGAGCTCGCGTTCGTCTGGGTGCTAGACTTCCCCCTCTTCGAGTGGGATGCCGAGGGAGGGCGCTGGGACGCGGTCCACCACCCCTTCACCGCGCCGCTGCCGGAGGACGCGCATCTGCTGGACAGCGACCCCGGCGCGGCCCGCGCCGCCGCGTACGACATGGTCCTCAACGGCTACGAGGTCGGTGGCGGCTCGATCCGCATCCACGATCGCGAGGTGCAGGAAAAGGCGTTCGCCCTCCTCGGCTATAGCAAGGAGGCGGCGTGGGCGCGCTTCGGCCACCTGCTGCGCGCGTTCGAGTTCGGCGTGCCGCCGCACGGCGGGATCGCGCCCGGCATCGACCGGATCGCGATGCTCCTGGCCGGGGCCGACAACATCCGCGAGGTGATGGCCTTCCCGAAGACCAACGCCGCGCGCGACCTGATGACCGACGCCCCATCGAGCGTCGCCGCCGAGCAGTTGCGCGATCTCCATCTCGCCGTGGTGCTCCCACCCGAGAAGAAGTAACGCCGCAGCGTCAACAGCAAAAACGGAGGGGGGGCGGCGTCCGCAGATAGCGGACGCCCTCCCTCATCGCGTCCCCGAACGCAGCCTACTCGTCCTCCGTCTCATCCTCTTGCGCGACGTAGATGTTGAACCCGAGTTCCTGCGCGGTGTCGCAGAGGCTGGCGAGCTGTTGCAAACTCAGCGCGACGAGCAGCTGCGTCGGCAACTGCGCCGCCGCGATCCCAGCGAGCGCGACCTGTAGGTCGGCGCGCAACGCCGGAAACTGGCTCGCGCCGAAGGTGCGCCGGGGCGCAGCACCTTCACCGGTGAGGAAGAAAGCCAGTGTCGGCGTCGCCTCCGCCCGCACCGCACCTACCACCCCGGCATACTCCGGCGCGCGCAGCACCAGCGCCGGACGATTCAGCGCCGCGTCCATCGGGTCGTTCCCCAGCGTGCAGAGGAGGGTTGGCAACGCTCACTTCACCTTGACCGATACACCTGGCCTGTCTGGCACACGATAAATCGTCATGTTCGGCCTGTCTACCGTCCCCTCTTGATAGACCGGTTCCAGTAAATCGGTGATCTGGCCGAAGTTGGCCCGCGCCCGGAGGATACGCCCGGTGCTATCGGCCTGCATCCACCAGCGCAGATCGGCGTCGTTGACCAACAGGTAGCGGATCCGCTGTTCCTGCAACGCGGCGACCGCATCGCGCGGCGTGGCGTAGCGCTCCATGAGGGTATACATGGTACTGCGCGAGTCGACGGCCTGAACACGCAGGCCAGCGGGCAGATAGTACACCTGGACTTCATTGACGAACAACGCCTGCTCGTCTGCCGGTGTATTCGCGCCCAAGAAGCTGACCGCGCGATAGGTCGCGCCGACGGTGATGCTCTGCCTGAGATAGGCATCGCGCGACTCCAACCCGAAAGTAACCGCGAGCGGGCGATCGGCACCGACATGCAAAAAGGTCAGCAGCAAGGTCAGGCAAGCCGATAGGAGCAAGCCACCACGGACCCACGGACGCAGGAACGTATGGTTCCACGCTGCTCGCAACACGCCCGCCGTACCGACCGCGAGCAACGGAAAAATGGCGAGCAGGTAGCGCAATTCCTGCACGCCGAGCGCCCAGACAATGCCGTAGGCTCCAGCCATCGCCAGGGCCAGCAGCACCGTCCGATCCCGCCGCCACTTCGGCAAGACGATAATCGCCGGGAGGAGCAGAAAGAGCGGATTGGGCACGACGAAGCGCTGCTCCAGATCGCCACGAATAAATGCCTGGATCGGCAGGAGCGCGTAGCCGAGCGGCGTGCGCGCGCTGATGCTCAAGCCATGCAGGATATACGTCCCCAGATCGGGTTCCGGCCCGCCGGGGGTCTGCTGCGCGGTCCCGACATTCACGAGCGCCTGCGCCAGGGCCAACAAGTACGTGAGATTGTGCAGATACCACGGTGCCGCAACGGCCAGCGCCACGACGGTGAAGATCGCCGCGCCGCTGAACCCCTGCCACCAGCGCGCGCGCGACCAGAAGGGCGTCAGACCATCGCGCCACGGGAGCATCATGGCCCATAAACCGAGTGGGACCAGGGCCGGTGCCGTCTGATATTTGACGCTCAGCGCCAGGCCAGCGAACAGCCCACCCAGGACGAGCCAGCGCCGCGCCACGGCCACGTCGCCGACATCGCTCGCGCGCAGGGTCGCGATCAGCGCCAGCAGCAGGAAGCACCCCACCGCCAGATCGTTGTCGGCGACCCGCGCCCACACGAACACCAATGGTGTGCCGAGGAAGAGCACCACCGCCAGCCAACTCGTCACCCGATCGAACCAGCGCCGTGTCGCCCCCCAGAGGAGCACGGCGGTCAGTCCGGCGAAGGCGAAATGGAGGAGTTGCGCGAAGGCGTCGCTCCCCCAAGCCAGGCCGATGCCGTAGAGGAGTTCGATCGTGAGCGGCAGATCGGACCCGACGATGTCCGGCACCGGGCCGACCTGGCCGGTTTCCAGGAAACGCTTCGGCAGCGCCAGATGGTAGGTGAGCGGATCGTAATGGTGTGGTGGGGTCAATGCGCCGAGCAGCGCCAATACTGCCCCACCACCGAGCAACAGACCCAGCCACACAACGGTCCGCTGACCGCGAGTCGCGCGCACCAGGGACGGCACTTGCCCTACGCTACGGGCAAGCGCCCCGAGCACCACGCGGAGACGTCGCCGGACAAGCAGCGTGAGTACGAGTATCAGAATAAAGATGCTCACGGGGCGATACAGGCCCAGTAACCCGAGGGCGAGGAGCAGATAGGCGATACATCCGAGGCCCAGGGCGCAGGCCAGCGCCGCACCCTCGATGCCGGGCGACCACACGCTGCACCGCTCCAGCAGCGCCGCGCCGAGCGCCGTCGCCAGCAGCAGCACGCCCAGCAGCAGCAGCAGATCGGCGAGGCGCGCGAGAGGGACCAGCGGCCCAACGGCGGTGAGCGGCTGGGCGTTCACGAGATGAGAGGCGAGGAGCAGGCCAACGCTGACGGCGAGGCCAGCGAACGCGCCGATAGCGCGTACGCTCCGCGCCGAATGATCGCCACCGTACACTATAGGTTCAAGCTTCTCACGCACCGACAATGCCGTCCCTCCTTACCCTACATGCCGATCAGAACGCGGCGTCGAAGAGTGTCAGGCACGCCATCGGTGCCCCCGGTATCGCGCTGGCAGCACGGCGGTGCCGAGTCCGGGGTCCGACGCAGCGCCGTAAGCGGGAAAGCAAAGGCAGCGCCAGCCGAGGAGCGCCGCCGCACAAAGGCACAACAGCGCGGTGAAGACGATCAAGCCGGCGGGCCAACGGTTCCCGGTCAGGTGAACGGGCAGGCTGACGGCAGAGATCGCCCAGAATAGCACCGGCCACAATCGTGTCAACGCGACCGGCCATAGACCGGTAGGCAGGGTTGCCACAACGATCCAGGCGGGGATGACCAACGCTGTCAGATCATGCAGATATAAATGTGGGGCGACCAGGATCGCCAGGAGGACCGCGAAAGCCCAGAAGAGATCCGTCCGCACGTTCCAGATGGGCGTATGCAGGAGAAGGCATGCCCGCCAACCCACCCAGATGAGCACGGCGATTGTGACGCATGATAGACCAGCGACGATGGGTGTAACCAATTGACCGGAACTACCCCAAAACAGATTCACGACGACACCGCGCCAATTCGGCATGATTTCGGGAAAGACCAGCGTATACCCATCCCATTTATTGATCGCGATCAAGAAGCGCGCATAGGAGAACGGCCAGAACACGCCAAGGAAGGGCATCGCTGCGACACTAGCGGTGGCGAGGGTCGCGGTGGCAACCATCACCACGCGCCAATAACCAAGCAACAGCAGGGTTGGGCCGATCACCAGGAGCAATTGTGGTTTCAGCGTTACCAGCGCCAAAGCAATCCCAGCCCAGCCCACTCGTCCACGGCGTAACGCCACGAAGGTGCCACAGAGACCGAGCGTTACGAATGGTGAGCTTTGCCCGAGCCAGAGCGCATAATGGATCGCGTTATACGAACAGCAACCGAGCAGGAGGAGCAAGCGTGTTGGCAAGGCGAGCGGTAGCGCCCGCGCGAGCAACACTAATGTACTGCTGAACGCGGTTAGAGACAGCGCGCTCCAAACGAGATAGAGGCCGCCATAGGACAGACCCTGCAAGGGTGCCAGGACGAGCGCCTCGAAGGGCGGGTGCAAGAAGGGCAGGAGCGTAGCGGGCGGGAGGACTCGATAGGGGGTAAGGACCAGCACCAACGCATCGTGCTGCGCGGCGATGCCATAGAGGTGGGTGCCATTCCCGGCGCGTAACATCTCAACTGCGGCGAGAGTCGGTGAGAAATCGCTGCCGCGCGCATAAATATCAAGTCCGCCACGCGCATGGACGGCTTGGAACCAGATGACTAATTGCAACGCGATCAAAGCTACGAGGAAAAGCATCACCCCACATGAACTGGGCGTGACAGTGCGGGCAGTCGCGCGCTCGCTGCCCGCGTGAGGAAGTACGGGGGTCTCGATCGCCATCCCTATCCTGATTTCCATCGCGCGCTCCCAGGAACACCGCATGATGGAGATCAGGATAGACAAAAGGCGGACGCCGTACAATCGCCCCTTGGTCCCCTCTTGACCCCGGCAGTACCACAGTGGGCTGGTACGCTGGTCAGGGTAAGGGCTGACCATTAAGTGCGGAGAGTCAGAGTTTGACGACCCGAGCCTCGGTGGCGATGCCCGTGATTACATTGCGCGTATCGATCAGCACCCGCGCGTGCTGCGCCACCCAGGCCCAGTCGTAGGCGCTATGGTGCGTAGCGATCACCACGCTGTCCGCGTCATGCAGGGCGGCGGCATCGAGCACGACGCTCGCGAGCGGCTCGCCTTCCAGTTCCAGGGTGGGGACATGCGGGTCGTGGTAAACCGCGTCGGCCCCCTTGGCGCGCAGCAGGCGCAACACCTCCAGCGGCGGCGATTCGCGCAGATCCGCCACATCGGGCTTATAGGTGATCCCCAGCAAGAGGATGCGCGAACCCTTCAGCGACCTGGCGTCGTCGTTCAGCGCATCGGCGACCAAACCGACGACGTGGGCGGGCATCGCCGCGTTCACCTCGTCGGCCAGGGCGATGAAGCGCGCCTCGTACCCCAGCGTCTTCAACTTCCAGGCCAGATAGTGCGGGACGATCGGGATGCAATGCCCGCCCAGGCCCGGACCCGGATAGAAGGGCATGAAGCCGAACGGCTTGGTCGAGGCCGCCGCGATCACCTCCCACACGTCGACCCCGAGACGCTGGCACATGATCGCCATCTCGTTCACCAACGCCACATTGACCGCCCGGAAGGTATTCTCCAACAGCTTCGCCGTCTCCGCCACCATCGGGGAAGAAACCGGCACCACCTCGTCCACGATCGTCCGGTAGAGGGCGACCGCCAGATCGCGGCAGGCCGTGGTCACCCCGCCCACCAGCTTGGGGGTGTTGCGCGTCCCGAAGCGGGCGTTACCCGGATCGACGCGCTCCGGTGCGAAGGCGAGGAAGACATCCTCGCCGACGACCAACCCGCGCGCCTCGATCGCCGGGCGCAGGATCTCCTCGGTCGTGCCGGGGTAGGACGTGCTTTCCAGCACCACCAGTTGACCGGGACGGAGATGCGGGGCGAGCGACTCGATCGCGCCGACGATCGCGGCGATATCCGGCGTCTTCGTCTTGGAGAGCGGGGTCGGGACGCAAATGGTGATCGCATCGGCTTCCGCGAGGGCGGCGTAGTCGGCGGTCGCGCGCAGCCACCCCTCCGCCGTCAGCCGGGCGATCGTGTCAGCGGCGATATCACCGACATAGGAGCGCCCGGCATGGATGGCGGCGATCCGATCGGCGCGCAAATCGACGCCGATCGTCGGCAGCCCGGCCTCGGCGAAGGCGACCGCCATCGGCAGCCCCGCGTACCCCAGGCCGATGATGCCGACCGTCGCGCGCCCGGTCAGCAAGCGCTCCCGCAATCCCGCCGCGACCGCACCCGTCGCCACCTGTTCGGTCGTCGCCATGCCCGCTCTCCCTCGCTACCGTATAGATACGCCGCGCGATGCATCGCGCATGGATACTTCATCTTAGGGCGCTAACGCCCGAGCGACGTAACGTATGCCCGGAATCCTGGTTGCGGCGTTGTATGCCCGATTGCCACACTATACCTCTGACCGTAAGCGGGAATTGTACCACGCGCCATTTTCGCCCCCGGCATGACAGCCGCCACCCCAAGAACGGGCGGATGGGACCACTCGCTCATCCGCTCTAGCCCGGAACTCCTACGCTTTTGCATTGCGGTGCGGGGTATCTCCCCCTAGAGTACAAAGGGAAGTATGTGCCCGGTACGGGACATGCACTCTTTGGCATAGCCCTCGGGGCGATCAGCGAGGCGACACCCGGCGGGAAGTCCGGGGAAGGAGTGAGAGCCGTGCCACTGCCACCATCGCAGACAATAGAGTTCAGCCAGCATCTGCTCACATTAGAGCAGCAAATTCGCCAGGAATTGGAGCAGAGCCAGCAGCAAGCGCAGGAGATCCGTCTGCTCTTGGGGCAAACGACCAACGAAGTCGAGAAGTTGAGCCAGCGCGAGATCACCCTCGCCAATCGCGTGCGCGATATGGAGGTCAATCTCGATTCGTACAGCCGGGCCGATATCCGCACCCTCTACAACGCCAACCACGAGGTGCAACTGCGCCTCTTCATGGGCCGTAGTCAGGCGGAACAGCTGGAGGGCCGTCAGCAGAACCTGCGCGACTATCAGGACAAACTCCGACTCGTCCTCGATCTGATCCAGGCGCAGCAGGAAATCAGCAGCTTCCAGGCGTCGACAACCGAAGACGAGCCGGTCCAACGCCGGGGCGGTGCCCTGATCCCCACCTGGCAGAGCGCGATCGCCGTGGTCGAGGGACAAGAGGAAGAGCGTCTGCGACTGGCACGCGAGATCCAGGATGGGCCGACGCAATCGTTGACGAATGTGCTGCTGCACCTGGAGGTCTGCCGCCACGTCCTGAAACGCGACCAGGAAGGCGCGCAGAAGGAAATGGACTCATTAAAGGGGATGCTCTCCACCACGCTCCAGGAAACCCGCCGCCTGCTCGGCGATATCCGCCCGCTCGCGCTGGAGGATCTGGGGTTGGTAGAGATGCTACGCCGCCACCTGACCGAGGTGGGCCGCGAGCGCGGCATCGAGACGAGCCTCAGCGGCACCGGCCTGACCGGGAGCCTGCCGCATCACTTGCAGATCGCCCTCTACCGTCTGGTACAAGGGGCGGTGGCGGCGATGGTCCTGCCAGGGCAGGGCGGTCGCCTCACCATTACCCTCCGCTCGGACGATGCTCGTGTCTTCGCCGAGATCGAGACCGACGGCCCGGCGGCGATCGGCGCGCCGGGCCGCGTCCAGGCCTTCCTCAGCACGCCAACCCTCCACCGGCGTATCGAGCTCCTCGAAGGGCTGGTGGGCAGCGAGCCGCAAGGGGAGAGTGCTGTGCGCGTGACGGCACAGTTCCCGGTGCGCGCAGCCTGACCCGCGCGCACCATCATTCCAGCAGAAAGGGATCGGCCATCGGGCCGGTCCCTTCGCGTTTAAGCGGCGAGAGCCGCGTTGGCGTCGGCCTCGCTGTCGGTGGCGGCTCGCTGCACGAGCGAGCAGCACGCAGCGGACACATCGCCTGGTCGGTACGCGCGCCATCGGAGCCCCCACCCTGGGTACTATGCGGCGGTCGAAATACAGGTCCGTCGATTACAAATGTCACCATCGGGCCGTATGAATCGCCTTGCATACAGTGCAGGTCCGGGATGCTAGTACCTCAGTCTGGCGTCGTACCTGTAAAAGGCTGGTACTTGCACGGCCCCAACAACGGGACTGGAAGGCTATATGCAAGACCTTCGACCGACCCTACACTAGGTCTCAAGGCGGAGATGCAACAGCAGCGTCCCGACTACTACCGGCCGGTAGGGTTGCACTGACACCGGACCTGCAATGGCGCAGGGCCAGCACGGATCCCCGACCACACGGTTGGGCGAACCATCGAAAAGCGAACCATGCGGGTGCGGGCTGGCTGATGCGCCACTTGTTCCTGAACTGGGACGCGAGACAGTCGAAGCCACATCCGCTGAGCAGCGGGCTATAGGTGCGGCGGGCAACTTGCCCCTGTCGCGAAATAATGAGGAGCACACCCACCATGTTGCAGTTCGCCGAAGCGCTGGTCGGCCTCTACGCGGTCGAGGACAAGTCCGAGGGCCAGGGGCTGGTCGAGTACGCGCTGATCATCGCCTTCATCGCCGTCGTCGTCATCGTCGCCATGGTCTTCCTGCGCGGCCAGATCACCGGCCTCTTCTCCAAGGTCGGCAACTCCCTCAGCTAGCCGAATATCCCGCTATACCTGCGGGGGCGACGACTCACGTCGTCGCCCCCACGTTTCTTCACACCGTTCACGAACGATTTTCCTCCATTGAATCGCAGTACGCAGCGCAGCCGATGGCGCGACAGGAGTGGACGACATGACACAATTCCTTGCTGCTTTGCTCGGGTTGTACGCCGGACCAGACCAGCGTCCCAGCGCGCGCGCGGGCGCGACAATGGGGCAAGGGTTGGTCGAATACGCCCTCATCCTGTCGTTCATCGCCATCCTGGTGATCGTCTCGTTGGTCTTTTTCGGCGGACGATTGACCACCCTTTACAGCAAAATAGGGCGCAGCATCCCCATGTAATCGACACCATCTCCATACGCATCACCGCTATTGAGCATGACAGCGCATTGCGCTGTTCGCACGCCAGGCCACGTCTCAGTCGTAGAGCTTGCTCAGGATCTCCGGTCCATGCTCGGTGATCGCGATCGTGTGCTCGAACTGCGCCGAGAGTTTGCCGTCGTCGGTGACGATCGTCCAACCGTCGTTGAGCTCGTGCCAGCCTGGCACCCCTTGATTGATCATCGGCTCGATCGTGAAGACCATGCCGGGGCGCAGTTTGAGCCCGGTGCCGGGGCTTCCGACGTGCTGGACCGATGGCTCGTCCTCGTGCAGCCGCCGCCCGATCCCATGCCCGCCCAGCCCGCGTACCACGCCATACCCCGCCCCTTCGGCGTGGGTCTGGATGACGTGGCCGATGTCGCCGATCGTCTTACCGAGCTGCGCTTCTTCGATACCGAGCATGAGGCATTCTTCGGTCACGCGCAGCAACCGCGCCGCCTCCGGCGCGATCGTGCCGACCGGGAAGGTGACGCAACTATCCCCCTGCCACCCATTCATCAACGCGCCCACGTCGATCCCGATGATATCCCCCTCGCGCAGCAGCTGGAGCTTGCTCGGTATCCCGTGGACCACCTGCTCGTTGATCGCGACACAGATCGCGGCGGGGAAGGGGATCGGCGCGCCATACCCCTTGAACGACGGCGTCGCCCCGCGACGCCGAATCTCCCGCTCGGCGATCGTGTCGAGTTCGGCGGTGGAGATGCCCGGCTTAATATGCTCCCGCAGAATCGCCAATACCTCGGCAACCAGGCGTCCGGCGGAGCGCATCTTCTTGATCTCTTGCGGCGACTTCAAGCGGACCGCCATCGTACCCCTCCCCTACCCGCGCCGCCCGACGGCACGTCAGCTCATCAATTCGTGGCCTCGGTGCGCGCGAAAAATTCCATCAGCGCCCGCTCGTCGCGCCCCTCCCACTCCGGGCAACCGAAGTAGAGGGTCACCACCGGCGTGGCGGCCTCGCCCGGCAAGCTCGCGCTCGCCCCGCTCCCCATCGGCTCGCGATGCCCGCGTCCGCAATAGCCGCTCAGCCCGCCCGAGAAGTCGCGCGAGGCGGCGGTATAGCGGAAATGCTGGCAGGTGCCGCACGTCAGCAGCCGATACCCCCCGCGCCGCAACACCTTCCGCAATTCGAGGAAGCTGGCATCGAGCGGGCGACGCCGACCGATGGCGGGGCGGCTCGCATAGGGGCGTTCGTGGACGACTGCGGTCGTCGCGCCGGTACGCGGCTCGATAGTGACCGCGCCGGAGGTCGGACCATCGGGGCCGCTCAACGGCACGGCGGGATACTGAATCGTACCAGCGGTCATGCTTCCACCTATCCTCATTAACGACCGGTGCGCGGGGATCCTTCCCCGCAGCGCGATTATCGCAGCGCGCTCACCGCCGCTCGTCCGCCGAACAACGCCATACACCGCCCGAACTACACACAGCTGGCGTTCAGGAGAGGTGGTCGCAGGCCGACCATTCGCGCAGATGGAGTTCCAGTTCGCCATCGACCAGGCGCGCGGCGAACTCGCTCACGGAGCAGTTGGCGCACTTGCGCGCCGCGACCGCCGCAAGGTCGGGCTCGTGCGCGAGGCCGCGCGCCATGCCGCTGAGGATGCCGCCGTGCGCCACGATCACCGCCTGCTTCGCCTCCGGCCCCTCAGCCAGATCGGCGAGGGCCGCGATCAGGCCGGTCCGCACACGGCGCAGGAGGGTGTGGAAATCTTCGCCGCCGGGGAAGATCGCCTCGTGCCGCCCGGCGAACCAAGCGGCGATGATGCTGTCGTGCAGCGCCCACGCCGCCTCGGTTGGCGGCTCGCGCTCCAGATCGCCGACATTGTTCTCGCGGAACTCCTCCACGATCGTCACCGGGAGAGCGAGCGGCAGGGCGATGCGTTGTGCCGTTTCGAGGGCACGCTTCAATGGCGAGGAGTAGATCGCGTCGATCCCCTTGTCGCGGAAGAAGACGGCGGTCTCCTCGGCCTGTCGCACGCCTTTCTCGGTCAGCGAGTAATCGATCAGCTTATAGGAAAACTCGCGATTCAGGTTCGCCGGGTTCTCCCCGTGGCGGACGACATAGAGCGTGTGGAACGGCGTTCGCATCTGATCCTCGGGGCATTACAAGCGGTGGCAGGCGGCAAACCACGTCATTAGTGTACCCTAGCGAATGATATTCGCGGCAACCGGCACCGTCCGCCCGCATCGCTATGGATGGAAGACGATGACAACAGCGAGACGATCGTTGGTCATGGTGCCTGAAGCGGGCGGCGATCCGGCGATCGCCCGCTGGCTCTGGGCGCTCGATGATACGCGGCAACGCACCCTGGTGCAGCTCGCGGATCTCCCACCAACGTATTTGGATTGGACACCGCCCGCCGGGGAGAACAGCATCGGCACGCTGCTCTACCACATCGCGGCGATCGAGGCCGACTGGCTCTCGGCGGAGGTGCGCGAGGAAGTGCCGTTCGCGCCGACCCTCGCCGCGCTCTTCCCCTACGACGTTCGCGAGGCGACCGGGTGGTTGAGCGTCGTTGCGGGGCTTACCCTCGCGGAACACCTCGCGCGGTTGGCGACGGTACGCGCCGAACTGTCGCGGACTTTCCGGGCGCTGTCGCTGTCCGACTTCCGGCGTGTCCGCACGCTGCCCGACTACGATGTCACCCCGGAGTGGGTACTCCACCACCTGATGCAGCACGAGGCGGGGCATCGCGGCGAGATCGGGCTGATCGCGGCGCTGGCCACGCAAGCAATGCTGCCACGGCGATAAAGCGCGGGACCAGGCACCCGCGCCCGACGCCCTCAACCGAAGCGCCGGTGAGCGCCACATACCGCTCACCGTACCCGCCCGGTCCGCGCGGGCGGGTAGTATGCCCTTCATGGGTAGTGGCTGCCCTCCGGGGCACTTCGTGGCCGCAGGCCATGCAGCCGGGGGCTTGTACCCCCTTGCGGGGTGGTGGCTGCCCTCCGGGGTAGCGGCTGCCCTCGGCAGCCCACGCCCGCCGTGTCCTGCACCATCCGCGACGCCTCAGTACGCCGCCATCTCGCGGTATTGCTGTCGCAATTCCTTGTAGATCCGCCACGCCTGCGCGAAGTTGATCGCCCAGCCGATCCCGACGACCTTGCTGCTGAAAAGCTGCTGGCTGTCGGGGTTCCAGTACGAGGCGAGGAAGGTGTCGACGGTCGGCACGCGGAAGTCGTAGGGGACCGGCCCGACACGTCCGAACCAGGTCCGCTCCTCGGGTGGTCGCCCGAGTTGCTCGCGCACGGCCTGGACCAGCACGATCAGCGCGACGAACTGGATGAGTCTCCTGAGTAACTTCACCGGCACCTCCGATTCAGATACAGTCACGGCATTCGCCGCCTCATTCTGGAGAGATCATAGCACGCGCCGCTTCAACCGAGTTCGGCCAGCAGGCGCGCGGGTTGCCCACGGAACCGCGCCCATACGGCAGGGTCGACGGTGGACACCAGCAGCAGGCGCGTCAGCGCCGCGTTGGCCGGCGTCGGGACGCCCCGTTCCTCGCCCAGCGCGACGACCGCGCCGTTGTACCAGGGCACCTCGCTCCGCCCGCCCCCCGCCCTCAGATCGAGCGCGAGCGACGGGCGTTTCGCCCCGCGCCCGGTCCCCACCCGATGTGCCAGGAGACGACGCGCCAGCGGGCCGGGTAGGGCCATCGCGGCGGCGAGGGCGCGGGTCTGATAGGCCGGGAGATCGGACAGGCCGATCCCGGCGGCGCGCATGACCGCGCGGGCTTCCGCGAAGGCCCGCCGTTCGATCGCGAAAAGCGCCGGATCGGCGTAGAGGGCGGCGGGCGGGCGATCGAGCAGGGCCGACTGGGCGTTGCCGAGCATGTTGAGCAGGAGCTTCGACCATTTCAGCACGCGATACGAGCGCGCCGTGACGATCGGCAGGCCGGTGGGCTGGAAGCGGTCGAGGAGCGGCGTCAGATCCTCGTCCGCGAGGGGCGCGAAGCCGAGCCCGCCCTTCAGCGTATGGCGCACGACCCGGCCCGGTTCGGGGGTGCTGACGCTGAGCGTGAAGGCTCCGCTCCGCACCGCAGCCGCGCCCAGTGCGGCGCGCAACGTCTCCTCGTGGCCGACCCCGTTCTGCATGGTGAGGATCGTCGCCCCGCCCGCGACCAGCCGTTCCAGGTCGGGGAGCACCCCGGCGGTGTCGTAGCCCTTCACCGCCAGGATCACCAGGGCCGGGGGGTGGGCGAGATCGCCGATCCGCTCGACCGCAGGCACGGCGATCGTCCGGGTACTTGTCTCCTGCGGATCGCCCGCCTCGGTGACGATGGTCAAGGGGCGGGCGGCCAGGGCCACGCGCAACGCCGGGCGAGCGAGCAGGACGACATCCTGTCCTGCCAGCGCGAGGGTGCCGCCGAGGAACTGCCCGACCGCCCCCGCGCCGTAGATCAGGACCGGTCCGGCGTGCGGGCCGCTCATACTTCGTCCCCTGCCGGTCGCGCCTCGCGCTCGCCGCGCAGCTTCAACTCCTTGCCCGCCATCAGGCGCTCGATGTTGCCCCCATGCTGCCAGACGGCGACGGCGAAGAGGGCGAAGAGGAAGATGACGAAGACCACGCTGGCCTGGGATGGATCGACCACGCCATAGATGGCGAGGGCGATCATCGCCACGAAGAGCATGATCAGCGAGGCGAGCGAAGAGTAGCCGGTGGATACGATCACGATCCACCAGACGACGATCGCGACCAGCCCGACCGGCGGCGAGAGGGCGATGATCACGCCGAGCGAGGTGGCGATACCTTTGCCGCCATGCCCACGGAGGAAGATCGGGAAGTCGTGACCGATGATGGCGGCGAGGCCGATCAGCACGGTAGAGATATCGGTGAGGGTTTGATTATCGCCGCCGCCGAAAAAAACCCGAAAGATCAGGACCGGGATCGCCCCTTTCAGCGCATCGCCGAGCAGCACCATCAGGGCCGGCAGCGCTCCGCCCACACGATAGGCGTTCGCCATGCCGATGTTGCCGCTACCATGCTCCCGGATATCCTTGCCGGTGGTGGCGCGGATGATCAGGAAGCCGCTGGGGATCGAGCCGCAGAAGTAGGCGACGACCATCATGACCAGCGTCGGTACGATCGCCATGCGCGCCTCCCCTCTGCCTCATTGCAACGCCGAAAGCCATCATAGCGGGAGAGGACGAACCGACGCAACCGCGTATCTGCCCGGCAGGGTACGCGGATACCAATCGCGGCGATGGCGGCATCTTTCGCGCAACAAGCGACGAAACAGTTTTCTTTTTGCATTTTGCACCCAGCATCGTTATTCTCTAGGTAATCATGGTATATATGCCGTTATTCATTAGGGCAAGCATGGTAGACGAGATCGACAGGCGGATACTCGCGGCGCTCCAGCGCGACAGCCGGGTCGCCTACGCGACGCTCGGCAAGGCGGTGGGGCTGAGCGGCCCCTCGGTCTACGCGCGCATCCAGCGGTTGGAGCGCACAGGAATCATTCGGGGATACGGCGCGCAGATCGATCCGGCGGCGCTCGGTCAGGGACTGGTCGCGTTCATCCGCGTCAGTACCCGGGCCAACGTCGCCAATGACGGCCCGTTCGAGCGCTTCGTGGCGCACGAACCGCAGCTCATCGAGTGTCACGATGTCGATGGAGAGGACAGCTACATCGTCAAGGTGCGGACCAGCTCGCCGGAGACGTTGCGCGAGCTGATCGCGGCGATCCGCAGCCTGCCCGGCATCACCCGCACGATCACCTCGATCGCGCTGCTGACGATCAAGGAGCGCGGGGCCACCGGTTGGCTCCCGGATGACCCGACCGGCGCGATGGAGACGATCGGCGGCGCACAGAACAAGGAGGGGTCACGATGAAGATCGAAACCTTCGCCCTCGAACGCTGGATGACCACCTGGGAGACGCAGGTCGAGTACGACATCGCGGAGAGCGGCATCTTGCCGCAGACCACCAACGACCTCCTCGATCTCCTCCCCGCCGCCGAGCGCGCGGCGGCGCTCGACCGCCTGCTTGCCACGCCGCTCGGCTACAGCGAGGCTCCCGGCTCGCTGGCGCTCCGCACGGCGATCGCGGCGACCTATCGCGACACCGGGTCGGAGAATGTATTGGTTACCACCGGGGCGATCGAGGCGAACTTCCTCCTCTTCAATGTCCTCCTCGATCCCGGCGACCACGTCGTCGCGGTCCACCCGGCCTATCAGCAGCTCTACAGCGTCCCGCGCGCGATCGGCTGCGACGTGTCGCTCTGGTCGATCGCCACCGACGGCGGCTTCCACTACGATCTGGGCGAACTGCGCCGCCTCGTCACGCCGCGTACGAAGCTGATCGTCATCAACACGCCGCACAACCCGACCAGCGCGCTCCTCTCGGCGGACGAGTTGCGCGAGGTCTACAATCTCGCCGCCTCGCTCGGCGCGCGCGTCCTCTGCGACGAAGCGTACCGCTGGCTCGATCTGCCCGACGCCCCGCCCCTGCCCGCGCCACTGCGCGATCTGGGCGACCGCGCGATCAGCGTCAGCACCTTCTCCAAGCCGTTCGGCCTGCCGGGACTGCGGATCGGCTGGCTCGTCGCCCCGGCTGAGATCGTCGCCGCCTGCTGGGCGCTGCGCGACTACGTCACCCTCAGCCCCGGCAAGCTGAACGACGCCTTGGCGCTGCTGGCCTTCGAGAATCGCGAGCGGATCATCGCCCGCACCCGCACGATCGTCGCGCAGAATCTCCGCACCGCCGAGCGCTGGTTCGCGGAGCAGGCGGAACTCGTCTCCTGGACGCCACCGCGCGCCGGGCTGCTCGCCCTGCTGCGCTACCGCCTGGACATCCCCTCGCGCGAACTGGCCGACCGCCTCGCGGGCGAGTACGGCGTGATGCTCGCCCCCGGCGACGCCTTCGGCTTCGAGGGATACCTGCGGATCGGTGTCGGGCAAGACCCCGCGATCTTCGCCGCCGGACTCGCCCGCGCCGCCGCCTGCTTCGCCGATCTCCGCGCCAGCGGCGTCGGGCTGCGCCTCGAAGGGGCGTAGCGCACGCCCACGATCCGGTCATCCGGTAGAATGCCGGTCGTTGGCGAACGACCTTGAAAGGCAGAGGAGCCTCGGATGGCAGGATTACGGACGAATCGGGATCGCCTCGTACGGCAATCGGTGACGGGCGACGCGGCGCACCCGCGCTTCGGGGCTTCGGTCTACCGTATTTCGGTCGATGGCGAACCGATCTCGGTGCCGGGTAGCGGCGGCATCACCTACAACGTGCGCGTCGGCGACCCGGCGAGTGGCTGGCGCGGCGACCACGTCGAACCGGCGGTCAGCATCAAGAACCCCCTCTCGGAGGAGGCGAACGGCGCGCTGAACGTGCTCGCCTGCATCGGCAACGAGGCGACGATCGTCTCCGGTGAGGCGAAGGGGGCGGGCGGGCGCGTCACTGGCAAGCACGGCGGGATCGAGCATGTGATTGTCGATTTCCCCGAGGAGACGATGCTGCGGATGCTGCCCGGCGACCGCCTGCTGATCCGTGCCTTCGGCCACGGCCTGCAACTCCTCGATCACCCCGACGTGAAGTGCTTCAGTCTCGATCCCGACTTCCTGGACGCCTGGGGGCCGAAGACGCACGGCGACGCGCTGGTCGTACCGGTGGCGCACTGCGCGCCCGCCGCCGCGATGGGTTCCGGCCTGGGGCGCGATAATACCTTCCGGGGCGACTACGACATCAACCTCTTCGATCCCGAGACGGTGCGCGAGTTCGGCCTGGAGGATCTGCGCCTCGGCGACATCGTCGCGATCACCGATGCGGACAGCACCTTCGGGCGGCACTACCGGCGCGGCAGCACCCTGATCGGGATCATCGCGCACGCCGATTCGGTCCTCGCCGGACACGGCCCCGGCGTCACCAGCCTCCTCACCGCCCGCGCAGGCAAGATCAAGCTGGTCATCGACCCGAAGGCGAACATCGCGGACATCCTGAGGTTGCGGTAGTGAGTGGAGTAGGCGGAGTAGACCAGTAGGTGCAGTAGGCGAGTGAAGGAGAAAGCGCGCGATAGAGATAGCCCTGCAACGCTCCAGTCCGCGAACAGGGCTCTCCCGCACTTTCGATGCTTAAGGTTTTGCCAAAGGGATTTCGGCGCAACTGCGCGACTGCCGATTGCTAGATGGCAGCGTCAGGTACCGTTTTCGGGCCGCTCGAGCACACTTTTCGTACCGCTCCACAATTAAGCATCGAATATACGGGAGAGCCGCGAACAGGGGGCACCCGCCCATCCGAGGAGCGGGGGAGGTGCCGTTGTGGGGGTGGGGTTTACTGAGTGACGCTATGGCGTTGTGGTAGCCTTTCGCCGGTGCCGCCTATGGCTGCCCGCAGCCGGGGGCATTGTGCCCCCCGGGGTAGGGGCTGCCCTCCGGGGCATTTCAACCCACGCATCAAGCGGCACTGCGACCACCCTCACCCCCGGCGCTCACGCGCCACCCCGCCGCCCAGGGGGCACCCGCCCATCCGAGGCGAGGGGAAAGAGCCGCTGCGAGCGTAGTGGCTTGCTGAGTGAGGCAGTACCCCCACCAGTCCGCGCAGGCGACCCTTAGTACTACAGTTGTGGTTGGCTGATCGCGCGGCGGCGGTAGTGGTAGAAACGGGCCAGCGCCTGATGCCGCCGTCGCCAGCGCGACCAGCGCCAGACCGCCGCGTCGTCTGGGGGGATGATAACCCGGAGGCGGGCGAGCAGGCGGCGGAGCTCCGGCACGGTCAGGGGGAGGAGAGCGGTCGCCTGCTCGCCTTGAAGTCGGCCAGGCTGCCCGTCGGAGGCCCCCCTTTTAGGCCCGCCGCCAGCGGATCGACGCCGTGGGCGCGGACGACGGTCAGGAACGCGTGCGCCAGGCAAGCCAAGGTGACATGGCGGTGCCAGCCGGTCCAGCTGCGGACCTCGTACTGCGCCAAGCCGACCTCCTGTTTCGCCGCCTCGAAGCAAATCTCCACCGTCCAGCGGCTCCCGGCGACGCGCACCAGGTCGGCGAGTGTGGCACCGTCAGGCGCGAAGCAGACATACGCGGTCACGTCCGCCGGGTCCGTGACGCTGCGGCGCAGCGTCACCCAGCGCCGCCAGCCATCCACGAGCGGAGCGACGAGCGGGAGGCGCACCCAGGCGTACGCGCGCGGTCCCTTGGCCCCCGCGCCGGCGCTCACGCGTGCCCACCCTTCGGCGGGCGGGTCGGCGCGGTAGATACCGATGCGGCGCTGCCGCCAGTCGGGTCCCCAGACGGTGTCTTTGCCGCTGACCGCCAGCACGTAGCCGATGGGGCGCGCCTCCAGCCAGACGCGCCGGTATTTGACGTCACCGTAGATGCTGTCGGCGGTGACCCAGGCGGCGGGGACGCCCGCGTCGAGCGCGCGCTCCAGCATGGCCTGCGCCAGCGTGGGCTTCGTCGCGAAGGCGACGTCGTCGGGGACGCCCGCCGCCCGGCAGCGGTCGCGGTCGTCGGTCCAACTCGCCGGGAGGGAGCGCGCGCGGTCCAGGAAGGTATGCCCGCGCGGGCTGGCATAGGTGAGGAAGACGCCGATCTGCGCGTTCGCGGTCCGCCCCGCCGCGCCGCTGGACTGTGGCTGCACGCCCGCCGACTTGTCGCCCTTCTTGAGGAAGCCGGTCTCGTCCACCACCAGGATACCCTGCGGATCGCCCAGCTGCTCCACCACGTAGGCGCGCAGATCGTCGCGCACCGCGTCGGGCTCCCACGTCGCCCGGTAGAGGAACTGCTGGAGGCCATACGGCGTCGCGTCGCCCGCCGCCTCGGCGAGCTGCCAGCCATTCTTGCGCTCGGTCCGCCCCAGCAACCCGCGCAGGTAGTCCGCCGCATGTCGCCGCGCCTCCGCCCGCGCAAACCGCGGCCCGATGCGCCCCACCACCGCCGTAAAATCGGTATCCCATGCCATCGGTGCCGTCATGCCGCCCCCTTCGCTCACTGCCAGGGCACTATTCTCGCATAATTACAACTGTAGTA
>JAABUH010000951.1_pt1 | contig 36611 bp, 36 predicted proteins | sample 5559121 | NCBI WGS metagenome assembly JAABUH01 (sample SAMN10711871, study PRJNA513364) | rock metagenome | isolation source: Antarctica rocks | place: Antarctica: Victoria Land, Battleship Promontory nord | collected 2015-12-28
GCTCCGCCTGCGCGCGCCCTACCGCAGCCACTCCGCCCTGCCGCTGACCATGTATGGCGGCGCGCACCCATCGGACGGTCTCGTTCGGCGTGATCACCACCATCCACTATTTCGTGGCGCACCCCGTAGTACCGTAGTACTGTCACGGCGTCGGTCTTTGCCGGTATACTACATATGTTGCGTTCTAACCACGAAGAAGGGCAGCGCGCGTATGGCAATTGAACGCGTACCCAAATGGCGCGGCGATACAGACACAGCACGCCAACTGATGGATGTGGTGACGCGTGTCCTGGGGCACACGCCCGATCCCGTTGAGTTGCGCGCCCTTCGGCTGTCCCTCGATTATCTAATCGAGACAACGGAAACCGCGCGCGAGGATGAGGTGTTCCACGGCGACGGCTACAGCGTGCGCCGCCTGACACCCGACGAGGCGCGCCGCCGTGGCCTCGACGCCGCTGAGCCGAGCACGGGCGCGATTTACTACGGCGACGACGACTTCCAGGCAGCACTCGACGCCATCCCGCTCACGGATGCCCACATTTGATCCGCTGCCGCGCTTCTTGCGTGAATTCGCGGCGCTGACCGCCGAGGAGCGTGACCGCTTCCGCGTCGCCCGCCGCAAGCTCGTCGCCGACTTGCAGGCCGGCCATGGCCTTCGTCCTGGCCTGCGCGTCAAACGCGTCGAGGGGACCGACGATGATTTTGAGATGACGTGGGCGCCTGATGGCCGCGCTTTCTTCCGCTACGGCGCCGAAATACGCCCCGGCGACCCGCATATCATCTGGTTTCGCATCGGCACGCACGACATCTTCGACTAACTGTAGGGCGCCCGGCAGGCATGGCAGACAGTGAACAGCGGCGCTGCCTTATTGCTAAGGTACGTTGCTATGATCGAGAGGGAAATAATGGAGCACGGACTGTCGCTCGAAGATGTCGCGCGCTATCCGCGGCCGGGGATGATCCTGCCGCGCCGCGTGGCGTTTACCCCCGACAGCAAGGCGGTGGCCTATCTCATGGCCGCGGACGGGACGCTGGTCCAGGGCTTGTGGACCTATGACATCGCCACCGGCGAGCGGCGGCAGGTAGCGGGAGGGGCGGGAGAGGGCGAGTCTGCAGTGCCGCCGGCATCGGGCGACGGGCGTTCGCTCGACGAGGAGCTGCGCCGCGAGCGATCGCGGACGCGCGAGGTGGGTGTCACCGGTTTCCAGTACGCGCAAAAGGGCGAGGGTGACGAAGGCGGCGAGAGTGAGGGCGCGCCCCTGGTCCTGCTCGTTCCCCTCGACGGCCGCCTCTATGTCGCGCGCGGAGACGGCCCCCTGACGCCGCTCCACGGCAGCGAGGGCGCGCTCGACGCGCGGCTCAGCCCCGACGGGGCGCTGGTGGCTTTCGTGCGCGCCGATGAACTCTATATCGCCCCGACGGACGGCGGCGCGCCGCCCCGTCGCTTGACGGGTGGCGCGGGGGACGGTGTGACCAACGGCCTGGCGGAGTATATCGCGCAGGAGGAGATGGGCCGCGCCGAGGGCTATTGGTGGAGCCCGGACGGGGCGCGCCTGGCCTTCGTGCGCGCCGACAGCCGCCACATCCCCCTCTACCCTATCGTGCACCAGGGCGCGGAGACGCTCGCTGTCGAGGAGCATCGCTATCCGTTCGCCGGCGCGCGCAACGCCGTGGTGCGGCTGGGCGTCGTCGCGGCCGGCGGGGATGGCGGGGATGGCGGAGATGGGAACGAGGGCGGGGACGATGCGCCCGTGACCTGGATGGATCTGGGGGAGGACGATGATATCTACCTCGCGCGCGTGGCGTGGCGGCCGGACGGTGTCCTGACCGCCCAGATCGAGTCGCGCGACCAGCGGCTGCTGCGCCTGGTCGCGTTCGATGGGGAGACGGGCGCGGCGACGACGCTGATCGAGGAGCGCAGTGAGCCGTGGCTGAACCTGGGCGACGACGCGCGCTTCCTCGCGTCAGGCGAGATCGTCTGGTCGAGCGAGAAGACAGGCTTCCGCCACCTCTACCTGCACGACGCGCGGGGCCGGGAGGCGCGGCCGCTGACCGAGGGGCCCTGGATGGTGACGGGCCTCGTGGCGGTGGACGAGCCGCACCGGGTCGTCTTCTTCCAGGGCACGCGGGACGGCGTGCGCGAGCGCCACCTCTACAGTGTGTCGCTCGACGGCGGGCCGGCCCGCCGCGTGACGGACGGCGCGGGCTGGCGCGAGGCGGTCGTTTCGCCCGACTGTCGCCATCTTGTCGATACGTGGAGCAGCCTCGAAAGGGCGCCCACGGTGACACTGCGGCGGCTGGAGGACGGCGCGGAGGAGGCCGTCTTGTGCGCAAACGAGGGGGCGACCGTCGCCGCGCTGGGCCTGCTCGTCCCCGAGCTCACCACGTTCCGCAACCGCGCCGGGGTCGAGTTGTGCGCGGCCGTCTACGCCTCAGAGGAGACCCGCGCCGGTAGCATACCCGCCCCGCTCATCGTGGCCGTGTACGGCGGGCCGCACGCTCAGACGGTGGCGAATCGCTGGGACCTGACCGTCGACCTGCGCGCCCAGTACCTGGCGCAGCAGGGGTTCGTCGTGCTCAAGGTCGACAACCGGGGCAGCGCCAACCGCGGTCTCGCCTTCGAGGCGGCGATCGCGCGCGACCTGGGCCACGTCGAGATCGACGACCAGGTGGACGGCGCGCGCTTCCTGGCGGAGCGCCCCTACGTCGACGGGTCGCGCGCCGGCGTCTACGGGTGGAGCTACGGCGGCTACATGACCCTCATGGCCCTGCTGCGCGCCCCCGACGTGTTCGCGGTCGGCGTCGCCGGGGCGCCGGTCACGTTCTGGGAGGGCTACGACACGCACTACACCGAGCGATACATGGGGCGCCCCGACGCCAACGAGGGGGGCTACCGCGCGAGCGCGGTCATGGCCCACGTCGGGGCGCTGCGCGGCAAGCTGCTGCTCATCCACGGTATGATGGACGAGAACGTGCACTTCCGGCACACCGCCCGGCTCATCGCGGCGCTGACGGCGGCGGGCAAGCCGTACGACGCGGCGCTCTTCCCCAAAGAGCGCCACATGCCGCGCGACGCCCGTGGACTAGAGTACCTGGAGCGCCGGCTGGTCGAGTATTTCCAGGACAACCTCCATGGCCGATGAGGCCGCGCGCCGATACTCTGGCCTTATGTGCTAATGATGGAAAGGGGCAGGGCGCCCTATCGTTCGTGCGCCCCAGACAGTAGTGCGGTGGAGGTTCCCTGACAATGAGCGCGATCAACTGGACCCACGATTTCGACGCGGCGCTCGAGCGGGCGCGGAGCGAAGGTAAACTCGTCCTGCTCGATTTCTTCTCGCCCACCTGAGGCGGCTGCAAAGCACTGGATACCGTGACGTATCCGACGCAGGCCGTCGCCGACACGATCGACGACAATTTCGTGCCCGTCCAGGTCAACACGCAGGACGGCTCGGGCGCCTCGCTCGTCGAGCGATACCGGCAGGTCTGGACGCCCGATCTCCGCGTCCTCGACACCGACGGCTTCGAGCTCTACCGCTGGAACGGCTACCTACCGCCCTACGAATACCTCCCCCAACTCCTGGTTGGCCTCGGGCAGGCCTACCTGCGCAAGCACGACGAAGTGCGGGCGGCCGCCACGTTCGAGCAGGTGATCCGCGAGTACCCTACCAGCGCCGCCGCGCCCGAGGCGGAGTACTACTACGCCGTTTCGATGTATAAGCATAGCCATCAGCCCGACGACCTGATGGGCAACTGGGACCGCCTACGCCGCGACCACCCCGAGAGCACCTGGCGCGTGCGCCAATCGTTCAGCGAGAACGCGTCGTAGCTTACCGGACGCGCCGTGCTTGGAGAGGGGATGCTATGACGCGGCGCGGGGTACGATGCCTGATCGCGCTTGGCGCGACGGTGCTGGGCCTGGTGGGTGGCGGGGTGCCCCCCGCCGCCGCGGCCGTGGGGGGCGGGCGCGCGTTCGGGTATGTTCCTGTGCGCTTTGCCGTCGGCCATGGCGGCGCGATCGTCGTCCCTACCAGGGGCCAGGCCCGCGCCGCCGACCCGGACCCCGACCCGGACCCCGACCCCGTGTCCTACGTCGATCCTTTTATAGGGACGGGCGAGCAGCAGCCGGCCTACGCGGCCGGTGGGGCCCACGCCTTCCCGGGGGCCGATGTCCCGTTCGGTATGGTGCAGTGGAGCCCCGACACGACGACCGACCGCAACGGTAGCTACACCTTCGGCGACCCGGCCATCGTAGGATTCAGCCTCACGCACCTGCACGGCGTCGGCTGCCCCATCCAGCAGGATATCCCCTTCATGCCCACGCGCGCGCCGCCCCTCGTCTCCCCCGCCGCGGATAGGCGCGCCTACGCCACGCCCTATACCCACGCGGACGAAAGAGCCACGCCCGGCTACTACAGTGTCCGCCTGGGCTCGGGCATTCGGGTCGAGTTGACCGCCACGACCCGCACCGGCTTCGGGCGCTTCTCGTACCCCGCGGCGACGGACGCCACCATGGTCATCAACGCCGGGGGGAGCATCGCCGGGGACGCCGCCGCCGGCGTGCGCATCGACCCGGCGTCCGGTACGGTCACGGGGTCGGCCACGAGCGGCGGCTTCTGCTCCCAGTCCCGTCGCGTCTATACGCCGCGCAACAGCTATACAGTCTATTTCGCCGCCCATTTCGACCGCCCGTTCGCCCGTTACGGGACCTGGAGCGGCCCCGCGCTCGTCCCCGGCGCGACCGCGACCGCGGGCGTGGGCGCGCGGTCGGGCGCGTACCTGACGTTCGACACCCGGCGCAACCCCGTGGTGCGGGTCAAGGTCGGCGTTTCCTACGTCGGCGTCCAGGGCGCGCTGGCCAACTTGCGCGCGGAAAGCGCGGGGTGGGACTTCGCCGCCGCCCGCGCCGCCGCGCGGGCGCGCTGGGCGGGGATGCTCGGCCGGGTCCGCGCGCAGGGCGGCGCGGTGGCGGACCGGCGCACCTTCTACACCGCGCTCTACCACGTCTTGCTGCACCCCAACGTCTTCGGTGACGCCGGGGGGCGCTACCGCGGCTTCGACCGCCGGGTCCACACGGCCGTCTACGGGTCCGCGCGGACGCCCTACACGCAGTACGCCAACTACTCCGGCTGGGACATCTACCGCGCGGAGGCGCCGCTCCTGGCGCTGCTCGCGCCGCGCGAGACCGGTGATATGATGCAGTCGCTGGTGAGTGACGCCCAGCAGAGTGGGGGCGGGACGCTGCCCAGGTGGTCGTTGGCGAACATCGACACAGGGGTCATGGTAGGAGACCCGGCCGACCCTATCATCGCCGGGGCATACGCCTTCGGGGCCACGCATTTCGACACCGGGGCCGCGCTAGACGCCATGGTCGCCGGCGCGACCCGGTCGGGCTCGCGGCCCGACGGCGCCGCGGCGCGGCCCGGACTCGCCGAGTACCTCCGGCTCGGCTGGGTCCCCTACCACGACGGCAAATTATGGGGGCCGGCGGCGACGACGCTCGAGTATACGAGCGCCGATTTCGCGCTCTCCCGCTTCGCCGCGGCGCTGGGCCGGCCGGCGGTCTCCGCGGCCTTTCAGCGCCGCTCCGAGAACTGGCGGTGCCTCTTCAACCCCGCGACCGGCTACATCCAGCCGCGCTGGGCCGACGGCCGCTTCGTCGCGCCGTTCGACCCCTCGAGCGAGGAGGGGTTCGTGGAGGGCAGCGCGGCGCAGTACCTGTGGATGGCTCCCTATGACCTGCGGGGGCTCGCCGACGCGCTGGGTGGGCGCGTCGAGGCCGCGCGACGGCTCGACACGTTTTTCGCCGCCGTCGACGCGGGCCGAGCCGCCCGCTACGCCTATTTCGGCAACGAGCCGAGCCAGGAAACGCCGTGGGAGTACGACGCGTTCGGCCAGCCCTGGAGGGCGCAGGAGACCGTGCGACGCATCATGCGCGCGCTCTATCGTTCCACGCCCGACGGCATCCCGGGGAACGACGACCTGGGGCAGCTCTCGGCCTGGTACGTCTGGGCGGCGCTCGGCGTCTATCCCGAGATCCCGGGCGCGCCCGTCCTGACGCTGAACAGCCCGCTCTTCCCGCGCGTTACGCTGCGCCTGGCCGGCGGCGACGTCACCATCGATGGGCAGGGCGCCGCGGACGGCGCCCCCTACGTGCAGAGCTTGCTGGTGGACGGCCGCCCCTACGACAGGCCGTGGCTGCCGCTGAGTCTGCTCGCGCACGGCGCGCGCCTGCGGTTCGCGCTTGGGCCTCGCCCGAACAAGGCCTGGGGGAGCGACCCCTCCGCCGCGCCGCCCTCGTTCGGCCCTGCCCCGCGACCTACGCCCACGACGCCCCTCACGGCCTCACCGGCCGCGACCGCGTCCCCGTCGCCCACGGCCTCACCGGCCGCGACCGCTTCGCCTCAACCGGTCGCGACCGCTTCGTCTCAACCCGTCGCGACCGTGACCGCGTCCCCATCGCCCACGCCTACGGCGCAGCCGTCGCTTGCCCCTGGCACGCCGACGCCGCTTCCCCCAGGCCCCACGGCCACGGTCACGCTCACCGTGGCGGTGACCGCCACGGTCACGCCTATCATGCCGCCCACGCCCATTGCGCCACGGTAGCATGTGACGTGTGGGCTATCACTACATGGCGCTCGCCTGGCCCATCGGCCCTGGACGCTCGCGTAGCGAGCGGACGGGCGAGAATAGCACCCACGGCGGCGCCAGTAGCCCACCGATGACGGACACCGTCAGCGCGGGGCGCAGTCCTATCCGCGAGCCGAGGACGCCGCCGAGCAGCGCGCCGAGCGGGATCATGCCCCACACGATGAAACGGAAGGATGCGTTCATGCGCCCCAGCAGGTGATGCGGGGTCAGCCCCTGGCGCAGACTGAGTTGGTTGATGTCCCAGATGATCCCGGCGAAGCCCGCGAGCGCCTCCGCGACCATCAAGATCGCGAGGGCCACGACCTGCGGCCCGCTCGCCGCGAGGATGAGGAGCTTGCTGACGCTCAGGGCGCACGCGGCGATCACGATGGCCCGCCCGACGCCGAGGCAGCGCGTCACCGCGCCGCACACCACGGCGCCCGGGAGGGAGCCAAGGCCGCCCGCCAGGTACACGAGCCCCACGAGCGCCGGGGACAAGCGCAGGTCGCGCGTCAGATAGAGCACGAAGACGCTGGAGCCGATCGAGGAAAACAAGACGAGCGTCGCCGCCGCCGCGACGGTGGCGCGCGTCAGCCTGTTGCCCAGGAGCAGGCGCAGCCCCTGGCCGATGCCGCGCCAGACCCCCTCGTCCCGCGCGCGCGGCGCCGGTTCCGGCTCCGCCGTGCGGATCGTGCGCAAGGATAGCGCGGAGACCACGAACGACGCGGCGTCGACGATGAGGGCCAGTGGAGGGCTGAAGACCTGCGCCAACACCCCGCCCACGCCGGGACCCGCGAGTCCCGCCGCCGACGCGCTTCCCTCCAGCTTCGCGTTGCCCTCGGGGAGGCGCTCGCGCGCCACCAGGGATGGGAGGTACGAGGTGTAGGCCACATCGAAGAACAGGGTCAGCGTCCCGGCGAGGAACGCGATCGCATAGACCTGCTCGATGCGCAGGGCATGGAACAGGGCGAGCGCGGGGATGAGGGCGAGCAAGACAGCGCGCCCCACGTCCGCCGCGATCATGATCGGGCGCCGCCGGCCGCGGTCGACCCACACGCCGGCGAACAACCCCAGGAGGAGGAACGGCGCGAATTGGGCGGCGCCGAGGATGCCCATCTGCGCGGGTGTGGCCTTGAGCGTCAGCGCGGCGGTCAGCGGAAGGGCCAGGGTCGTGACTTGCGACCCGAACAGCGAGACCGTCTGCGCTCCCCACAAGCGCATGAAGTCGCGGTGGCGCCAGAGCGACGGTGCCGGCGCTTCCCCGCCGGCCGGTCCCTGCCCCGTCGTGGTTTCTGTGACGTCCACCGTTCGTCCTCTCGGCCTTTCGACAACCGCTTCCACGCGTGCCAAGTCATGCCCGGCGTCACGCGGCCGCCTCGGCGTCGATAGCGATCGTGAGTAGCGCGGCGCGCAATACCGACTGCTCTTTATACCTCGCGCCTCTTTTGTATACACCCTATTCGATGTAGGCATTCGCGCGCATGCTCTTGGCATGCGTTACGCCATAAGCATATATTTTTCGCGGCGTACTACCCTCGGGGCGCATACCATGGTGGTGGAAGGCGGAGAGCCTTGCGCCCCTGGCGATCTGGGAGGGTTGATTGTGCGCATCCTCGTTATCGGCGGCACGCATTTTATCGGCCCCGCCGCTGTCCGATGTTTACATAAAACAGGTCACGATATCACGCTGTTCCACCGCGGGCAGACCGAGTCCGACGATCTGCCCGACGTGCGACACATACACGGCGACGGGGAGCGCCTCGCGGACTATGCGGAAGACTTCGAGCGCCTCGCGCACGAGGTTGTTCTGGACATGCGCGCCATGTCCGAAGCGGATGTGCGGGCGGTCATGGGCGCCTTCAGGGGCATCGCGCAGCGTGTCGTGACCGTCAGCAGCATGGATGTCTACCGTGTCGCCGGCCGCACCTATAACGTTGGAGAGGCGGACCCGTTGCCCGAGGAGGAATGGGTGCGCGCCATCGGTCGCGCGGCCGGCTGGTCGGGCGAGGTCGTAGTCATGCCGCGGGATCGACTGCCGGAGCAATTGCGATGGGGCGGCGACTCCGACCAGGATTTGGTCGCGGACACGACGCGCATTCGAGCAGAACTAGGCTACGCCGAGGGCGCGTCGCGGGATGAGGCGCTGCGGCGCACAGTCGCGTGGGAGCGCGCTAATCCGCCCACGGACGTTTTGCCCGACATGTTCGATTATGCCGCCGAGGACGCGGCGCTGGCGCGGGTAGGATAGCGGCATGGACACGCTCTTTGTTTTGGCGCATAGCCCACTCGTCGGGCCGTCGACGTGGTCTCTCGTCGCCGCTGAACTGGGGCGGCGCGGCATCGACGCGATAGTACCGTCTCTGCGCGATCGCGAAGATAGCGACAGGCCCTATTGGCGCCAGCACGCCGAGTCGGTAGCATCCGCGCTGCGGCCCGTGCCACGCGACCGTCCTCTCGCGCTGGTGGGGCACAGCGGCGCTGGCCCACTCCTGCCCGCCATCCGCCGTCTTGCGCGGTGGTCCGTCGCCGCCTGCATCTTCGTGGATGCCGGACTCCCGCACGACGGGATAAGCCGGCTCGACGCCCTGGGCGTGGAAGACCCCGCGTTTGCCCGGGAGCTGCGTGGGCATCTCGCGTCGGGCGGTCGCTTCCCCGATTGGGGCGACGAGGACCTGCGCGAGGCTATCCCGGACGACCACGCGCGGAGGGCTATGCTCGCGGAGTTGCGCCCGCGGCCCCTCGCGTTCTTCGAGGAGCCTATCCCCGGTTCCGTCGACGAGTTCGACGCCCCCTGTGGATACCTGCGGCTCAGCGCGGCGTACAGGCAACCGGCCGAGCAGGCCCGGCGAGATGGCTGGGCCTATCGCGCGTTCGACGCCGGACACTTCCACATGCTCGTCGATCCTATAGTAGTGACCGACGCGATCGTCGGCCTGGTCCAAGCCGCCAGTCCACGCGTCGAGCACTGAGCCCGCGACAGCCTTCCTGTCACCGTCACTTCGATCGCTTTTTTCGCCACATCTTGATCGGTACGTGTCGCCTCAGCCCTCTCTCAGAGCAGGCCGATGACGAGGTTCTCGCGCGCCGCTTCCACCATCTCTTTCGTGATCAGCGTGGCGCAATTGGCCCACTATGCGCCGCTGTTCAATGTGTAGCGCGACACGGCAAGGCGCCGGCGTGGCCGCATACTAGAAGGGCGAGCCGTCGCCCTAAATGCTTCCAGCTTGACTGTACGGAATAAGCCTGCGACTGCGGTCGCATGGCAGCGTGCGGCGACTGCGGTCGCATGGCAGTGTGCGGCGACTGCGGTCGCGCGACGTTGCGTACGAGGTTCGCATCCCGCGACTATTGTTTGGAAGCATTTAGCGCGCGAACACGGCGTCGGCGCAGAGTGGCTGCGTCACCTGTGCGCAGATGCGTGGATCGAGCAGCCGCACGCGGTAGACCTCGCTGCCGTCGCGCGGGAAGAACCGCGCGGCGAGCGGTCCGACCACGGGCAACGTGTATGTAGCGTCGGGCAACACCAGCCGCGCGCCGCTTGCAAGCGGCCGCACGCCGTGGAGAGAGGCCACGACCAGTTCCTGCGCGGGGAGCGAGGCGCGTGAGACATACAGCGGGATGCTCGTTACCTTTGCGGTCGCGGTCGCGGAGCCGCCGCGGTTGGCGCCACGCGGGCGGCCGCCAAGTATGGTGGTGGAAACAGACACCCAGCCTCCCGCCCCCGTCGAGCCGATCGTCCACGACTGCTGTTGTGTGCATAAAGCGCCCGACGCGACGTCGGTCGACGTACACACGTTCATCGTGGCGCCGCCCATCATCACGCCGCGCACCAGGACCGTGCGCCCGGCCCATTGCCCCGGCTGCCGTTGCAGCGCGCCCTCAACCTCTCCCGCCATATAGATCGGCCCCGGCATGGTATAGCGTCCCGCCAGCGCGGCCGCGAGGCCGAGCACACCCGCCGACACGAGCATGACCGCCCCACGTCGCTTCATCGTCCGCCCTTCTGTCCGATTCGCCCGGCCCTCGTCCCGATCTCTACGTTACTCCTATCGAACGGTCGTGGCAATGATACGTGGCGCGGCCTGCTCCGCCGCGGGTATCTCTACACCACGTCCTTACATCATGACCTGGTCGATGTAGCAGAAGCGCCAGTCCTCGCCGGGCTGGAAGGACTGGATGATGGGGTGGTTGGTGGCGTGGAAGTGCTTCGTGGCGTGCTTGTTCTTCGAGGAGTCGCAGCAGCCGACGTGCCCGCACTCCAGGCACTCGCGCAGGTGTACCCACGTGTCGCCCATCTCCAGGCACTCTTTGCAGCCGTTCCCGCTCGGCGTCACGTCGCGGATCTCGTTCAGGTGCGTGCAGGTCGTCGCCATGGTTGATTCTCTCCTATACGATCTATACGATACGCCCACGATCTATACGATACGCCCACGATCTATACGATACGCCCACGATCTATACGATACGCCCACGATCTATACGATACGCCCGCGGTCGCGGGCGCAGTGCAAACAACGGGCGCTGGCCCGCCACGAATATCGACCGACCGCGGCCGGCGTCGCGCTGCCATCCGGGCTCGCGCGAGGCGGGGGCGGGGAAGGCGCCCGCGGGTCCCCTAACATCTTACCTCCAGCGGTATCCTGACCTGGAAGCGCGTATGACCGGGCTCCGACTGCACCGCGATGTCGCCGTGGTGGCGCGTGACGACGATGCGGTAGGCGATGTCGAGCCCCAACCCCGTGCCCTTGCCCACGCCTTTGGTCGTGAAGAAAGGCTCGAAGATGCGCGGCAGCGCCTCGGGCGCGATGCCCGGTCCGTCGTCGGCGACCTCCACCAGCGCGTAGTCGCCGTCGCGCGCCGTGCGCAGCGCGAGGCGCCCCCTGCCCCCCATGGCGTCGACGGCGTTGTCGATCAGGTTAGTCCACACCTGGTTGAGCTCGCTGCCGTAGGCACAGATGCGCGGCAGCGAGCGATCGTAGTCGCGCGCGACCGTCACGCCTCCCTTCAGCTTGTGGCCCAGGATGGTCAGGGTGTTCTCCAGTCCCTCGTGCAGGTCGACGTCCTGCAGCGGGGCCTGGTCCATGTAGGAGTACGACTTGACCGCGGTGACGAGCGCCGACACGCGCGCCGTGCTCGCCTCGATCGTGGTCAGCAGCTCGGACTCGTCGAGGACCGCGGTGAGCCAGGGGACGAGGACATCGAGCGCGCCGGCGGGGAACGCGCCGGCCAACCCGTCGAGCCAGGCCGTGTCGAGACCCGCCGACACGAGGGCCGGGGCCAGTTCCCAGCTATCCTCGACCTCGTGCGCGTCCAGCCAGGAGGCGAGCTCGTCCTCGCAGTCGCTCCTCTCCAATGTATCCAGCGCGGGCGCGGCCCTGGCCCTTTTGACGATGTCGAGCCCCAGGTCGGCGAGGTGGTCCGATTGATCGTCGGTCAGAAGCTTGCCGAGCGCCAGGGAGTGGGGGTGCAGGCCGGTGGATATGTCGCGCAGGCGCGCGGCGGCGGTGTGGGCCGCCGAGGCGGGGTTGTTCATTTCGTGCGCGAGGCCGGCCGCCATCGTGCCGAGCGCAGCCAGCTTCTCGCGCTGCTGCACCAGCGACTCCATCACGCCGACGCGCTCGGCCATGGCCTGCAGGATGAGCGTCAGCGTGGGGGGGTAGCGCGCCAGCAGCTCGCGGAAGTCGCCCGCCTCCATGCGCAGGAGGCGGCACGGCACGGTCGCGCGCGTCGTGGCGACGTAGGGCGTGCCCATCAGCAGCGGTATCTCGCCGATGAAGCCGCCCGCGCCGCGGCTTCCCAGCAGCGTTTCCTCGGCGCCCACGCGCTTGGTGATCTGCAGCTCGCCCTTGAGGAGCGCCCAGAACGCGTCGGCCGGGCCGGCGCCCTCGGCGAACAGGACGTCGCCCGCCTCCAGCCTCTCCTCCGCGACGTGCGCCCCCACCCAGCCCAGTTGTTCTTCGGACAGCGCGCTGAAGAGCGGAATTGCGCGCAGGGTCTCGGGCAGGGTCATCGGCGTATCCATCTCTCGACTATCGGCCATCGGCCTGTATGGGCAGGCGCACCTCGAACAGCGTGTCGCCAGGTTCGGATCGCACGGTGATGTCGCCGTGGTGCTGCGCGACGACGATGCGGTAGGCGATGTCGAGCCCGAGCCCGCTGCCCTGGCCGACATCCTTGGTGGTGAAGAAAGGCTCGAAAATGTGCGGCTGGATCTCGGTCGGGATGCCCGGCCCGTCGTCCCCGATCCCCACGACCGCGTCGTCGCCGTCGCGCCGCGTGCCGACGCGCAGCGCGCCCTTGCCTCCCATGGCGTCGACGGCGTTGTCGATCAGGTTGGTCCAGACCTGGTTGAGGTCGCTGCCGTAGGCGCAGATGCGCGGCAGCGCGCGGTCGTAGTCGCGGAGCACCGTCACCCCCGCCCTGAGCTTGTGCCCGAGCATAGTCAGGGTGCTCTCCAGGCCCTCGTGCAAGTCGACGTCCTGCAGCGCGGCCTGGTCCATGTAGGAGTACGACTTGACGGCGGCCACGAGCTCGGAGATGCGCGCCGTGCCGCGCTCGACCCCGTCGACGAGGTCGAGGCTGGTGGTCGTCGCGATGAGCAGGCGCACCACCGCGCGCAGCAGCTCGGGCGGGACGCACAGAGCCATGCCCGTGAGCCAAGCCGTGTCGAGCCCGGCGTCGACGAGGGTCCCCGCGACATCGTAGCTGTCGGGGACGCCGTGGTCGTCGAGCCAGGCGGCGACGGTGTCCGCGCGGTCGCTGCGCGCCAGCGGGTCGAGCTGCTGCGCCCCGGCGGCCCGCTCCGCGACATCCAGCCGCAGCCCCGCCATCCCCGCCGTGAGGGCGTTCGCGTCGGCGGTCGTCCTGCCCGCCGACGCGAGCATCAGCGCCGCGTCCCAGCCCTCGCGCAAGACCCCGCGCAGTTCGGAGGCCGCGCGGCGGGCCGCGGAGGCCGGATTGTTGAGCTCGTGGGCCAGGCCGGCCGAGAGCTTGCCGAGCGCGGCCATCTTCTCTTGCTGGCGCGTCAGGGTATCGATGTTCTGCACGCCGCCGCAGAGCCCGGCCAGCAGGTGGGTCGTCACGGGGAAGCCGTAGGCCAGCATATGCCGCACAGCCTCCTTGGGGATGCGCAGGAGGCGACTGGGCCGCGTGACGCGGGCGGAGATGGAGATCGGCGCGTTGTCGAACACGGGCAGCCAGCCGCCCCAGTTGCCCGGGGTGTTGGAGGTCTCCAGCAGGATCTCGCGGCCGGCCACCGTGCTCCTGAATTGCAGCTCGCCGTCGAGCAGCACCCACAGCGCCTCGGCCGGCCTGTTCTCGCCGAAGACATGGCCGCCCGCGTCGAGCGACACCACCTCCGCATGCTCGATCAGCCAGCGCAGCTGCGCGTCCGTGAGCGCCTCGAAAAGGAACGTCCCGCGCAGTTCCGCGCCCAGTTCGCCCGCCACCCCTGTCTCGCTGCTCACTCGCCCGCCCCCACTCGCTACTCGCGCCTACACCTTGCTCAGGTACTGGTGGATGAACTGCACAGCGATCGAGCCCTCGCCCACGCCCGAGGCCACGCGCTTGATCGAGCGATGGCGCACGTCGCCGGCCACGAAGACGCCGGGCACGCTCGTTTCCAGTAGGAAGGGATCGCGATCGATCGTCCAGCCCGCAATGCGCCCCTTATCGTCCCGCTGCAGGTCCGGACCCGCGAGCAGGAAGCCCTGCGCGTCGCGCTGCACCGTGCCGTCGAGCCAGTCGGTGCGCGGCAGCGCGCCGATGAAGATGAAGAGCGCCTTGGCCGGCACGCTCTCGCGCTCGCCCGTCTCGCCGTCGGCGATGACGAGGCGCTCCAGGCTCTCGCCGCCGCAGGCCTCCGCGACCTGGCTGTGCGCGCGCACCACGATGTTGGGCTGCTCCGCGATCTCATCGATCAGATATTGCGACATGCTGGTGGCGAGCGACGCGCCGCGCACCAGGATCGTCACCTGCCGGGCGTAGCGCGCGAAATACATCGCGGCCTGTCCGGCCGAGTTAGCCCCGCCCACGATACAGACGTCGTCGCCCGTGCAGGAGAGCGCCTCGGTCATGGCCGCGCCGTAGTAGACGCCCGCGCCGGTCAGACGCTCCACGCCGGGCACGTCGAGCGTGCGGTACTGCACGCCGGTGGCGATCAGCAACGCGTGGCAGGAGAGCTCCGAGCCGTCGGCGAGCCGCGCGTAGCGGTAGGGGTCCTCGACGCGGATGCCCGTGACTTCCTGCGGCGAGAGGATCTCCACGCCAAATCGCTGGGCCTGCGCCACGGCGCGACGGGCGAGGTCTCCCCCGGAGAGCCCGGAGGGGAAGCCGAGATAGTTCTCGATGCGCGAACTGGTGCCCGCCTGCCCGCCGGGGGCCTCGCGCTCCACCAGCATCGTCTCGAGCCCCTCGGACGCCCCGTAGACGGCGGCGGCGAGCCCAGCTGGGCCGCCACCGACGATGATCAAATCGTAGAAGGGATTCTCGGCGCTGGTGCGGCGGCCGATCTTCTCGGCCACCTCCTGCAAAGTCGGCTCCACGAGGCTTGTCCCGTCGGCGAGCAGCACGACCGGCAGCCGCCCGGCGTCGAGCCCCGCCTTCGCAAGGAGTCCGCGCGCCTCGTCGCCGGTAGACTCGATGTCGAGCCACTGGTAGGGCACGCCGTTGCGGCCCAGGAAGTCCTTGAGCGCGTGCGAGTCGGCCGACCAGCGGTGGCCGACCACGCGGATGCCCTCGAAGGGCGGGCGGTAGTTGGCCTGCCAGTCGGAGAGCAGGTCGTCGAGGACGGGGTAGAGGTTCTCCTCGGGCGGGTCCCATGGCTTGAGCGAGTAGTAGTCGACCTTGACCGTGTTGATGGCCTTGATGGCGGCCTCGGTGTCCGCGTAGGCGGTGAGCAGGACGCGCTTGGCGTCGGGGAAGAGGGCGCGGGCCTGCTCGAGAAACTCCACGCCGGACATCCGCGGCATGCGCTGGTCGACCAGGAACAGGGCGACCGGCTCGCCGCGCTCCCCGACCTGGCGCAGCGCGTCGAGCGCGGTCGCGCCGGCGTCGGCGCGCAGCACACGGTAGTCCTTGCCATACTTGCGGCGCACATCGCGCTCGATCGCGCGCAGGACCTCGGGATCGTCGTCGACCGTCAACAGGATGGGCTTGCTGGGCATGTGGCGCTCGTACTCTCGCTGTTCGGCGTCCGATCTCACTGGCAAAAGGTAGCCGCGGGCGCCCCTGCCGGGGGCTACGCATAGTGTACCCCGATACGGGTGGGCGTGTCACGGGGCGGGTCGTCGATCCGTCGATCACCCTATGCGTACATCTATAGCATGTCCCATCGCGACGGCGCCCGTATCGGCAGAATGGGTAGGGGGCGCCTGGGCGAAAAGGGAGGGCGCCGTCATCCTGGCGCGTACCTGGCGCGATACACCAATTAGGACAGTGGCTGGCACGATGGGAGTGGGAAGGGAGTAGAGTTCATGCCGCGCCACGGAGGCAAACATCGTGGGTCCGGGCGTCCTGCCGCTGGCAAGGCGCACGCGAGCGCGCATCCGGCGGCGAGGGCGGGGGACCCCCCCGCTAGGGTCCTGGTGTGAGCACGCCGGGGGAATGTTATAATTTGTATATACAGGCCGGGCGATAGTTGCGTGGGCGATAGTTGCGTGGGCGATAGTTGCGTGGGCGATAGTTGCGTGGGCGATAGTTGCGTGGGCGATAGTTGCGTGGGCGATAGTTGCGCAGGTGTGGACGGAAGAGGGCAATGCACGAAGAGATAGAGCGGCGACGCGTCAAGCTGACACAAGTGGGAGGGTCGCGCTCGGTCATCCTGCCCAAGGCATGGCTGGACGACTTACATATCGCCGATGACGGCGTCGACCTGGTGCGCACGCCACACGGCATCGCCATCGAAGCGCCGCCCGAGAAGCGCGCGTCGATCGAGGACGACCCCGCGTTTTCGGACTTCCTGGACTTCCTGGCGCGGTCGGCGATGGTCCGCCCCGAGGACCTGGTCGACGTCGCGGAGCTCACGGCGGGGGACGAGGACTTGGTCGCTGGCGTCGAGATCGACGATTAGCCCATGTCCCCGCCGGATAAGACCCCGCCGGTCATCAACGGATGGACCGTCCTGGGTCACCCTATCTTCGCGCGCCGGTACGTGGCTTTGCGCGATGAAGTTCGCCGCTTGAAGAGGGAGCTGGAAGCCCAGGTATATGCGCAGCACCCCACCGTTAAGCTATTCGCGGCCCTACGGCGCCTCATCACCGAACTCGTGCCCCAAGACCCGAACGCCCCCGAGTATATGCTGCGCGGCCCGCTTGCACAGTATCGCCGCGCTAAAGGCAAAGGGCTGCCGTCGCGGTACCGGCTGTTTTGGATCTTCTCCACTCAGGCTAAAGCCATCGTTTTTCTCTACCTCAACGATGAGACGACGTTGCGGAAGGAGGGCGCCAGGAGCGACCCATACGCCGTGTTCGGGCGCCTCGTGGAGCGCGGGGAAATCGGCGTGGACTTCGCCGAGAACTATGACGCTTGGAAGAGGGCCATGGAGCACGAAACGTAGCGCTCTCGACGGCTGAGCGTTGATGGCCGCGCTTATTGGCGAGGCGTGGGATGTACGGCCAGCATCGCCACGGCGGCGACCGCGATCAGGACGCCGGCCCAGATGAAAGCGTACCGATTTCTTGCCGACGCGGTCGGCGAGCAATCCGGCCGGCACGGCGTCGAGGGCGGTACACAGCACCAGCACGATCAGCAGGAAGAGCGCGAGCTCAAGGAGCGCATCGAGGCGGCGCAGGCGTCGCTCGGCGAGGACGCGCGCGCCGAGGGAGAGGCCGTGGGGCGATTCGTGCGTCGCGCCGCGACCCGTACGCTCGGGTCGGACGCGGGGTCCGGGGCGTGGTGATCCGGCAGGAGATAGTACACTGGTTGCAGGCTGACCGCACGGGAGATCGCTTCAGGGCGCGCTTCTATCCGAGCGCCACGCGCAACCGAGCCGGACCCTGCGCGGGGCGGACCACTATCTCCACGCCTTCGTCCAGCGCGATCAGATAACGTAGCAGGCGGTCGATGGTGAAGCTGTCGAGTTGGCCGGTCACGACCAGCGACACCTTGGATTGCGGCGTGCCGAGTAGGCGAGCGGCCTGCGCCCGGGTCAGGCCGCGCTGCTTGATGATGGTGGCGATGCGATGCGCCAATTGCGCCTTGGCCAGCGCCTCCTCGGGGTGCGGGCGCCCAATGTCCGCGAACACGTTGTCGCCGCCGGCGATGATACCCTCGCGCATAGTCCTACCTCCTTAGCTCCCTGCCTCGGTTAACTCCCTGTCCTGTTCTATCGCTTCGGCCAGCCGTCGTTTTATCAGGGCGATCTCACGCCGTGGCGTCTTAACGCCGTGCGAACTCTTTTTTGGAAGCAATGCAGCACGTACACGCCGCTGGTTAGGCGCACGGTGTAGACTGCCCGATAGGTCTCCTTATCATGATCGGTCACGACCTCCAAGACGCCGGACCCGAAACCCTTGAGCGGCTTGGCCTTCTCGCTCATGTCGCCAAGCTGCGCGACGTGTAGCGCGTAGCCCATCAGGCTCTTGACGCGCGTCGGGAAGCCGCTCACATCGTCAAGGCTCGTGCCCACGAAGAAGATGGGGCGTCTGTTGCTCACGCCCCAATTATATCGTGTTCGGTATAGGCTTGAACCATGCCCGCCGTGGACGCCGATCTCGCGCCGCGTCGGCCAGTTGGCGCTTGCGGCGGCGCGATTACCCGATGCCCAACTTCCCGCGAACGCGCATACAGGCGGCCCATCCGCGAGGTGGCGCGCCGGCAGGTCCACTCGCGCCGCCACCAAACTAGCGGAAGGGCCGACGCTGCCGCGACGAGGCGCGCGTCACGGCTATGAGTTTTGCGCGAGTTTGCAATTGTTCCAGTGATGTGCCGGTTGTGCCTGTACAAAGCCGGAGAGAAGTCCCACACTGGAAGCCATGTGGATAGGGGGCAAGCGCCTGGAGTGTGTATGCGCACCCTTTCGATGCGACGGCGGGAAACGCGCCACCGCGCTCGATGAGAAGGATGGGATGCGGGGCATGGCGAAGATACTATGCATCGACGACGACAAATACCTGATGGACCTGTTGAGCTATGGGCTGACGCGCGCGGGCTTCGAGGTCGTGACGGAGTGCAGCGGCCGCGCGGGTCTGGGCGCGCTGTACGAGGGGCGTGTCGACCTGGTGATCCTGGCCGTCAACATCCCCGACATGAACGGCTTCAAGATCCTCACCGCCCTGCGCGCTTTCTCGCAAGTGCCCGTGATCATGCTCACGGCGCGCGCCCAGGACGAGGACGTCATGGCTGGCTTCGCGGGCGGCGCCGACGACTACGTGGCCAAGCCCTTCAGCATGCAGGCGCTCGTCACCCGCGTCAAGGCTATCCTGCGCCGCTACGCCGCGCGGCCGGTCGAGCCGCCCAAGGATAGGAGTGGCCGGGCCTACTGGGTGGCCGGCGCAACGCTCGACCCGGAAACGAACGAGTTGCGGGCGACGACGGCGCGCGGGCGGGACGCGGGTGCGGCTGACGCCGACGGAGAGTCACATCCTGCGGCTGCTGCTGAAGCACGCGGGGCAGGTACTCGCGCCCGAGCTCATCGTTCCAACCGTTACGGGACGATCGTCGGCAGCATGCTCTGCCAGGCGCCGCCGCTGAGCGTGGCGAAGGGGTACGTGTGGAGCTTCGTGCAGAACGGCGCGATCGTGTGGCAGAACCTCTCGTGGCAACGGGTCCGGCATAAGCGCGCGCCACAGCAGCAGGGGCAGCAGGGGGAGACTACAATGGGCACGTTTGGTACGAGTGCTGCGACACCCCGACTCAGCCATCCAGATGATTACTGCACTGGAGGTAGTAGACGTTCAATACTGGGAGAGGCGGCTCTGCAGGCGGGCAATGCGCCGGCAGAGGTCGACGAGGGTGCGCTCGTCCAGGGTCGGGCGTCCGCGCAGCAGCGCCAGCGCCTCGTTGTTCTCCGCGGATGTCAGGCCCGCGCGCCGCGTCGCCTCGGCCACGATCTCGGCGTCGGCGCGGCCGCGCAGCCCGCCCGGCCCCGCCAGGCTGCGCCGCAGGTCGTCCTGCCACACGGACAGCACGCGCGCGCGCAGTCCCGCCCGGCGGAAGATCCCGGCCATGGAGATGACGTACTCGGCCAGCGAGCGCCCGCGCTCCGGGATGGGGCGCAGCGGCCGGCCCAGCCGCCGCCCCGTCAGCACGATATAGAGGAACACGGCCGCCACCGCGTAGAGCAGAGCGCGCCCCCACGACGTGGCGAACAGCACGCCGGTGAGCGTCGTCGGCCCTCGCGCCGCGGCGTGCGCCACCAGATGGTAGTCGTCCAGCCCGACCGCCGCGCCGGCCGGGAGGCCGGCCAGCACGTTCGGGACCAGGCGGCGGTTGTCGCCTACGCCGATGCGCCCGTTGGTGAGCGCGCCGGGCGTCGTGCCGGCGTAGACCCGCCCGCGGCCCAGGTGCTCGTACAGGAGCGCAGGCGTGGCAGGGTCGGGGGGTGGGACCGGCCCGCGTCGCCCGGGGTAGCGCAGGCCGCCGGCGCCGAGCACGGGGATCGCCGCGGCCCCCGTGCCGGTGACCGCGGCGGTGACGATTGTGTCCAGCCCGCGTAGCGCCGGGTGCGCCAGCAGCGGCTGCACGGGCGCGGCGCCGTAGGGCGCGGCCCCCGTTACGAGCGCGCGCGGATCGAGGCTGTTCGCCACGGGGAGGACGCTCAGGTTGAGCCCTCCCAGGAGGGTCGTCTCGGCGCCGTTCTGGTCCTCCAGCAACACCAGCGTCCCGCCGCCCCGCACCCAGCGCAGCGTCGCCCACGCCTCGGCCGGCGAGAAGTCGTCCCGCGGCTCCAGTACGAAGAGGGCGCCGAGCCTGCCGGTCGGCAACGGGCTCGCGGTCAGCCGGCGCGGCGCGTAGCCCAGCGCGTCGAGCCAGCGATAGAGCGCCAGCGCGCCGTTTGAGGCCGCAGAGGCGCTGTCGTACGGAGCCGGCGCCGGCAGCGCGCCGCCGGAGGCGAGCCCGACGACGACCAGGACGGCCAGGGCCAGCCCGGCGATGACGGCATTGCCGCGCGCCCTCATCGCACCCCCATCAGGGTGTCCCCGCCGCGGGTGGCGCGGGCGCCTGCGTGGTCTGCTGAGGGGTTTGCAGCACGCGCTCGCTCAATTGGCGGTAGTGCTCGTAGTCGTCGCGCGTGACCGGCGCATGCCCGAACAGGAACAGGTCGAAGAGGCGTACCACCGGGCTCAGCGCCTCGGCCAAGCGCGGCGTGGCGCGGGCCTGGCGCAGGATGTCGCGGTTCCCCGTCGCCTCGTCGATGCGCAGTCGCCCCGACTCGTCGAGCGCGAGCAGCGTGGCGAGGTAGAGGTAGCGCACTGCCTCGCGGTACTGGCCCGCGGCGGCGAGCGTGGCGGCCCGGCCGCGCGCGCCGGCCGCGTCCACGCGCGTGAGCCCAGCCTCCAACCCGAGTGGGTCGTCGGACTCCGTGGCTAGCGGCGCGAAGGGGTGGAACGCGCGGTTGGCCACGAAGACGAGGGCGACGGCCACGATCAGGCCCGCCGCGATGGTGATGACGGTGGTCGCGGCGCGGCCGGAGCCTGGACCTGAGACCAATCCGCCGAGGAACCGCGAGAGGGCGTCGAGGATAGACCCGAGCGGACTCCTGGATAGCAGGCGATCGATGAAATCGGCGATGCCGGTCCACAGGTTCGGCGTCGAAACGAAGGGTGGGGCGTGCAGGATGCGGTCGAGCGCGGCCAGGTGGCGGGCATCGGGCGCCGATGCGCGGGCGGACGGGGTGTCGAGGGCTCCGCGCAAGGCCTCCAGGCGGTCGACGGCGTCGTCGAGACGGCGGGCGTCGCGGCCGGCCGTCGCGAGGTCGTCGCGTATGGGCGTGAGGTCGGGTTGCACCTCGACCGTGCCCACGCGCACGACGGTCCCGCGCGGCAGCAGGGCGAGCGCGCGGGCTATCTCCGTGGCCCGGGTTGTCCCGGACGCGTGTCGCGCCGCCCGCGCGGCGGCGAGGGCGTGCGAAAGGCGGGAGGCATACCCGCCCGGGGCTGCGGGGGCCGCGGGGGGCATGTCCGCTCGCGCGATGGGCGCGAGGAACATAAGCGCGAGCACGGCCATCAGTATTCGGGGGGCGCGCGCCATCATACGGCGGCCGCCGCCAGTACCGCGTCTATTGATAGGCAGTCTGTCTGCTCCCTTGTCCCTCTGATGTGGCCATGGTCTCCAGGCCGATGCCCATGGGGCGTAGCCGGTCGCGTAGACCGAGCCGATACAGATTCCGATATCAGTAGCGCGTAGGAGCGGCGAAGCCGGCTTGCTGCGCCATGGTCTCCAGATCGAAGGCTTCTTTGCGGATCTTGAGGTCGTAGAACAACAGCGTCGTCGCGACCGTCTGGATCGGGCGCACGAGCAAGGAGAAGATCAGGGTCGCGAGCCCGGTCAACAGGCGCGTACCCGTGACCCCCGCACCTGCGAAGATCCCCGCCACGACGGGCACGAGGATCACGAACACAAGGAGATAGGCCAGGATAGCCACGACGATGTACAGGCCCAACGTCTTCCACCAATAGCCGCGGATCAGTTCGCGGCTGCGCCCGCTCGCGCCCCTGTCGACGTTTTCCAGCATCACGACTTGCGGGAGGAGCGACCAGGCCACAGCGAAATAGATGAGGAACGGTATGCCGATGATGACCACGCAGGCGAAGCCCAGCAACACCAGGCGGATGCCGGCCCAGATGGTCGTCACCAGGAGCGGACCCAAGCGATTCAGCGTAGCGCGGTAGGCCTCGCCGACGGTGGTGAGGCGACCGAGATAACGGTTAGAAACGACGACGGCCAGGGCGGCGGTGATGAACACGCCGGCGAAGGCCGTGATCAAGCCTGCGACGACGCCGATCAGGCCACCGGTCGTGGCCGCGCTCGTCTGCGCGGGCGTGATGCCCTGGCCCGGTACGATCGTCGTGACGGCCGGTCTGGCCAACGAGAGCAACGTGTTGATGATCTGGGCCGGTACTTCGAGCACCGCAGCGGTGGCGAGGAAGAGCAGGAAGTTCTCTCGATACAGGCGGAATGTCTCGTCGAGAATGTCGCCGATGCCCATGGGGCGCAGGCGCGCGCGTATATCCGCCATGCCGGAGTGCGGTGGCGTCGGTTGACTGAACATGACGCTGTTCCCATCCTTAATCACCGCTACAGGGTCATAGGGCTGTCGCGCCCCTCGCGCGACGGCCGGCAGCTTGCCGGACGCGCCTATTGTAGCACGGCGCGCCCTCAGGCCGCCCTGCCGTCTTGCTCGATGTCCCCGGCGTCCCCGGCGCCCCCGGCGATAGCGGGGAGGGTGAAGGTGAAGGTGGTACCCTCCCCCGGCTGCGATTCGACCCAAATGCGGCCGCCGTGCCGCTCCACGATGCGTTTGCAGATAGCCAGCCCGATCCCGGTGCCGGGGTACTCCTCGCGCGTGTGCAGGCGCTGGAAGATCACGAACACGCGCTCTTTGTAGGCTGGGTCGAGGCCGATCCCGTTGTCCTGTACGCTGATGGCCCACATGCGGTCCTGGCGGTCCTGGCGGTCCTGGCGGTCCTGGCGGTCCTGGCGGTCCTGGCGGTCCTGGCGGTCCTGTAGGCGGGCCGAGATGGTGATGTGGGGTGTGCGCCCCGGCGGGCAGAACTTGAGCGCGTTGCCGATGAGATTCTGGAAGAGTTGGCCGAGCGTGCCCGGATCGGCGGCGATGGTGGGTAGATCGTCGTAAGTCACGGTCGCGCCGCGCTCCTCGACGGCGGCGCGCAAGTTGGCGCAGGCGCCGTCGACGACGGCGCCGAGACTGGTGGGCGCGAGCTCCTGGGCGCGGGCTCCGACGCGTGAGTAGGCGAGAAGGTCCTGGATGAGGGTTTGCATGCGCGCGGCGCCCTCGACGGCGTAGCCGATGAAGGTGTCGGCGTCGGCGTCGAGCGTGCCCTGGTAGCGCCGGCGCAGCAACTGGGTGTAGCTGGTGATGGTGCGCAGGGGCTCCTGGAGATCGTGCGAGGCCACGTAGGCGAACTGCTGCAGTTCCGCGTTGGACCGCTCCAACTCCTGGTTGCTCGCGCGCAGGCGCTCCTCGCGCAGGCGCAACGCCTCGGCAGAGGAGGCGAGGTCGCGCATCATGCGGCGCTCGCGCGTCACGTCCGAGAAGACCGAGACCGCCCCGTCGATGTGGCCCTCGTCGTAGAGCGGGCGCGCCGAGGCCTGCCAGGTGCTGTCCTCCTCGTCGCTGGGGTGGCGGCAGACGAATTCGAGGTTCTGCACGGTGGCTCCGGCGAGAGCCTGCCCCAGTGGCGTTTGGTCCGGGAGCAGGGGCTCGCCCGATTGCGCGTCGCGCAAGTGATAGATGTCGGACTGCGCGGCGACCGCCCGCGCGAGGTCGAGCCTGTCGCCGCGCAGCCGGCGCGCGACCTCGTTCATCACTTTGACGCGGCCGTCGCCGTCGACCACGATCACGCCGCTCGGCATCTGTTCGATCACGGCGGCCAACTCGGCCGCCCGCGCCCCCGCCGTCGCGTGCTGCTCGGCGATGCGGAGGCGCATCCGGTCCATGCTCGCCGCCAGCCGCCGGAACTCGGCCGCGCCGTCGACCGCGACCGGCCGCGCCAGGTCCCCGCCGCCGATAGTCGCGGCCACCCGTTCCAGGCGCTCCAGCGGCAGCGCCACGGCGCGCGTGGTCCGCCAGCCGATGGCCGCCAGCGAGAGGACGGCGCCGGCGAATAGGAGGTCGAGCAGGATGTTGGCGGCGCCGAGGGCGGCCACGCTGTCGTCGAGGCTGCGCTGTCGTCGCGCATCGATGCGCGCGGTCACCCGGGCCGAGGCGGCGCGATAGCTGTCGAAAAGCCTTTTGCCCACGTATTGTTGTGCGATGGCGGCGCCCGACCTGCCGAGGAGGGCGCCGGGGCGCCGGACCACTTGTCGCGCCCAGCGATTCCACTCCGCAGAGCGCAGGCGCATAGCCACGAGGTAGGGTGCGAGGCCGGCGGCGGGGTCGCGGGCGGCGAGCTCTTCCGAGCGATGGCGCAGCGGGGGAAGCTGTTGCAGCGCGCTATTGTAGGGTTGCAGGAACTCCGCGCGCCCGGTGAGGAGATAGCCGCGCAGGCCGGTCTCTTCGTCGTCGGAGAGCTTGATACGCTGGAGCACGAGATTCGACAGCTGGTCGTCGACGGTCACCGTGCGGGTATAGCTGGCCCGCAGGGCGTTCGAGCCCGCGGCGGTGAGGCCCCAGGTCAGCGCGAGCAGCGCGGCTACGCCGAGGTAGCCGACGAGCAGGCGGGTGCGGATGCTGCGGCGCATCAGGCCTCGCGCCACGCGCTCTCCATGACACGGCCCTTGATGAAGGTGAGGCGCTCGGCCTCCTTGACGTCCTCCTCGGCGGCGAACTCGAGCACGAGGCCGGCCGCCTTGAGGGCAAGGTTGCGGGTGAGGGGATTGGACACCTTGAAGCTGTCCATGATCAGTTCGGCCTCTTGCCGCGAGACCACGAGATACTTGATATCGTCCATCTGCCGGGTCCTCTCTGCTGCACTCTCAGCCGGCCCCGCGGCCCGACCGTTGGACTTACGGTAGCACGCGCGGCCACGCGGCCACATAGCACGGTAGTACTACCCGATGGCCAGCGCCAGCAACCGCGTGTCGTGACGCGCCTTACAATTCACGATCGGCATGCAACGGCGCCTCATGAAGCGCGCCGGCCTCGCGGAAGACGATGTGACGATGTGTAGTCGGACATGCGGATGTGGTAGTCGGGCACGCGGATGTGGTAGTCGGGCACGAGAAGGAGCGGGCTACGTCATGCGGCCCTCGAGGTCGTCCAGCATGTTTTTGACGACGACGAGCGGTTCGATCTCCTCGGGGGGCGTGGTGAAGAGGGTGAGCTGTTCGCCGAAGAGCTCGGCGAAGTGCTCGGGCGGGATCGCCTTGGCCAGGCGCGCGCAGTACGTGTCGGTCGGCGTCGATACTGGGTTGGGAAGACGTGGTCCGGGCGTACCCGCGATCCGCTGGCGTACGCGACAGACGACGGTCTGGGACGGGGCGAGTAGTTGCAAAGGGCCAGGGCCGACGCAGTGGGAAGAAAACTACTGGCTCCTGCCCAATCTACCTGTGGAGGGCGGCGGCGCCGCGCCCGCGATCAAGCGTACGGCGGGGGGTAATCTCGAGCACCCTAGTCGGGACTGGGACATTTGGTTCGACCAATGGAAGCGATTCACGACCACGGCCACCGTCACGCCATCTCCAAGCGCCGCTACCGCTACTCCAAGTTCTACCAACATGGGTCCCACGCCGCCGCCGACGTTGCCATCGACGGCGACGCCAACGGCACGAGTGGCAGACACTGAGACGCCGACTAACACCACAAGTGGGACACCAACGGCGAGCGCAACGGCGACAGCGGCCAGCACGCCGCCACGGACCGCCACGGCGAGCAGTACGGTGATGCCAACCAACACACCACCACCTCCGACGATGACGACGACCACCCCATCGCCCCCGACGGCGCCGCCAACATCTCCGCCTCCGCCGGTAGCTCCAACCAGCACAAGCGCGCCGCCCGTCAATCCGCCGGCCGCGACAGCGACGTCGGCCGCGCCCGCCCCGGTCAATACGGTCGCGCCACCTGCCCCGGTCAACACGGCGGCGCAGGGTGCGTCTGTCGCGGCCACGGCCACACCAGTGCGGCCGGCGAGCACGCCGACCATGCCGACTACGCAGGTCAGCTCGCCCCCGCCCCCACTCATGGGTCCGATAGCACTTGTCCCACCCGCGCGGCGTCCTTGCGCGCGCCCAAGCGGTCGAAGATCGCCAGCGCCGCCCCCAGCTGCTCGCGCGCCGCCTCCACCTTGCCGCGCGCCAAATGCATGCGCCCATACGCCTCGAGGATGCGCGCCTCGGCGTAGGGGTAGGGCATCGCCCGCGCCACCTCCAGCCCCTCGTCCAGCGCCGCCGCGGCCTCCTCCCACCGGCCCTGCCGCGCGGCGACCATGCCCCGCACCCACAGGGCGTCGGCCAGCGCGATGCGGTGGCCCTGCGCCCGCGCCCGCCCGACGCCCTCCTCTACTATTTTGGTGGCCCGATCCAGGTCGCCGAGCCCCAGGTGCGCCCAGGCCAGGCGCGGCAGCAGCGCCGACACGTCCAGCTCGCGCCAGCCCGCCTCGCGCATCTCCGGGCGGTCGAGCAGGGGGAGAAGGCGGTCGCGGGCATCCGCGGGACGCCCCTCGCGCAGGTCGCGCTCGGCCAGCCACGTCTGCGCCCGGCGCAAGGCTTCCAAGTTCCCTATGCGTGTCGCCATTTCGATACCCCACTCAAGATGCCGCTCCGCCCGCTCCCAGTCCCCCTCAAGGAAGCACGCGATCCCGAGTGCGATGACGGGGTAGACGAAGACCCACGCCCCGCCGATGTGCCCGCCCGGGGAGGACACCCAGTCCACGTCCGCGTGCGCCTGTGACCAGTCGCCCTCGTGGAGAGAGAGGACGGCGCGCCTGAGCTTCGCGACCATGATCAGCACGGCGTTGCCCAGCCGTTCCGCGGCCGCGATGGACAGCCCGACATAGCGGCGGCTACACGCGAATTCGCCGCGCCACATGTGGGCGGCGGCGAGGTTGCCGCAGGTGGCGGTGAGGCAGTCGAGGTCGCCCACCGCCTCGGCCAGCGGGACAGCCTTTTCGAGGGTCCGGCGCGCCTCGTCGAGCTGCCCGAGCAGGAGGAGCGCATGGCCGCGCGACGACTCGGCGTTGGCGACGATGTCCCTATCCCCGGTCTGGTGGGCGAGCGCGGCGGCGCGCGTGGCGGCGGACAGCTGCTCTTGGTAGCGCCCGCTGGCGACGAAGAAGCGCGCCAGGGTCATGTGGAGCGCGGCCAGGCCCTGCCACGCCTCGGCGTCTTCGAGGTGCGCGATCGTGCTCTGGACGCGCTCCGTGGCCTCGCCCGGAGTCCCCCTATCGACATGGACATGCCCGATCTGCGCCGTGACGCGCCCCAAGCCGACCCCATCCCCCGCCGCCCGATAGCTCTCCACGGCCTTTTCGAGCACCACCAGCGCGTCGTCCTCGGGCCGCCCCGTCGCGGCGACGAGCAGCGCGACCGGCGCGCGGCGGCCCACCACGGCGGCCGCGCCGAGCACTGCCTGTGCATCCGATGATAGGGCGGCCACGCGCGCAGGCCCTGCGCCACGTCCCACGGCACCGCCTCCCCCTCATCGCCCGGCGCGCCCGATGCGCCCCGCTCGCCTCGGCGCGCGGTCTGCGCGAAGCTCACCACGTAGAAGGGGACGCCCTCGGAGCGCCGCACCACCCGCTCCCGCACCGTCTTCTCCGTAGCGGCGTTCCTGGTAACGTCCCCAGTCAGCGCGTCGAAGAGTTGCCCAGTCTCCCCCGGGGAGAGGAGCGACAGCGCGCGGTGGGTCACGAGCCGGGCTGCCGCGAGGTCGGCCAATAGGACGGCGAGCGGACCCTCGGGCGGCGCTTCGTTGTCGCGGTACGCGGCGACAGCCCTCACCCCCTCTCCCTGACGCGAGAGAGGGGGTGCCGCCCCAACTCAACCGACACACCCTGATCAACATGCGGGGTGTTCGGACGCCGCGGACGGCGCCGGGCGTGCCAGCAGTAGTGCGACGGCGGCGGCCGCGGTCAGGGCGCCGGCCCAGATGAAGGTGTGCCGGTATGTCGCGGGGACCGCGCCCGTCACGAGCAGCCCGGCGCAGAACGAGCCAGCCGGCTGCACGACCGACCAGACCAGCTGGCCGAGCCCGATGACCTCGCCCATGCGCGCCGGCGGGGACAGGTCGGCGAGCAGAGGCGTCGCCAGCGCGAGCGGGCAGGCGTTGCCCGCCCCGATCAGGACCATAGCCGCGACGGCCCAGCCCACCGTCGGGACCTGTGACCCGGCCAGCGTCCCGGCCGCGAAGACCGCCAGCCCGCCGGCCAGCACCGCTCGCTTGCCGACGCGATCGGCCAGCAGCCCGACCGGCACGGCGACGACGGCGCTGCTCAGCACGAGGGCGATGAGCAGGAAGAACGCCTGGCCCGCGGGCACGCCGAGCGCCTTGGTGGCGAACAAGGTCACGAACGGGACGGCCCCGCCAACGCCCAGGTAGTAGAGCGCCAGCGCCACGACGTAGCCGACCAGCCCCGGTTGCCCCCGCAGGTCGCGTGCGTACCCCCGTATCCTTTGTAACCGTCGTACCCCCTGGGACCGCCGGCTCTCGCTGGCGCTGCCAGCCGGCACACGTACCCTGTGGAACCGCCGGCGTCCCGCCGGCCTACCGTTGGGGGCGCGCGTGTCGGGCGTGGCCGACGCCGGTGCATCGACCAGGGCCGGCGAGACGCCGGCGCTCCCAGAGGGTACGACGAGCGCATCGGTCTCGGAAGGGACCGCAACGGTCTCGTCGGGCGCTGCCGGTTCCCGCACGCCGGCGAAGGTGATGCCGAAGGTGAGCGTCAGTCCGGCCGCCGTGACGAGGAAGACGAGGTATTCGTGCGTTGTCCACAGGAAGCCGGCGGCGAGGTTAAGCAGGATTGCGCCGGCCATGGACGCCACCGCCAGTGCGGCGCCGACCCGCCCGCGCTGCGCTGGTGGCGTGATGTCCGCCATCATGGCCAGGTACGGATCCGTAGACTACGAACAGGAAGAACCCCACCGCGAGCACGGCCAGCACCATCACGGCGAGCGGCGGGTGCAGCCCCAGCACGAGCAAGGAGACGGCCGTGAGCGGGGCGCCCGCCAGGAAGAACGGCCGGCGGCGGCCCAGGCGCGTGTACGCGCGGTCGCTCAGGTGGCCGACAAGGGGCTGGATGAGGCCGCCGGCGAGGGATCGCTCGTTGGCCAGCAGCCCGATGATCTCGGGACGCAGGCCGTAGCTGTCTAGGAACTGCGGCAGGGCGAAGTTCAGGAAGCTGAAGACCAGGCTGACGCCGAGGTTGGCCGCGCTGAACAGGGCCGTCGTGCCGGCCGGGACGGGCGGGATGCCCTCGCCCTCGCCCTCACCCCCGTCCCATGGGGATTGGTCTCCCACCCCGTGGCCAGGGCCGGCATTGGGACCGCCTCTTCCTGACCGCGGGAGAGGGGAGCTATCCTGCATGCGCCACAAGCCTCTTTGTTTAAATCCTATGGCCAGTTCCGAGATGTGTGGATGATGCGCACGATCTCGACCTCTTCGCCCCCTATGCGATAGACGATTTTGTAGCGGTAGCGCGACATAATCTGTTCGCGCGTGCCAGGGAGAGCGCCCACGCGGCCCAAGAGGGGGAAATCCGCCAAGCCCTCGGCCGTGCGCGTGATGGCGCGCACTACGCCCTCGGCGCGCTCGGGGCTGTCATCGGCGATGTAGGTGTAAACGTCTATCAGGTCGTCGAGCGCGGCCGGCGCCCACGTGACCGTCATGCGCCGACAGTTCGCGCCCGGTCGCGCTCCAGGCGCTCGGCCGAAAGCATGCCCCGCTCGATCAGGCGCGACACGACCTCATCGTGCGCGATGCCCTGGCCGTCGTCGAGTTGCGCGATGCCCTCCTGGATGAGGGCGATCTCCCGCATCTGCCGCTCGATGTACTCTTCCAGCGCTTCCGCCATGAGGCCGTTGCGCGCGCGTCCCGTGAGTTGGGCCAGCCGCTCGTACCGCTCGCGGGTGTCATCGCTCAGGCGTAGGCTGGTGGTATGGCTCGTCGCCACAGTCGTCTCCTTCGTCTACGGCGGATGTGTTACATTTTGTGTTAATGATACGTCAGGCCCGCCATGCCCGTCAAGGAAACGTCCTACCCATTATCGTGCGGCGTCTGCTCGACAGCGATCTTGCGCCACGCCGTCCCGTCTTCCGCCGCGATCCCGGGCATCAACGCCCGCAGTTGTCGTCGTCGGGCATGGACGGTCTCAAGGTCGGCGCGCGACGGGTCCGGCGTGAAGGCGCGGGTGTGCCACCACGGCTGATCCGGCCCTCCCCCTCCCTCTTGCCCTCGCCCCAGGAAGATGAACACATTGCCCGCGAAGCGCCCCTTGCCGGGGGTGTCCTTATAGGCGTTGCCGACGTCCCCGATGTCCATCCCCGTCACCGCCCGCAACTCGTCGACCTGCGGCGGCGTGAGCGCCGATGCGAACTCGAAACAAGTCCGTTGCCACCTTACCTGCCCTCCATTCTCCGTCACCGGGTTGGCGGGTTGGGATAGAGATTGCGCATCCCATCCGCGCGGTGATATACTGCTGTTAGATCCTGTCCGTTGCTTCGGTGACGGACCGCGGGGCTGCTCGTAGTCGGGTAGCCCCTGCTTTTTTGTTTAAGACAGTGGACCAGGGCAAAGTGCGGACACCGGCGAAGAAGCGCACCAACGTCTACGTGGACGGCTTCAACCTGTACTACGGTTGTCTCAAAGGGACGCCCTATCGCTGGCTTGACATCCACGCACTCTGCACCAAGCTCCTCCCCAAGTCGTCGATTAATCGCATCCGGTACTTCACGGCCCTCGTGCAGCCGCGCCCTGGCGATCCCGACCAGGCGCAGCGGCAGCAAACCTATCTGCGCACGCTGCGGGCGGTGACCCCGAATCTGACCGTGCATGAGGGCAAGTTTTTGAGCAGTCAGGTTCGTGCCTCGGTCGTCACGCCTCCGCCCCAGACGATCCTCGTCCATAAAACTGAGGAGAAAGGGTCCGACGTGAACCTGGCGGCCTATCTGCTCGTGGATGCCTTCGATAAGGAGTATGAAGCCGCTGCGGTCATCAGCAACGATACGGACCTGATAACGCCGATTACCATGGTGCGCGACAAGTTTAAGCGGCCGGTCGTTGTCATCAACCCTCACCCGAACACATCCTGGCCGATGCGCAACGCCGCCAGCGCATACAAGCCCATCCGCGCGGGGGTGCTGGCGGCCAGCCAACTCCCCGACCGGCTCAAGGATGCCCACGGGACCATCACCAAGCCGCCTGGCTGGTAGCGGCCTTACTTCGCTGGCGTACGACGCGCCAACCTGTAGCTACCTCCCCTCCGTTACCAATCCTCCGCTCATAGAGCCGATCGTGCTTGTCCCACCCGCTCGGCGTCCTTGCGCGCGCCCAGCCGGTCGAAGATCGCCAGCGCCGCCCCCAGCCGCTCGCGCGCCGCCTCCGGCTCGCCGCGCGATAGGCTCATGCGCCCGTACGCCTCGAGGGTGCGCGCCTCGGCGTAGGGGTAGGGCATCGCCCGCGCCACCTCCAGCCCCTCGTCCAGCGCCGCCGCGGCCTCCTCCCACCGGCCCTGCCGCGCGGCGACCATGCCCCGCACCCACAGGGCGTCGGCCAGCGCGATGCGGTGGCCCTGCGCCCGCGCCCGCCCGACGCCCTCCTCCGCCACCTCGGTCGCCCGATCCGCGTCGCCGAGCTCCAGGTGCGCCCAGGCCAGGCGCGGCAGCAGCGCCGACACGTCCAGCTCGTGCCAGCCCGCCTCGCGCACCTCGGGGCGGTCGAGTAGCGGCGCGATCTGCCCGGGGATGTCCGCGATGGCCTCCCGTTGCCCCGACAGGATGTCGCGCTCGGCCAACCGGAGGCGCGCCCAGCGCAGCACCTCCATGTCCTTCATGTCCTCGTTGCGTCCCGCCACCGCGACGGCCTCCCCCAGGTAGCGCCCCGCCTCGTCCCAGTTGCCTTCCAGGAAACGCAGCGTCCCCAGCGCGAGGACGGGGTAGGCGAAGACCCACGTCCCCTCGATCTGCTCGTCCAGCGTCGCGATCCAGTCGAGGTCCGCGCGCGCCTCCTCCCAGTCGCCCTCGAACATGCGCAGGATGGCGCGCCGCAGCCGGGCGATCGTGCGCAGCAGCGCGCTGCCGAGCCGCTCCGCCGCAACGAGGGACGACGCGATGTACGCCGCGGCGCGCCCGACGTCGCCGCGCCACATATAGGCCGCGGCGAGATTGCCCATGTTACCGCTGAGACAATCCAGGTCGCCCACCACCTCGATGCGCGGGATGATCCTCCCCATGGCCTCGATCCCCTCGTCGATCCGCCCGAGCAGGAGCAGCGCGTGGCCGCGCGAGCTCTCGGCCCTGACGACCAGCCCCTCGTCCCCGACGGCGCGCGCCATCTCCGCGGCCATCTCGGACGCGACCAGTTTTCTTGGTAGCGCCCGCCGGCGAAGAACAGGAGCGCCAGGGTGGTGTAGAGGGCGGCCAGCCCCTGCGTCAACTCGCTCTCCTGGAGGTAGCCGAGCATCTCCAGCACGCGCGCCGTGCCCTCGTCGAGCGTCCCACGGTCCATGTGAGCGTGCCCGACCAGCGCCGTGACCCGCGCCAGGGCCAGCCCGTCGCCCGCGGCGCGGTACGCCTCCAGCGCCCCGTCGAGCGCCGCCAGCGCCTCGTCGAAGCGCCCGCGCATGCGCAGCGTCTCGCGCGCCCGCGCGGCGTCGAGCGCGCGGCTAGCGTCGCCCGCGCCGGCCAGGCGATCCAGGCGGGCGACCGCCGCGCGGTAGTAGCCCTCCGCCGCCTCGGTGGCGTAGCCGGCCAGCGCGCGGTCGCCCGCCCGCTCCAGGTAGGTCGCCGCCTGCTCGTCATAGGCGTCGCCGGCCCGACTATAGTGGTAGGCCAGCTCCTCCACCGGCAGCTCGCTCGTCCCTACCCCCGTCTCCAGCGCCGCGGCCACCCGCCGGTGCAGCGCGGCGCGCCGGGCCGGGCCGAGGCCGGACTCGACGGCCTCGCGGACAAGGTCGTGGGCGAAGCGATAGGCAACGTGCCCCTCCGCGTCGAGCAGGCGCGCCCGCGCGGCCTCCTCCAGCGCGTCCAGCGCCGCGTCCTCGGTCCGCCCCGTCGCCGCGACGAGCAGCGCCACGGGCGCGCGGCGGCCCACCACGGCGGCCGCGCCAAGCATCGCCCGCGCGCCGGCCGACAGGGCGGCGACGCGTTGGCGCAGGCCTTGCGCCACGTCCCACGGCGCCGCGTCCCCCTCGTTCCCGGCCCCACCCGACGCGCCCGACGCGCCCGACGCGCCCGACGCGCCCTGCCCGCCTTGGCGCACGGTCTGCGCGAAGCTCACCACGTAGAAGGGGACGCCCTCGGAGCGCCGCACCACCCGCTCCCGCACCGCCTTCTCCGCGGCGTCCCCGGTAGCGTCGCCGGCCAGTGCGTCGAACAGCTGCCCTGTCTCCCCGGGAGAGAGCGGTTCCAGTGCGTGGTGGGCCACGAGTTGGGCCGCTGCGAGGTCGGCCAGCAGGACGGCGAGCGCGCTGCCGGGCGGCGCCTCGTTGTCGCGGTACGCGGCGACGGCCCTCACCCCCCATCCCCCTCTCCCTGACGCGGGAGAGGGGGAGCCACCCGGCTCAGGCGCGGGAGAGGGGGAGCGCAGGAGGAAGAGAAGCAGGTCGAGGGCATCCTGACCGGCCCACTGTAGGTCGTCGAGCACGAGCAGTGTCCCGGCGGGGCCGGCGACGTTAGAGAGGAAGCGCGCCACCGCCTCGAACATCAGCCGGCGCTCCTGCGCGGGCGTGAGCGGCCACGACGGCAGGGCCTTCACGAGGGACGCCCCGACGACGGGGTGGGCGGTGAGCTCGGGCAGCAGGCGGACCAGCCCGGCGCAGCCCTTGACCGCCGCGCGCAGATCCGGCGGGGGCAGCGCCTCGACGTGGCGCTTGAGCGCGTCCAGCAGCGGCGCGTAGGCTAGCTCTCCGTCGCGCCGCTGGCAGCCGCTCGGGAGCACACGCCAACCGCCGGCATCTCCGCGCGCGGCCGCCTCGCGCAGCAAGCGCGACTTGCCGATGCCCGGCTCCCCTGCGAACATCAGCACCGGAGGACCATCGCCCGTGAGGTGCCGCTCCAGCAGCTCGAACTCGCGCTCACGCCCGACGAGCGGCGGGGCCGGCGACGGCCGCACGGCCGGTGGTAGAAAAACCTTCTCTTGTTTGCGTCGCTGCCAGGCCGCCTCCACGCGGGAGCGATCCTCCCCCGTCAACTCGAGGGCATCCACCCCCGTCAACTCGAGGGCATCCACGATCGCCGTGAGCGTCGTCTTGAGCAGGGTGCTGCGCCCTGCGTTGCGCTCGGCGTCGCTCAGGGAATGTACGCTGATCTCGGCCCGTGCGGCCACTGCCTCCTGCGTCAGATGTGCGGCTTTGCGGTACCGTCTGAGCAACTGCCCGAAGGACGTCATATCGGTCGTGCCCATGCATCCCCTCCCGGCGCGCCCGGTCGCGGCGCGCCCTGCCCTACACCGCCTGCCCCATCCTGCCTGCAACACCCCCTATACCGAGGAGTACCATAACACACGAATGCCGTTTTGCCCAAGAACATCGGCCGTACGTATGATATTTTCCGCGTTCGGGCGTGCTATCGTAGACAGCCAGGGCGGCATCGCGGGGCGTCGCGGAGACGCGGAGCACGCCGCACGGACAAGGGGCAAAGCGTCGCTTCACGCCGTGTCACGAGAATAAGGGGCGAAATGTGCCGGTGGTATAGCTTCAGTAAACCGTGGAAGGGCAATGCTAAGCAGGTGTCCACAAGTCTGGCATGGCCTATCTACGCGTGATCCAGGCGCGGAAAACGTGCCAAATTTATGGTCATGTGCTTAGCGATGACGGGCCGCATGTGGCAGGCTGAAGGTGCCCATGGCTCGCTCCCACGGGCGTCAGGAGCCCGACGCATGGACCCGTCCTCTGTATCCTGCCCGAATCTGGCCTGCCCTGACAAGGGGGTGACCGACGGGGGCAACATCGGCGTGCATGCGTACGCCGAGCGGCGCTACCGCTGCCGCACCTGCCGGCGCACCGGCGCGGCGACGGCCAACACGCCGCTCTATCGGCTGCACCACCCGGCAGCGACGCTGACGCTGGTGCTCACGCTGCTCCTCCACGGCTGCCCGATCCCGGCGATCGTGGCCGCCTTCGGCGTGGACGAGCGCACGGTGCGGTCATGGCTGCACAAAGCGGGGGCGCACGCCGCCCTGCTGCACGAGCGGATGGTCGTCGACGTGGAGGCGCGGCCGGTGCAGGCCGACGAGATCCGGGTGCGCGTGCGCGGCGGGGCGGTGTGGGCGGCCCTCGCGCTCGACGTGGGCAGCCGGCTCTGGCTGGCCACCGCGGTCGCGCGGCGGCGCGACGGCCTGCTCGTCCACCTGCTGCTGCGGCGCACGCTCGCCGCGCTCGCCGCGCGCGCGTTCCTCTTGGCCGTGGACGGCTTCGCCCGCGACGTCGGCACCGCGCGGTCCCTGATCCGTGTGCCGGAGCGAACGGGGCGGCGGGGCCGCCCGCCGCTGGTCTGGCCGGCGGGCTGCGCGCTCACGCAGGTGGTCAAGGCCGGGCTGCAGCGGGGCGAGGGGATTGTGCGCCGCGTCGTCGTGGGCACGGAGGCGACGGTCGCGGCGGCGCTGGCCGCGAGCCACGGCGGCACCTCCATCAACACCGCCTACATCGAGCGGCTCAACGCCACCCTGCGCGCGCGCCTGGCCCCGCTCACGCGCCGCCGGCGCACGCCGGCCCACGGTACGGCTCTCGTTGAGAGCGGACTGCACCTGCTGCGGCTATCCTACAACTGGTGCTGGGCACACCAGTCCCTGCGCCTGCGCGCCATCGGCACCGGCCACCGCTGGCTGGAGCGGACGCCCGCGATGGCCGCCGGCCTCGCCGACCACCCGTACGGCCTGGACGAGTTGCTGCGGCTGCCGGCCCACCCAGTCCCGCTCACCACGCGTACCGCCCCCCGGCACGGACGCCCATCCGCGCGGGCGCATCATCTCGTTTCCGCCGCCCGCCGCACCACATGGGCAGTCTGCCGCATGATCACGGTTCCATGTGGCTATACCGGAGCTTGGGTGGCAAGGTAATTTTAGACTACTTGGCATCGTATGGCTTTAGCGGTACTTTGTTAAAAGGGGAGGTACACTACAGGAGGAGGTTCCATCACCGTCATGACTCAACGCATCGCCTGCCCCCCCGCGCCCGGCCCCTTGGAGGAGTACGCCGCCCACTTCGATGATC
>JAABUH010000952.1_pt1 | contig 36583 bp, 40 predicted proteins | sample 5559121 | NCBI WGS metagenome assembly JAABUH01 (sample SAMN10711871, study PRJNA513364) | rock metagenome | isolation source: Antarctica rocks | place: Antarctica: Victoria Land, Battleship Promontory nord | collected 2015-12-28
ACTCACACAATGACTAGAAGCACAGAATCAGAATCAGTGAGCATTGTTCATTACAAACTTCAAAATGCTAGAAAAGAATCACTTCTATCACAGAATTGAACAGCATCAGAAGAAGAAGACATGAATGTATCATTGAATACAGAAGAAAAGAACTTGAACGCGTTACTTTTCAATCACAAAATGATCAAGATCAGCATCAGCACTGAACTGAATGCTTGAATAAACATTCATGAAGCAAATGATCTTGTTGTCTTTATCAAGTACATATGTCAACAGCATGACATTGAAATCAAGATTCACAATGACATGATTCAGATGTTGAATGATGTCAACAAGATCAATATTGAATTAAAAGCTATCAACATCAAGTTGAAAGCTACGCAGATAACGTTGAATGCTGTTTGAATGTATTTACAGAAAGAGATGAAGAAAAAGAACGTGATTATACATCATCTAGAAGCAACATCAAGTCGACTAAGCATTTTGATTTTGAAAGATTGATTCTTGAGATTGATTAAGCTATCTGACTCATCTTTGTTTGAAGATTCAAAGCAGAATGTGAATAATTGATTGTTTTGAATGCAAAACAAGTTGAAGATGAACAAGAATTATTTTTCTATCGAAGAAATGAAGATTGCATATGTGAAAAGTTGAGTCAGTAAAACGATGATCAAACACATAGCACTCAGAATGAGAAACATGATCACGAACTCGTTTCTTGAAGTAGAAAAGATACTGTCGATCATAAATAAAATGTACAACAATTTCAATCAACATCACACAACTCAACGACAGTTCTTGAAGCTGTATCAAAACAAAATCTTCTTTCATGAATTTTGAATGAAATTTCAAAGACTTAGTGTGAAACTAGAATACAATAATAAAACTTTACTAGATGATCTTCAGCATAAGATTAGCTCAGATCTTCAACAAGTCACAATCAATGAATGAACTATGAACTTGAATGAATTCGTCGACATTTGCATGCAAGTCAACGTTCGATTGACGAAATTGAATGCTCGATCAGCTCTCAAGACATCAACGACTCAAGTCACTCGCTCTATCACTGACATCTTGATGATGATCACTACTGCAATCTCAGCTTCAATCTTTGCATAAAAGAAACTCAGAATATTGAACGTTGACTTTGTTAGAAAGAAGTTGTTTAAAAAAGAACTTTGCTTCAAATGCAAGAAGTCAGAACATAGAGCATGCAACTGTCTTGAATCAGTTCAGATGCATGAAATCGCAGCGAATTTGAAAAACGATCTGCTTTCATCAAAGTAGTGACTGAGAACGATATACTCATATTTTGTTTCATCAGCATGTCTGATGATTCATTTGATTTCAAGTCGTTCATTGTTGACATCATTTTGAATAGTTTAGAAAAGATATTCAGATTTCTCGCTCTGATAGATACTGAAGTCATTGACATGACTTTCATTGATGAATCTTTGATGTCAGAACTATGTAAACGCTTTGATATTCAGTCAATATCGCTGTCAAAATCACAGTTGATTTAATCATATGATGAAACTTCTGATCGAAAGTTAATTACACACGCTCTGTATACATTGATCATGATACAAGAACACAAGAATGAAATGATGTTTCTATTGATAACTTGTCTAGATCAGCACAAGATAATCATTGAAAATCTCTGATTGAAAAGAAATCAAATTTTGATAGATTCTACAAATGATTGATTAATATCATCATTGAAGATTTGAACATTGAAATCTGTTGTTTCAAAAGCAAGCAGTCAATCAGCATTTCACAGATTTGAATTAAGCAAGATCTGCAAAATGAAACGAAAGAACTTGAACTTGATGATTACGTCAACAATCATCTTGAAGCAATTCATGAACTTGAAACTAGTGAATCAGTTCATTGAATCTGTTTGATTCATTGAATCTGTATTCATATGAAAGCAAAGCACTCAAGTTAACTCTGATCAACTTCGTCTCTTTTAGTCAATTGAGAAAAAAAGACTCGTCAATATTATCATGATCGAAGTTGCTATATATTGAACTTTAGTCAAGAATAAAAAGATCAAGATCTTCTTCTTGATCATTAGTGAAATTAACAAAGTGCTTAGCTCGATGAAAGATTTCGCGAAACTGAATGAAATGATCTTTATCATGTCATTAAATGAACTGAAAAAGAAGCTTTTAATAGTTTATCATGACTTTCTGAATGTTTTTGATAAAGAAAAGACAACGCAGTTGTCTTTGCATCGATCATACGATTATAAGATTGAATTAAAAGAAGAGAGTCAATTTTCTAGAAGTCGATTGTACTCTATGTTAAGTCACAAGTTACAGAAGATCAAAGAGTATCTAGAAGAGAATTTGAAGAAGAAGTTCATCATACTCAGCAAAGCTTCTTTTGCTTCGTCAATACTATTTGTTGAAAAGAAAGATGATAGTCTTCGCTTTTGCGTGAACTATCGAAAACTGAATTCTCTGATTAAAAGAGATCGTTATTCAATACTCTTGATAGACAAAGTACTAGCTTGAATTCAAGACAGTAAGTATCTGATTCAACTCGACATAATCATCACGTTCAATAAACTGTGCATGAGTTCAGAAAGCGAGAATTTAACTACTTTTGTTACTTTTTTCAACGTCTACAAGTATAGAGTAATGCTCTTTGAATTGACTAATGAATCTGCGTCTTTTCAGCACTATATCAACGATGTGTTGTTTGAATGTTTGCATAAATTCTGTCAGACATACTTGAATGATATTCTCATCTACAGTAAGACATTGAAAGAACATAGAACTAACATGAAAGAAGTGCTAGACAAGCTTCGTGAAGTCAATTTACAGATAGACATAGACAAGTATGAATTCAAGATTCAGAAAATCTCGTTTCTTAAACTGCTGATATTCATTAATGATTTATAAATGAACTCTCGAAAAGTAGATGTGATTCGAAGCTGAAAAGTGCTGTGATCATTGACTCATATGCAGATCTTTATTGACTTCTGCAATTTCTATCAACGATTCATAAAGAACTTCTCAAAGATCATTCAACTCATGATAAAACTGATTCAAAAAGATTATTCATTTGAATGAACAGAGATTTGTCAGATGATTTTTGAGAAACTGAAGCAACAAATGACAACAGTTCTCGTTCTGAAGCATTTTGATTCAATCAGAGAAGTAATTCTGAAAATAAACTTCTCAAACTATGTCAACGACAAAGTATTGTCTCAATATAACGATGAAGACATTCTACATTCAATGATCTTCTATAGTAAGAACATGATTTCTGCAGAATGCAACTACGAGATCTACAACAAAGAGCTTTTGACTATTATTTGATGCTTGAAGCATTGATGTCTCAAATTGAAATGTACTGATATTTCAATCAAGATCTTCATCAATCATCTGAATTTAAAGTACTTCATGATCATCAAGAAACTGATCAGATGACAGATTAAATGAGCTGAGAAGTTATTTGAATATAACTTCAAGATCATATATCAGTCAGAAAAACAAAATCTGAAAGCTGACGTGCTGATCAGAATGTCAGACGTCAAGTCAATTGAAGCAAATGATGATCAAAAGCTATATCAGCATTAAATGCTATTGTCAAAAGACAAATTTGAACTGCAGTCAATAAAAGCTGATCAAAAAAATGATCAGAAAGCTGATCAAGATCTAATTCAGATCTTGTTCAGATCTGACTCAGAATCTGACTCAGATTTGAAACTTGAATTGAAAGCTAATCAAAATTCGATCGAAGAAATAGTTTCTATTGAGAATCAAATTATAGCAGAAAATTGAATGAATCAACAATGTATTGATATTCAAACAGTCATAGAACAGAACAGAAGAACTTGTCAAGATATGAGTCTAGACAATTGCAAAGTACTGAACAAAGTACTCTGAAAGAATGATAGACTGTGAGTTTCTCAGTCAATGATCACTCAATTGATAAGAAAAGCATATGATCTTTTGATCAATGAACACTCTGACATGAATTGAACGTTGAACTTGCTGAGATGATCATATTGCTGATTGAAGATGAGAATGATGATCAAGCGCTACATTCAAAACTGTTATGTTTGTCGTAGATCAAAAGCATCGAGAGATTGAATCAATGAACTGCTGAAGTCATTACTCATATTTCAGCAGCAATGACAGAACATATCATTAGACTTCATTATCAATCTATCAGAAAGTGATGAAAACAACGCGATTCTGACAGTCATAGATCAATTGTTTAAGAAACGACATTATATATTGTGTTGATCAGATGACGAAGAAATCTTCGCAGAACAAACAGTCAAGCTACTGTTGATATGAATCTTCAGAATTCATGAGCTATCAAGATCAATAATGTTTGATAAAGATTCATAATTCATATCGATTGTCTGAAAGTTTTTATGTTTGAGACTCAACATTAAGATGAAACTATTCATTGATTATCACTCACAGATCAACGATCAAATGAAAAGAGCGAATCAGAATGTAGAATGATATCTATGAAGTTACTGCTCATACATGCAAGATGATTGATTTATCTGACTATCTATGACTGAATTCGTCGATAACAATGCTATTTCGTCGTCAATTGAACAATCAACGTTCTTTCTGAATAAGAGCTTTCACTCTCATATGAGCTTCAATTTGAATTCAACTGAATATGAGATCACTTGAGCTAGAATTTAAATGAACAAAGCAGAGAATATATTCAAACACATGAAATGATCATTAGCGTTGATCAAGCAAACATTAGTAAGAGTCAGAGTCACAATGAAGAAACAGATTGACAAGCATTGAAAGAAAATGATTTACAAGGTAAATGACATGATGTTTCTGAATTCTACAAACATTATGATCGCAAGATCATCAAAGAAGCTGAATGATAAGATGCTAGAATCTTTCAAGATTCTGACTGAGATCAAACATGCATATCGACTGAAACTGTCATCGACAATGAAGATTCATTCAGAGTTCACTTTGAATCTACTACGACTGAATTCAAAAGACTCTCTGAAAGAACAATGAAATGAATCGTCTGATTTTATAGTGATAAATGACGAAGATGAATGCAAAGTGAAGAACATACTGAACTTCAAACACTACAGAAGACGACTGCAATATCGTGTCAATTGAAAAGACTATGACGTCGATCTACATTGATACAATGTCAATGAAAATGAATTCAAAGACTGCTTGAAGATTGTAAATGACTTTCATCAGAAGTATTTAAACAAGTCAAGTTAGAAATTGACTCAACAAGAATTGATCAATTGAACTGCAGTAATGAGAACATTGCTAGATGAAGAGAAGAGATAATGTTATGAGCATGCATTTCTGTTACTTCTGATTAGTCTGATTAGTCTAACATAGACTAGTATAAAGCTGTGAGTAGAACTGTTGTTGACACGCTAGCGACTTAGCGTGTCTTCGTAAGTAAAACTCACGTCGTGTTGCATCTTCTTTCTACTTCAGCTTTGAACTTCTAGTTAGAATACATTCATATGATTCGCTCTATGCAGATTCATAACATAATGCTTTATGATAGCATTGACTTTCTCAATTTGATCATCGATTTCAGAATGATATATCATTGATAACTTAGTGTTTATCTTCAACATTTTACACATATGCTTTCAGACATCAAAGATGAATTGTGTGTCTCGATCAGACATGAAGAACTTGAGTAAATCATGATGTTTTCAAACATGAGCATAAAAGCAGTTAATAACTTCTTCAACTTTCATAAAAGTGATGAGAACTAAATGTCTCATTTTGATAAAATGATCAACGAAGACTAAAACATATTTATATGTGATACTCATGAAGATACTGAGCGATAAAGAATTTACATAGTTCATGAAGATATCACATCAACAACGTTCAAGAATTGAAAGAGAACACAATTATTCTCAAGTTCATTGTCTAAAGAGTTTGAAACGTGTGCACACGTGACAGTTTTGTACAAAGCGTTGAACATACTTATAAATGTTTGATCATTAATAGACTCGACTGATCAGTTCATAGCTTTTTGCTCTTTCTGAATGATCATTGATGACATTATCATGAGCGAGCTGAATGATACAAAGACGTAGTTTATCTGAGTTGAGCACATACTTTCTTTCTTGAAAGTACAAATGATTCTCGTGTTCTTCACACTTAACTAGAAAGATCTTGTTGTGATATCATGCTTCATTGCAAAGCACTTCAATTATCTGAACTGCAAATTTGTCATTGATTTTGACTTGCTTTTACAATGTTTAAGTGAAAATGTCAGCAGAATCTTCATCAAGATTCAGAATGTCTTGATCTAGCTGAGACTTGATGTTTTCAACATCGAATTCTTTGATTTCTAAATTCATGAAAGTTAGAATTTGCAAAAGTGCTGAAATAACTGAAAACAAATGTAACTGAACTGAATCTAGAACGATGATTTATGATTGAAGCTTCATGACTTTAATGTTGAAGATGTCAAGAGTGAGATTCTTAATAATATCAAGATCTAAAACATGAGTTTTCAGAATTGTCTGATGTTGATATTGATGTTGAGAATCGAATGTATTTCTCTTTTTAGAAAAATCTTCTGAGCAACATGTCAAAGCATTTAACTTATCATTGATCTTGTCAAAATGATAAGCGATGCAATAGTTGAATCTAGACAGAAACTCACTTCAACGAGCTTAATGATAACTCAACTGCTTAGTTGACATGAAATACTCAAGATTTTTGTAATTCGTGATCATCTCAACAGAATAGATAAAGTCTTCAAGCTTTGATCATCATTTCTTGAAAGCACAAACAATGATCATGAGTTCTTTATCGTAGATCTTGTAGTTACACTCAACTGAGTTATGTTTCTTTGAAAAGTAAGCGACTGAATGAAGAATCTCATTCTCATCATATTGAGAGAGAATATCTTTAAACACATAGTTCAAAGCATAGATTTCTATCACAATCTTGTGATCTGAATTATAGTGACAAAGAAAAATCTTGAAAGTAAAGACTTTCTTAAGAATGTTGAATGCAATCTGACATTTCTGAGATCAGACAAAGAGTACATCTTTTCTGATGAAACGAGTGAGCGAGATAGTTATTCTACTATAATCATAGATGAATCTTCTATAGAAGTTTGTGAAATCTAGAAAACTTTGAACGTCTTTAACGTTGATCAAGATGAGTCAGTTGACAATGATGTTTATCTTAGAAGAATTCATCTTAATCTCTTCGATGATGATTATCAATTCTAGATACAAGATTTAAGTGACGTGAAACTTGCATTTAATTATATTCATCTGAAGATTTGCTTCTTGCAGCTTTTGCAGAATGAGCTTGACATGAATCTTATGCTCAAGTTCATTGTCAAAATAGATCAAGATGTCATTCAGATAAGCTGTACAGAACTTATTTAAATGTTCACGAAGAGTATTATTGATGTACTTCTGAAACAAGACAAACTCATTACATAAATTAAAGAACATGACTAAATACTTGAATAATTCAAATCAAGTGTGAAAGATGATGAGAACTTCATCTTCTTCTTTGATTTGAAGTTAATTGAATGCAAAGATGATATTCAGCTTGATAAAGATTTTAACTTGACTTAGATGATTCAGTGTTTCTGAAATCAGAGACAAAGAATATTGATTCTTGACTGTGATAGCGTTCAGATCTCAATAGTTCACGCAGAAGCAAAGTTCTTCTTCAAGTTTCTTAATGAAGAGAACAGAGATGATCATCTGAGAGTGACTGACTTGAATGAAATCTTTGCTCAGATTCTCATTCAGATAACGACGAAGTTTTAGAATTTTATCACGACTCATGTCATATAAAGCGAAGACTGAGAATTGAGCATTTTCTTTAAAATGTATAACATGATCATGAACTCAATGCAAAGACAAGATATCAACGTTCTTCTTGAAGAAGATGTTTAAAAACTTAAAATATCTGAACGATAGTATGATGATTGAATTGACGTTCTTACTTTGTTAATAGACTTCAAGATCTTCTTGTGTCGTGAATGCAGTCAAATGAAATTTCTTTTTCATTTGATGAAGATTCAGATGATGATTCTTATCATACATACTGTCTTGAGAATAAGATGAGAACTGAGCAAAAGTTGAACTGTTCTTTGAATGAACAGTCAAAGTAGAAGATGAGATTGACTCAAGATTCAAGAAAACATCGATTTTCTTTAAAGTGATGCTAAACACTTCAATGTCTTTGACGTGAGCAGCATGATCAAAGCTTTAAGCTTTCAACTTAACTATGTCAAGTTGTATAAAAGATTGATTGAATTGATTTGCTCAAAAGACAACAGAAGTTCTAAAAAGAAAAGAATTTTGACACTTGATTTTTAATAAGTATTCTTTTTAAATGACTTGAAGAATACAACTAAAAGCTTCTTGTTTCAAATGAAAGACAAGATTGAACGAGATTTGTTTTTTGTGAATGAGCTGAATATTAATTGACTTCTTATGAGTGAATGAAAAGTTATATTACTTCTTGTGAGCAGATGAGAAACTGAGTTACTTTTTGCAAGTAAATTGAGAATTGAATTACTTCTTGTAAGTGAACTGAAAACTAAATTGCTTCTTTTGAGTGAATGAGAAACTAAATTGCTTCTTGCAAGTGAACTGAAAACTGAGTTACTTCTTTCAAGCAAATGAAGAACTAAATTACTTCTTACAAGCAAACTGAGTGTTGAATTACTTCTTGTAAATGATTTGTAAATTGAATTGCTTCTTGTGAGCAATCTGTAAACTGAATTGCTTCTTGTGAGTGATTCATGAACTGAGTTACTTCTTGTGAGTGAATTGAGAATGAGACTGAAAGAAAGCTACTTTGTTAACTTTAAACAAGAAATTTTCTTCTTGTTGATTAAGATCATAGATCTTGATGAGAAATGAATAACAATGATTAAGACAAAAAAAGAAAGACAAGATGAGAATATTATGCTTAAAATTGACATCAATGACGTGATGATGAAGTCATGATAGACTCATGATGATGAAATATTAATTTAATTCAGTGACATAAAAGAATAGTTTTTCAATGTATTCATTAAAAATCATTGTGATTTCAATGACATAAGTAATGTCATTGATTAAAGCAACTTGATCATCAAATTCTTGAAGTCTGCGAGAATGAGTTAATTAATGCAAGAAAAGATAATGTTGTTGCGTGAAGAATTTATTCATAAAGACATAAGCAGAGACTTTATTATCAATCAGAGCGAGAGTGAGAACTTTAGATTGAGCTTGACATAAAATACAGAATACTATCATGTGACTATTTTTGAATGTCAAATCAAATTCAAAGAGTTTCAAGACAGATTTAGCAAAAAACTTTCTATATGATTGAAGTGAAAGTGAAAAGATTGCGATTAGTAGACAAAATGATATGTATACAGATCTTTGAACGCGACTTAGCTTAAAGACTAAACTTTTTCTGCAAACAGTGAGATTTCTTCATTCATACTAATGATGTCACTATCATAAATGTTCATGATATGCAGAGTGAAAAACTTCTTATTTGAGCATTCTTTAACAATTTTGCTTGAATGTTGCAATTTGCAGTAGTAGCAAAGCTTTCACTTGTTGCAGATTTTCTTGATTTCAGAAATGATCAGAGTCTTATCTTGAATGATGATAATGATGAAGTTTAAATTTATTGACTCATCAAGAAACAAGAGAGAAAGAAATGAAGATACTATCAAAACAACAGTCACAGAAATGATGATCTTTGAACTTAAAGAATTACTAGTCAATGCAAAGATGTTCTTGACTTTGATGAATGAAACAATGATGAAGATGAAGTGAGATTGATGATGCTTAAGCTGCTGAAACTCTTCGTCAATGTCAGAGAATGCTTAAACTCATTGATGAAAGATGAATGATCGAGTTTCATCAAGATTTCGTCAGAAGAAAATGATAATTTAAGTGAAATAATTGACATTATGCTTCAAACAGTCAATCAATGAAAAATCTTTCATCAAAGAACATTCTTTCTTTTAATAGAAGAGATTGTAGTAATCAACAAAGCTATTCATGTCTTGCTTCAAAATTTCGCGAAGATATAAATTAACATCTTCTATCTTGAAAGAATTATTGCAGCAATGACGTAACTTGTGTCATCAATCTGCAAAGACGAAAATGATACAAAGATTATTGATTCAATATTGACTCATTAAATTGTAAGTCTTCTTATTTATGATGAGTCATGACTCAACATAAATGATCTTGACTCGATGAAAGAAATAACGATCATCATTCATGTTTATACGCTGTATCAGACTTTGCTCTTATGCATTCAATTAATCTTTGTTTCTCTCATACTCAAATATGTCAAGAAGCTTCTTGAATATAAAAGTGATGAAGACAGCGACAGAGTTTGCAGAGAGATGAATGATGAAGAAAGATTGATTGTTCAAGATTTGTGCAATGATCTGAGCTATCATTGCAAGAGATTGAGAATTCAACTTTATATAAATTGAAGAATTAAGAATGATGAATGAGAACAAGATGATGACATTATATTGTTGAACTTGATTTTGAAACTCTTGCATTGCACAAAAGATCTCAACTGAATTTTCGATCATACTTTGAGCGAACTGTTTAACAGCACGCTCATTATCAATTGAAAGATTGTGAAGTGACTTTATTTGAGCAAAAGAATAACTAGATAAGATTTTAACATATGAAAACGTTGCAGAAAGTGTAGATCTTTCATAATGTCAGAAACTGAGCTAGATTAAAGATACTATCAATATAAAAGACTGATATTATTATTATTACTTTGATAGAATCTAAATACAAGACAGCACATCAGATAATGTATAAGATGAAAGACAAAGAGCAAAAGAAAAGAATGAAAGCTCAACTTTTATATACATGAATTGAGCAGAATCAAGACTAGATAGTAGTTTTATTGACTTAAGATTGCAAAAGTTTATGCACACAACTGAGATGATCAAAATAGAATTGCTGAGACTAAATTAAGATGATGATGACTAGATTGATGATTTAATTCATTGAACTAGTTCAATGAATCAAGATTATTTAAAATATCAATGATTTATGTTCTAAATTGAGTTAATGATCTGATATCATGACAAAGCTCGTCATTGAATAGAATAAGCTCTGCAACGCGTTGCAAACATGAATTGAAAGACAACAGTTAATCTTTTTACTGAGTTCATCATCAGAACTGAAATCAGCAATTTCAGTAAAACTTTGATTTGAAATCAGCAATTTCGATAGAATCAGAACAGAAGAACATGAACGCGTTGCTCTTGACTAGCTCTTTACTGAGCTTGTCATCAGAATAGAAACCAGAAATTTCTAGAATCAGAAGTTGAACTCAGAAATTTCAACAGTATGAACAGAACAAGCTCTATCAAATGTGATAAACATGAACAAAACAAGCTCTGTAACGCGTTGCAAACATGAATCAACTTTCGATTGATCAGACTCGATTGATCAGATAGTTAGTCTGCTTGAACAACACTTGAAATGAGTTTGCTACAATGACAAGTCGATAGTTGATCTTTTGATTGAGTCAGTCAATGAACAGAACAAGCTCTACTACATGCGTGTAATAGACATAAATGAAACAAGCTTTACTACATGCATGTAGTAGACATGAATGAAACAAGCTCTGTTACATGCGTGTAGCAGACATGAATTAGAAGACAATGATTGATCTCATCGACTAAGCTCATCACTCAATAATGAGTTTGCTTGAACAATATCTGAAGTGAGTCTGCTATAATGACATGAAAAGAACAAGCTCTACTATGCAGTAGATCTGAATCAGAAGTGAGTTTGCTTCAATGACATTCAACAAGAAGAAATAGACTTGAAACGTCTGATGAAATGAGCTTAAAATGCTTGATGAAATGAGCTTGAAACACTCAAATAGAACAATAATGAAATGAACAAGAAAGAAAGAACTGATTGAAGCAATGAGATCATTGCTTAGCTGAGAAGAGAGAGTAATGTTACGAGCGTGCTTAGTCTTTTACTGAGACGCACGTTCTTGAAGCAAGTTTAAACTCTATCAAGTCTAGCGCTTTTCTTTCTTCTGTACATATAGTTTTTGCATCTTGATAAATCTTACTCTTTAGCTTTGAACTAATGTTATGAATTTGCATAAAGCGAATCATATGAGTGTATTTTAACTAGAAGTTCAAAGCTGAAGTAGAAAAAAGATGCAACATGACGTGAGTTTTACTCACGAAGACATGTTAAGTTGCTAGCGTGTCAACAACAGCTTTATTCACAGCTTTATACTAGTTTATGTTAAGCTAATCAGACTAATCAGAAGTAACAGAGATGCATGCTTGCAACAACTGTCTTTTTCTCTCAATGTTATATGTAGTATATTCAATGCTTTATATGTAGTACATTCGATGCTTCATATGTGATCTACTCAATGCTTTATATGTAGTATATCTAGTGCTTCATATATAGTATATTCAGTGCTTCATATGCAATCTATTCAGTGCTTCATATGTAGTATATTCAATGCTTCATATGCAATCTATTCAGTGCTTCATATGTAGTATATTTAGTGTCTCTTATGTGATCTATTCAGTGCTTCATATGTGATCTATTTTGTTACGATTCTAGCCTTCATCTATTCTTCGTCTGATTTAATTCTAATCGAGCCTAGCGAGAATCTGAGCTAGTCATGATGTCATTGAGACTCTGTCTTTTATGTGTAAGACGTCAACTCTATCAAGTCTAGCACAGAGCTGAAATGAACACATATAAGTCGAGTTCTTTTCTGTACATACTTCTTTCTTTCTTAGTATTTATCTATTAGTTAAATGACATTCATATGACTCGCTCTATGTTGATCTCTAACATATTCAGTGCTTCATATGCAATTTATTCAGTGCTTTATATGTAGTATATTCAGTGCTTCATATATAGTATATTCAGTGCTTCATATGTGATCTATTCAATGCTTCATATATAGTACATTCAATGCTTCATATGTAATCTACTCAGTGCTTCATATGTAGTATATCTAGTGTTTCATATGTGATCTACTCAGTGCTTCATACGTAGTATATTCAGTGCTTTATGTATGATCTATTCAGTGCTTCATATGTGATTTATTCAATGTTTCATATGTGATCTACTCAGTGCTCTATATGTAATACATTTTATGCTTCATATGTGATCTACTCAGTACTTCATATGTAGTATATGTAATCTATTCAATAAGTCGCATAAGAATACTAGATAGATCACATATAAAGCACTGAATATATCACATATGAAGCATCTCATTGACTTTTTCATTGACTTTTCCATTAACTTTCTCATTGACTTTTGATAGATCACATATGAAGCATCGAATGTACTACATATGAAGCATTGAATATATCACATATGAAGCATTGAGTAGATCACATATGAAACACTAGATATATTACATATGAAGCATTCAGTAGATCACATATGAAGCATCGAATGTACTATATATGAAGCACTGAATATACTATATATGAAGCACTGAATAGATTGCATATGAAGCACTGAATAGATCACATATGAAGCACTGAATAGATCACATAAGAGTAGACTGATTGTCAAGTCGAGTTTTGAGTTGACATTTTGAACTTGAATCGAGATCGAGTCGAGTTGCTCATATTTTCAACCCGACGCGACTCGACTCGACTGAGAATTGGGTCAACTCGACTCGACCCGCCAAGGACTCGAGCTTGGCATCAAGAGGGCTAAATATAGAAATTTTTCCGGTTTTTGACTTTTGCATTACCTTTTTGCATTACCTTTTAATAGAGAGTCATGAAGAGAAACATGAAGGCCGTTTGGTAGGGAATCATGAAGGGGAACATGGAGGGAGTCATGGCGGGGAACATGGAGGGGAACATGAAGGGGAACATGAAGGGAAAACATGAAGGCCGTTTGACTTTGGTAGGGAGTCATGACGGGGAAACATGGTAGGAAGCTAAGAAGGAGACCATGAAGGCTGTTCAACCAAGCTATTTACACCTATCTAATATCTTGTTGGGTCGGGTCGGGTTTTCGGGTCGGGTTTTCGGGTCGGGTTATCGGGTCAAGCTTCTCAACCCGACCCGAGTGCTCGGGTTCAACTTCTCAACCCGACCCGACACTTTTCCAAAAGAATTCCAACCCGACCCGACGCGGTCAGTCTACGTAAGAGGCACTGAATATACTGCATTTAATATACTACATATGAAGCATCGAGGGGGCAGTGAGGTTGATTTTACAATTCCTTTTCTTATTTTGCACTTTTTGAAGATTTATCACTAATTTTGGTGGGGCTCCCGACAAATCCTAAACGGCACAGGTTTCGCATACCATGGTAGCTTCAAAAATGAAGCTTGGGGATGTTTTGGGGTGTGGGGATGGTATCTAGGTATTTGCTCTATTTGCACCAAATTCGGGGCTGATTTGTGTGTTTTCCCCGCCAAATTCGCTAAAACTCGAAAACTGAACCAGACTTTCGGATACAACGATACTCTATGTATCACTTTGTTGAGGTTTGGGTGGCCGAAAAAAGATGGCTTCGCAGCCGCTTTAAGCTGCCCGAGCATCAAGAACCCCTTCAGCCCTGCATTGAAGGCCTCAGTCGGACCAGCGACAAGGATAGAATCCTTAGCGCTTCGCTGCGGCATGCTTCCTCTATGGCACCCCTTCATGAGCAATGAACATAAATAGAGACGTGGTTCCCTCTTACTATGCTTCTCTCACCACACTCTTTCCCCGCTGCACAGGCGCAGCAGGCTCATGTGAATCGCTTTGAACACCATTCTTCATTCCCTTGCCGTCTGCAGGCAGACCAACCTGTGCTCTATTACTCGACACCTTCGTCCCTCGACAATAGCACCGAACTCGTCCCTCGTTTACACAGCGGCCCACCATGTCGTCCCGCAATACGATGCAGGCACGCCGTAAGAATCTCAGGCGCCCGCCGAGCTACTACAAACGTATCCGCCAAGAGCATAAGACCAAGGGTCGAACTGCTCCAACAGAGGCTCGCAACACCAGCAAAAGCAAAGCATCAGTCCTTAAAAAATGAAACCTGTCAGTTACCCTACACTCCTCCCACCGAATGTCCGTGCCTGATCGAGAAGCTAACATTCTCCTGTTAGATTCTGCTCCGACATCGATGAACCCTCCGAAACCTTCCTCCGACACGCCGCCGCAGAAGATTTCAAGACGTTCCTCGGGTGGACCTTGGACAAATATTCGAGAATACGGGCCCGTGACAGCCTCAATAACTACTGGCGGGTGTTGAAGATGCACATCCTCGATCAACGTGAACGCGAGCTGAATGACGGGATCAAAAGAGACGTGACCAATGTAAGAGACCCCCCAAGAGACGGTCTTCGCTGACGTATCCGTCGTCAATAGTACAAGAAAGTCCTTGTCGATCAGTACAAACTTCGCAAACTCCCTAAGAAGCGGGGTGTCAGCAGTGTCGACGATATATACCACATTCTCTTCTATCACTGGGTATACGATGATCACGTCTATCGAGATGAACAGCAACGAGAATACGTTGATACGGGCATACTGATGGCTTCGTATTTGGGTTGCCGACCGATCTTCATGTTCGACACCAGAATCAAGCTTGAGGATAAAGACGACGCTGATCAACACGTCGGCCGTCGCAAGGTCGCCGGTAACCGAGAAGATTATGGGGATGATTCAAGGGACTCGAACATATCGGATGATACGGATTGAGACGACGCGCATACAACGCTTGTCGATTCCGACACCGACCTCGATCACGACGGCGACGCCAGCACGTGTAGCGATGGAGACGATGATACCGACAGCGACAGCGGCATCGACGACGATGTCGACGCAGGCCTTGACGAGACAGGATCTCTCCTGTGGAGACACATCGCTTTCATCATCGCACCTAACAAAGTCCCCGGCCAGCTCAACGTTCTCTTCGCCAAGGTGACCATCGTTCATACAAAGGGAGAAGACAACTGCCCTCGAGAGTGAGCATTAGCCTGATACCTCTACCCCCTTGATACCCTCGCTGATCTATCCTCGAACAGGAAGACGTTTATTGTTGAGCGAGAAGATAACCCTCTTCTCTGCCTTCTCGATCGCCTTCTCTCTCTGACTCTTAAAGACGACGTGTTCGCCGCGAAGTCGTTGCGGGATGTCTGCAACATTTTCCAGGCCCAAATCCCCTCAGGGAGAAAAAGTCTGCAGTTGAAGATCAAAGCCAGCGCTTTAGACATTCCCGAACCCGGGCGTGCCGCGGATGGGTTTCGCCTATCACCCACGAAGCCATTACGTTCGGGCACGTGGCTTCGCTACCTTCAAGGCCTCGGTCGTAAATCTGAGCTGAAGAAGTTCTTCATTCAGTATTGTGCACGGCGTGGCTTGATCAATGCCGTCAACAGTGAGTTGATTCTTCTACAATGACAATTCACCTTCTCGAGTAGCTTCAATACTAATCTGTGAAATTCTCACAGATCAGACATCTGCATCGATTCGCGATCAGATCTTCGATCACCAGTCGAATACAGTTCGATACTACCTCGATCGGGAGATCCGATTCAATATCATTGCCGTCTTCTCAGGCCGTCCTTCCGATGATGTTGTTCAAAAGCTGGCCAGACTCATGACGTTGACCGTCGATCCCAACGCTTCGATCAAGTTGTCCCCTGAGCTGTCGAAGAAGGTGGTCAGCGGCAAGCGCGTGCTTCAGCTCAGTCGCGAGAGTAAGGAGCTCACGCAGAAACTGAAGAACAAATACGACTTCGTTCGATGTGCTTCGGCGAACGAGCTCTGGCTTCGGACCAAGAAACAGGTGGATGCGGCCTTACACCGTGAGAAAAACAACCGACGAAACCGACTACTCGAGAAAGCCCGGAAGCGACATTTTCGAAACGTCGACACGAGCATCCTTGAGGCCCAATTTCCCGATCCGTCCATCATCGCATCGGACGAAGACATCAAGCCTTCGGCTCCCCGCCAATACGATATTCCCGAGCGAAGTGAGATCGTCCGGCTGACCTGCGAGCCGATTTCCAATTCGACCGATCTCAGGAAGCATGCTCAGAGACTCGAGACCATTCGTGCCCGTGTTGCGTTGTGCGGCCGACAAGAGAGTCGGCACCGCGCTCGGCCACGGTTGACTCTCTCGTCAACGGAGTCGATGACCTCGCCGGGGGCCTCAGAAGAAGATATCAACGACCGCTTCCCGTTGGTATGCAAGCCCACCCAATGCATCTTCTGCCTCGGCAATGAGAGTAAGTCTTACCCGGGGCGGATGTTCGAGTACGTCAAAGCCAACAAGATGATGAATGAGGTTGAGAAGCACTTGAAGAAGTACGCCCCCAAGGATGAGGTCCCGTGTCCGCATCCGCAGTGCAAGGCAGCGAGACTGGTCCTGCCCAGTGTGATGGGTTTCAAAAATCATACGACGACGATGCACAAGATCTTTTTGCGTGCGTAGATTCTTCACACTTCTGTCTCTTGACTGTTGCCCCTCGTGCATACTTGTGGCCATCGTGTATTTATGCATATATCTATATCTACGTGGGCTGGATCGACATGGCTCTTCTCCCCATTCTATGTAAAAGGTTTTAATACTAAGTATAATACGTTCAATACTTGAGCTTCGGAAAAGCGAGATTTTCGTTAGAACAATTTGCTGAGATGAACGGGTTATCTTGTAGTGTTGAAGACTCCACGTTACGAGATCGTGGTTGACTCGAACTCCTCTACTCTTGGAACTGTTCCTGGGTAAGCAATTCCCCATGTAGAATTCTACCCCTCTAGACATGGTCACGAAACATTTTTCCCCCTTCCGCTTCTAGCCTCGCAGGTGAGCAGCGGCTGCTTTAATGTGAGCCGGGGTGAGCGGCCCTGAGCCGTGCCTGAGCCGAGGTGAGCTCCCGCGAGGCAGTGCAGAGGCGCAGCACGCTGGAGCCTGAACAGGCTTCCTTGAGCCCGGCTTCAATTGCCTTCGTGGGCGGGCACGCTGCCTAGACTTCTCGAATGCTGCTGCATAGAGGATCGGTCATCTTGCTCACCTCCACTCTTTCAATTTCTTCGCCTGAGCTCTCTACGACTTTCGCTCGATACGATAACCGCTTTACTGGCGCAGCTCCAGCGCCGCCTACCTATTCGAAGAAGGTTCATCGGCCATCACGATTCTTAGTACTTCTGAATTCATCGTTTGCCTGGACTTACTCTCGACAAGGATGCTTTTACTCTCCATAGCCCATTCTTTGTCTACGACTTGAGCCAGCGATTCAGCCGGGCCTGCCAAATGACCCAAGGAAGGAAATACCTTGTGTCTCATCGCGGTCGCTCGGGCTTCTTACTTACCTGCCTGGGCGCGTCGACGAGGATCGCACCTCGCTCGCACATTAAGGGGCTGAGCGTGAATTCAAACAGCGGCGGTGAGCCAAAGCCAGCGAATGGAGTCAAACGAGCGTTGGCCTCGCCGCGATCGACAGTCGTATCTGCCTGGCTGCGCCGACAAGGATGCCGTCATAACATCGCTCGGGTGACGTGGCCTCGAGACAGTGGATCTGACCTTTTGCTGTTGATTGTGGAGAGGCAGTGCCACCGATCCGTTGTAGCCGTCTCAGCTCGAAGATTCAGGCAACTGCAGCTGACAAGGCACGATGGATGGACAACTTCAAGGGGCGCAGCCAAGACTCAGCCGGGATGAGAATGTGTATTAAATACGAGGCTTCAGTAGCCGAAAGCTGCGCCATCCCATGTCCCAGAGTGTGAGAGATAAATAGGGATTGAGTGTTCTCGGTCTCGGGGTTTCGCCGTGACGGCCAGAGGTCGACGATTGAGACTTGTGAAAGTAAGAGTGGGGGTACAGCAGCACCTACAGCAGCGTTCATCCCACCAACAATGGCTCGATTTCTGAGGAGCAGGTTGAGAATCATTGTTACCTTAGCAGTACACCGACTTCAGTGACAGGTTCAGAAGCTAGGTACGAAACCTTGAAACCTCGTCCCATTGATTTCAATACTGACAGATAGCGCCGATCTAGATATCCCGACCCCCAGAGAAGACGAAACATTTCATCTCCAATGCTCCTCCTCCTCCTCTCCCACCTCCGCCCTTTGATACCCTCCTCTCGCCGACGTTCGAAAAGCAGACCTCCGAGTGAAGCGACGGCGCGCTCAAAGACATCGAGCCTCACCACTCCGGTGAGGGAAAACAGGATGGGGGACAAAGGAAATGGGGGCAAAAGAGATAGGGATAAACAGCTTACTTCGCCACCCCCCGCGTCATAAGCCTGTCTTCAAACATCATTTTCGGCGAACACTCCAGCACCGCGAGAACTCAACAAGCTCGAATCGATCCAGTGAGGTTGGCTACAGTCAGGGTGAGCTTCGAGGATGCAATCTCGCTCAGCAGTCAGGCTTTTTCTTTGACATATCACAGGTAACCCTGTCGTGCTTGATTATGGCGTAAAGATCCGTGAAAACGGTGCTTTCACTAATGCCACAAGCATTGAGTCCGAGATTGGTGCTGTGCATCTCCTCAGCTCTCACCCGAGGGAAGAGCCAAAGACCCTCGGTAGCTTGGATGCCCTCACGATACCAGAGCTTCCCACCGAACCTCTTGATCCGCCGAGATCCCTCAACGTGGCTCTACCTCAGCATTCATATGGGCGGGTCGTTCGCGAAGGCGATCATGGAGTAGCAGCGGTCGCGGGTTCTCATGTCGCTACCACTCCGTCACTTTCCGCGTAATCTGGGGTCTGAATTTCAGCACGTGAAGAGGAGGAATGGGATGTCAGAAGAATTGTTGGCAAGAGACGGGCGGGGAAGGGCTACGAATACAAGGTGCGCTGGAAGGATACATGGCTGCTCAGGAGCGAATTAGGGAGAGCACGGCGGTTGTTGCGGGAGTTCGAGGCACAAGTCAAAGGGCAGTATGGAGGTACAGTACCCCGCATTAAGTCACGGTCGCGCGCTCCCCAACCAATACACCCCTCACCTGCATCAACCATTGAACCATCAAATTCAGCTGGGGAACTTCAATATTTGGGCTAGTTATTTAGTAGTATATGACTTATGATTCCCCGATCAATATTTGGTATGCCAGCCCTTCGCTATTATTACAGCTGCACATCTGTCGGGCATACTGAATATTAGTCCCTCAATTATCTCCTCTCGTAGATTCGCCCAGGCCATCTGTAAAATCTGGAACAACTGGGTTTCAGCTTCGTCCCCTTTACCCTTCAGCGAATCCAGATCCGGATAAACTTTATAGGTCTTCTTCTTTAGTAGAGCTCATAGATTTTCGATTGAATTCAAATCGAGGCTGTACGAAGGTCACTTCATGACTTCTATATCATTTTCCTGAAATCAAAGCTTCGATTTTCGAGCTCTATGTATCGAAGCGTTATTCTGCATGAACACTAGTCCTGACTTTCATATATCAGACAAATTGTGATCCAAAATCTGAATGTAGAAGACTGCTGAATAGCCGTGTTTTTTGAATTCGAAGTCTCGATCGAGCAGGTATAAATTCGATCTTTCAGAACTTCAAAAAGCTCCTCAAACCATAATGAAAAAGATCTTTCCATTGAGAATTTCCATCACTTTATCTCTATCCCATTTTTGTTTGCGAGTCTCAAACACCCATTCTCGTGTTTTACCTGATCCCCGAGCCACGGATGCCTCGTTCGATCAAATGACTTTCCTTCATTGATTCACGATTCAATTTTCATGTCTTTTAGCTCATCTTAATCGAAGTCGAGCAGCTTCAGGTGTTAATTTCGATCGCTTAAAAGCTAGTCAGTGAGAAATTTCGTGAGCTCGTAGTGTTGCGTTGAGAGTTCTCGCGTTCAAATCGATCCCGATGTTCATTTTCAGCTGTCTTCAGGTGATTTTAGGCTCCGATCGTAACTGACGTAATAGTATTCTAGCTGCTCAAGGGATAATTGATAAAGGCCTTCCTGATCTGGGTTTATTGACTCCGAAGGGTGCAGTGCAAAGCCTTCCTAAAACTCCATTTATGGTGGTGCGGGGAACGTTCAAATTTCGACTGATTTGGGTGGATGTAGCTCCTAGCTCAGCTTGCCTCGTAATTTTCCCTTTAGTCAACAAATCGAGCTTCTTTCTGAGGGTCTTATTACCAGAAATTGTAGTTAACGGAGCCCTTCTGAGCATGGTGGATGTGGTTGAAGAAGGTTGATTGTTTTGAAGGTACGCGATTTTACGTGTTTTCGCTTAAGTGACCGTGACTTTTTGCAGGGTACTGTAAGTGAGGCAGATCAGCACGTGCAGAGACGGGCCGGTGATCGTTGGCTTCTTTGTTCGCAGAAGTACACAGGTTTTTAAAGACTGAATCGATATGCTAGCTATATCAGTTTTATCTACACTAACTACAACTAGTGTGGGCTGAGTGGGATGTTGAAGTTCTGTGAGGTTTTTTCATGTCCAATCCTCTTTTCTTAATCATGATAGACATGAACCCTCGGCAAAACATTATTCGGAAAGCTGTAATCTGTTCTGCGCTGGGGGTCACGCCTTGATTCACCAACTTATTCATTATTTGTAACTCAAATCAAATCTTCGAATCTCGTCTTCGCATCCACAAGATAAGCGTCCAAATACCGCATGTTGTATCGGTCAATCTCATCATCTTTGATGGGAACAACGAAGGGCTCATTGGCCAGTCTCCTGATAAATCCATGGGTCAAGAGACAACCCAAAATCCTTGCTGACCTGACGGCTTTCATCACTTCTGCTGACAAAACTTTCACCTCTTGTTGAAAAGTCTGTCAGAACGTCTTCTGTAGAGTATCATGATCTTTGTATTGCCTTCAGCCATTGTCCCGATGTAGTGTACCCGAAAAGTCTTGCAACGTGTATAGATTCTGTCCAAATGGACAAATAGTTGCTTCAGCCCAGTCGATGATGCCGGTCAGCCGGTCAGAGACCGGATGGACAATTATATTACATGAGCTGAAGTCGGCGTGTGATAGAACGAACGGAAGAAGGGAGAAAATCGATGACATAGAATCGAGGGATCTTTGTATGATCGGATGGAATCTCGACGGAAGGTGATAGAGTAGAAGTTGGAGATCTCTGATATGTTGGAAACAGGGAACGGTACTGTTACCCCTGTGGTTAGTAATCTCCGCATTTATCCGGCGCTAGTGGATGGGTATTTACCCTTCGCCCACTTCTTTCCTTCCTTCTTCATCCCGTATGCTCTACCTACTAGATAGTTCAGTCAAATATATCTATATGCCTTTCTACCCTTGTGCCCTCGTATACCAAGATGATATACTTTTGGCGCAGTTTTTCGGAGGAAGTTGGGCCAATGCTTTGAGGTGCCTTCCACGATGCGGCAAAGAACCTGCCACGGCATTGTCAGCAATGTTCAGGCGTCAAGCAGTAGACAACATACCGCGCAAGGTCCACCATGAGATCTGCTCGCAAGGCAAGATTGTCTTCGGAATCTTCGGCATGGTTATTCGTGAGGTGGTACTCAAGATAGCTGATGCCTGGAATCCTCTCTAGAGAATATACTGAGACTGCCTCTTGGCTTGTATCTCCAAGCTGTTCATGATATGTAGTGGTTGGAGCTAAATCGCCATGAATTTTCCTCGCAAGAGCCGTAGTTTCAAGACTCAGTGACTGTATGCGGAACTGAACAATAAACTCGGATCGTATGCCACCATAGACTGTGTAGCTGCAACTTCCTTGAATTGGAACTGGTCTTATGCTGCCTCCGACCAAAGATGCAGCTTTCTCGTTGCAAGCCTCACGCGTGGCAGAAGTTCTCTTGAAGAATTCGGCAATGAAGCTGTCAAGGGAGTACTGAACATAAGCCGGCATTACTAACGAATTCGAAAATGTCGACTTTGGGAGGGGAGACGAAAATGAAGCGCGCCTCTGCCGTAGCCTCGGAAACCGTTTTCAACAGGTTTGCTGCTAGGCATTTCTAGGCAAAGCCCATGCTCGAGGGTATGTACTTGTCACGTCGACGCTACTTTTCATCCCGCCTTATGCGATTTTCTAAAGTGCATGCGATTGCTGTGTTTTTAATGGATGATCAAGGACGGCTTCTTTCGTCTCTACCGATGGATGTCTTTGGTTCGCTTTTCGCGGTCGCCAACAATCGGAGTCCTAATCTCTGATTCGCTATTTACCTACCGAACTCTAAACACATCTAAATAAATCAAGTCTGGGTCATGGAAAATTTCCCCACCATAGGACTGTTCGGGCCTGTTGGACATGAAATCCTTCGAGCGTTGACCTTCGAGCGGGCGTCCGATACTGCTTTGGCCAACTCCTCCTCATGCTCCTTCTTCTCCAATACTGCTTGAATCCAAACGTGGGATGTTGGGAAAAGTGCGTTGCCTTGGTGGACGACCACGGTTTCACCCCCTGAGGTTATTTGGAGAATGTTTGGGAAGAGACAAAGTGATGGGATACCCATTGTATCAATCTTTTCAACTGGTGGCATGGATGCCCCCTCAAAACCCCGGATGTCTTCCGCTTGCCAGTTCTCTTTGTCGCTAGGATCGGGGCGCTTTTCAACAAGAAACTTGGCCTCGTCCTTCCGTGCGGTTTTCCACAGCGTGATTGCCTCGTTGATAATTTTGACCAAATCCTTTTCAAATTCCATTGACTCGGATGCAATAGTCAACGGTCGAAGAATCTCGAGAATTCCGTGCAACGTGAATTCTGCTCGGCTCGATTCTACACTAAGATCGTCAATGCCACGTAAGATCAGAACTCTTCACGCGCTCTCACTTCGCCCGCCCGACTGAAAGAGCGACTTGAACACTTCTTTCAAAAATGAACCCACCACATCGTTGTTCGATAGACTGTCTTACGAAAAGAACGATCGTCATATGAAATTGCATAGGCAAACAGAAATGACATGTTGAACGTCCCTCAGTCTGAGGAACTCTGAAATTTCGGTCTGTCAGATAGACGTCGAGTCAAAGATAGAATTCAATTTGCTTAACTTCTGATGAACAGCTTTCGAATTCTGTGTTCATTTCGCATCGATAAGCTAGAATGAATCAAATTAGAAATCACGCGAATATTAACTTATCGTCATGGCTCGTTCTGAAAGCTTCTGAAAGTATTTCGACGATGCGACTTTGATGACATCAAATATACGCTGAAACTTCTTCGTGCTGAAAAAGCATCAGCAGATGACTATTATTGCTTTATGAAATTGAACAAAACCGACTAATATTCGATCGATTGTTCTTCGACAGGAAACTCGAACTTTACTTGCTTGAGCTTCGCAGTCAGCTTCTTATTGTCCTTCTCTAGACTCTTTTTCACTCAAGCATGATGTATCTTCTTTGCTTTCATTTTATTTTCGGCTTTTGACAAACGTTGCTTCAGCTCTTTATTCGTTGCCGACAGCTTTTTATTTTGTTTCTCCAACTCTTCCACTTTCTCCTTGCTTTCAGCTTCGATTTCTGCTTTCTTCGCTCTCATGGACTTCTGAATTTTAGCTTTCTCGTCCTGTAGTTTCCATTTGTACTCTTCCTCTCTACCTGCCTCTGCTTTGGCATGCCGAGCCTTCAGCTCCGCCCCCATCGTCTGGCATGTCTCCCTTTCCCGTTCACAAGCTTCTTGACCAGCTTTGAGTTCTTCATTTTCACGACGGAGGTTGTCCATCTCCTCGCTCTTGACATGAGTCAGTGTCTCCACGGTCTCATTCAATCTTTGAATTTTATTCTCCCTGCCCATCTCCGTCCCATAAGCCCCTTCAACCACATTGATGTCATAGGTGAAAGAGGATTCGAAGTACTGCGCGATGTCTGCGAGGCGTTGTAGGGCCCCATTGGAGGAAGCTAGTACAGCAGCTGGATTTCGAGGACCTTCGGTATTGCTGTGGCTGAGGTCAAGACTGTTGGGAGACCTGAGTTCCTGATCCTTCGCTTCATTTGATGTTATGTCTTTGCGCTTAGTCGACCCGCCACGGACACCGTACGTACGTTTGGGCATCGTATTCCGACCCTGGAAAGTTCTCGACTCCTTCAGCTACTTCCAATTCAGAGATCGGAGCTTCATCAGAATCGGTCGTATCGAAAGATTTCGCTTACTTCTGCCTGACCTTGGGCACCGCCGAAAGAAGAGTCCGTACGGATGGAGAGGCGACGAAGGAGACCGTTAAAGGCAGAGTGAGTCTTCGAGATAGTGCGTCTTCTCTCGGTCGAAAGTTTACGATCGAGGATCCGTGGACGCATAAAGCCTCTTACCAAAGCCTGGGATAGATGATCAGAGGTATTCGGGTGGACAAAGGCTCAACATAGAGGACGCGAATGTCCCGTCCCGCGAATTTGGATTTTCGGGGGAAACGATACACAACGCCAGATCGAGACAAAGGTTGCATTGAGGTGTGGATGAAGGTCCAATTGCGTTGGCCAACGTGGTACACTGATGGACATGGTGCCCAAGATGCTTGGCGTGAAGCTCGCTCTCCCAATAGGACAGAGTCAACTGCATGCCCATGCACAACATGCTGACAAAAGGACAGAGTCAACTGCATGCCCATGCACAACATGCTGACAAAAGTTGAAGTCTTACGGGGCGACTGCTGCGTGACGTACTCGGACTGGTGAACGTGAGGTGATTGCGTAGAGCTTGTTACTGCGGGGTAGAAATCCGAGGAACTGATGCATTCCCTCTGAACTGATTTCACAAGAACACTGCAGCCATATATTGTAGGCGTAGAATTGGAGCAGCATTGGTGATAATCAAAGAAGAGGTATGAGGTATAGAGTAATAGGCGCGGTCTGAAGGTCGTCAAGGATGGATACATGGTTGATGGATTTAGCAGAAAGCGTAAGGACGGCTAGGATGAATCACTACGTCGGCAAGACCTCACCGCTGCAACCGCAGGCCGTGTCGAATGCCTACCGAGCGACCGTGGGAAATCCAGTGAAGCATGGGATTCACACCGGTAGTGGGAGACCAGAAACATCTTCTTTGAGGGATCAGAAACGGAGTAGGGTGGCGGACGTCAAAGCGTGTTCTTGAGGGGCACCAAAAACGTAACGTCCCTCCCTGAGTGGAGAGAAACCCACGGTGCCGAGACAAATCCATTGTTTATGGGACTCAAATTTCTCTGTCGCGAGCATATATAGTTATCGTCAGTGTGCCGTTGTTCTTCAGCCGCTTCTCCACATGGATTCGGTTTGCAGTGAGAAAATATCGTGGTTGTGGTCATGCTGTCGATCGTCCCGTCGACGGCGTCGAAAGCCGCTTCGGCTGTTCCCCCCTGCTCTATCATGACTATCGGCCTGTCTCTTCGTTTCGGGGCCACGACACGAAGGTGCTATCAGAAAAGAATATAAGTCCAAGTTTTGAAGACACAGAGCATAAGGAAACCTGCGTGCCGAGTTTATCCGGACAAAGAGGAGGCACCAAAAACGTCAAGCGAATATATCGCGCTTTATTTACAGTAACGCTATTCGTATTATATTGTATATCATACCGTACTCAGATGAATTGTGGCGTTCTTCTGGAAACTTCCATTAGCAGTCACGTGTCTGATTTTTGCTCTCTCTCTCTCTCTCAATTAGCTATAGAAACTATTGGTATATGAGGGTCAGAGCGAATATGTGCATGTAGATATATTGACTATCTAGTAGGTAGAGCATATGGTAGAGCATACAGATGAAGGAAGAAGTGGGAGGACGGATAAATACCCCTAGCGCCAAGCCGCTTCGGCCGGAGCGGAAATAACTAACCGCCGGGGTATACGTATGAGCATACGTATGTTCATACGTATGTGCATACGTACCCCGTTTCCAACAGAAACAAAGTCTCTCTGATCACCTGCGAAGACTGCTCTCTGCACATTAAAGACCCAAGGATTCCATCGATAACAACCCATCATGGCCTATCTTCTACCTATCTTCAAGACAGTCAGCGTAATATTTGCGATATCTGCTGTGGCTACCGGCGTACAAGCCATTGTAGATCCTATCGGTTTCTCAAGGGTTTTTGGGTTGGCTCTAAGTTCAACATTAACGGATTCTGTGGGATCTCTTATCGACAATGAAGACGCAGTTACGTTTAGGACGACAGCAATCTTGCACTATCATCGCAGCTTGACGATGTCGTACGTCTCGCTCATGGGAGTCCGCCAGCTCGCGACGGGGATTATCCTCCTGACCTTCGCATATCAAAACAAATGGACAGAGATGGCTACCATCCTAGCCATCATCGGCATAGTCGTCGCTGGCACAGATGGAATATACCTCTCACGCGCCGGTGCTAGGCAACTTGGACGATTTCATGCTATCCCCGGTGCACTTATTGCTGCTCTCGCTTGTGGAGTCATCTGCTCCAATGCTTGACCTGGGACTCCATGTAACGGGTTAAACCCGGGATGTTGACTTGGTTATGAGATCTCGGAACTCTGACTAACGTTGAGCAAAGGATCAGGAATGCAGAAAGGAGTAGGAGTCAGGAATTCGGAGACTTGAACTCTTACTAGCGTTGGGTAAAGGTTCGGGAAGGCGGAAGGAGAATCTGAGAGTGGGAGGCTAGAGCGACCAGTGATGTACATATAGGAAGAGGGAAGCATGCCTTCTCTCCTCAGTCTTTCCTCCTTAAATTACACCACGTTCTTACGAAACCAAGTCCCTTGAACCCCTGACACTCCGTGTAGGAGAAATGATTAATCTGCTTTGGTTAGCTTGGCTCGTTCGTCAAAGGTACCGAATCGCTTTGCAGCCTTACCTACCTCTAAATAGAGCCGCGTACTTGAATAAAGGGTTTGCTGTAAGGCACTTGATAGAACTTAAGATAGAATCATTGAGCGACGTTGCTATTCCGTTCTATTGGGTGGACAAGAAATTATGTTCGGAGAAAGAGAAGAATAAAAGGTTGCACTTGCTGGCTGGCAGATATGTCTGTCGGGACAGCCTTACAGGGCTGAATTCTGGGCTCGCCAGGCAGATTTGATTGGCCACTTCAACCAGTTCAGTGTGTGTAAGCAGAAGTACCGTCACGCATCAGGGGGTGAAATGGTTGATTGCCCATCAGCCCTATATGGTACCCCCCATAAATGCTACCATTTATTCTACCATCAACCACCACTCCACCATTATGAGTCCTATACATACTTTAAGGCGTTCGAAACGTCTACGGAGTGCGCGGCATAAGTTTGCCCCTCAAAATCGCGGGCCCGAAGCTTCAACGGTCAAGAAAAGCCGGGTTTTCTTTACATTTGATACACGGGGGGAAAACCCAAAACTACAAATATGTAAAGAGCTGGAAGTCCCTAAACGTACTGCTAGCTATTGGTTAAAACAGAGAGCGCTTCTAGGAAGTCCGGCTATACGAAGGACGCGTCCTCGAAGCCAGGTTATAGGAGGCAAATCAGCTATAGCACACGCCGATTATTCGATTCTACTCTTACCATTAAATCCAGTCAGCAGAGGCTCTTACATCACTGTATAATCTGATCAAACAGGATGCTTATACGCTTAATGAGACGAGTATACATCGCCTACAGAGGCATATACAGAGGCTTGCCAATGCCGCCCAAATATCCTTTGCCGAACGTGCCCTCCTCCATAATCAAAATCAATTCTTGACCAGAATGAATAACGAAGCCAAAGTTCGCCGATCGACCAAGTCAGTAATACTAGGGAAGGCGAAGGTGATGAGCTATGAGGATATCGAGGAGGCACGAGCAAAGCGTGCTGCGAAAGAGGTCATAAAGGGTAAGGGAAATCGTGGTCGGAAGCGGAAGAGTGCTGCGTTAGAGGCAGGTAAGCCAGAGCCAGAGCTAGAGCCAGAAGTGGCGCGGATGGTCGAAGCGCCAGAGCCATGGAGAGCACCAGTGGCGCAGATGTACTAAAGCGCAGGTTGCGGAGGATTAGATTACTACAAGAGGAAAAGGACATCATTGCTCTGTTCTCCAGTTCGAATAGCTTTCTTGAGGCAGGCTCGCGCAGGCCTCGCGACCAGTTACTGTAAATTAGAGTTAGTCTTCGTCGTATTCTCGGCGCAATGGAAGGGAAGTAGCAATGAGTTACCTCCTGCCATTTATCAGCGAGTAGTCTTTCGCGCGCATCAAAGCATTCCCGCTTTCGAGCGCCGCTGACAGCTTTTTGTAACAGGTCAACAGACGACAGTGTAAAGTTGCAATTACACGGCATGGCTGCTATGCCGGCATTCTATTCGTCACACGTATCATTGGAATATCGGCTCACCGTTTCCGACTATCATTACTTCTGAATACTTCTGAAAAATCGAATTAATAGTAGTGTGAAGACTTTGACACTATGAGCTTATGTTCTCTGCGATCGATCTCTCAATAACGACGAAAGCCTGCAGCAGCACAAATGAGACTTACTCGCGCATACCTTCGACTGAACGACTTGCGACCGTTACTACGGCAGCGAGACGGCTCTACAGCAGCACCTGTGCGACTCTCCGGTTCATGCTCTGTCCTTGCGCTGTTGTCCCGTAGGATGATAGCAACGCTCGTTATTAGCGATAATCTTCCAGCCGCGGCTTATTACAGCTAGGCATATGTACCAAGTGCCCGCGCCTTCTCCTCACAAATACCATATAAGTTCCTCCAGCGACGTATACCGCAATGACGCTGATGATAGCAGGCCACTGAAACTGATTTGCCTTCGAAAAGATGATCGTTGTTACGTACGAAAGGAGCTCAAAAATGTTCTGGAAAGATGCCTCCACGGTGGAAAAAGCGCCCCGACTCTGCTCATTCACCTCCCCTTGTATAATGCTTTGAGCGCAAAGATCAAAACTCCACAGACCTACACGGCTCAATATGACGGCGCCGACGAGCCCGCTCGCTGCGAAGAAGTTATTCCCAGTGAGGCTTTCACCACTGGCAAAGAACCAGGACAGTCCCCCGGCAAGCCATATCATCTGCCATGTCAAAAACCAGATACCGCCTCGCACAGCGCCGATGTGTTGTTGTGCTTTGGGAGCGATCTATGTTGCGGAGAGTTCGAAAATGGTGCTAACCGCGCGGGCGGCACCCACAGCAAAGGACGTATAGCCAATGGCGAGGAGAAAGGCGATCATTTGGCCGGAGAAGAAGAGGAACGTAAAGTAGAGCAGAGACAAGGAGATTGAAGGGAGAAATGCTGGGTGTTGGAAGTAGTAAGGTATCGAGTTGAGCGGGAGAAGGTTGGAGGCGGCTGACTGTACGAAGTCGATAATCCCGCGCAGTGAAAGTCGATTGATTTCATTTGCCGGTAGTAGTCGCTTTGGATCATGGAAGTCATATAACATTACATCGTTTTTGAGACATAAGTTTCATAGGCTACCGCAGACATTCTAGAACTGAGTCTTGAGATCACCCGCTACTACACTCGATTGCAGTCACCATTTCCCGCTTGACACTCGCGCCTCTCTAAGTTCGCGTGTCATCTTTACCTACTAGGACTTTGAGGGAGCCGAGCATGCTTACTATGACTCCCGTTTCGTCCATATAGTGAACATTCTCCGACACAATGACCGGATCATGTAGTTCCTTTCCAACCACCTCAAATCAGTGTGTAATCTTATCATAGATACGCTCTGGTATTCGCTCGCTGTCAGTCACGGCCTCGCATGGTGCAGTTTGGCCTAACGTCAGCCACAGTCTTGAACAGCCACAAGCTTAATAATTGATTACATAAGTGAAATTACATCGTAATTATTATGGGACGTACGGGGTCGTTTCGCACTAACCAAGAATCGTTGGTCGCTTTGACTAAGAGGTACCGACCAGCGTGGCGACCTTGCATAAATTTGCGTGCCACGGCAGCCATACGGCTAATGACGATTTCCATGCCTGGTAGTAAGCCTTGAAGCTCGGATACGACCCTTTTCTAAGTATCAGGAGTGATAAAAGCTCGATGGTGAAGCTATGGTGAACGATCTCTGTTGTGCCATAAACGGAGACTGTCTGCAACTTAGGGGCGAGGGCAACGATACGGACGTAATTTTCTAGTGGGAAGGATTCAGAGTGTTCAAGGGTGGTCACGGAACACAACTTATGCAATAATATGGCAGATGTTAATGTGTGCACAGAAACTGATATACATAATGTCAAAGTACTCATCATTTTACTCGGCACAGTGGGTTTCTCGCTACCTAGGGAGGGACGTTAGCTTAAGGGAACCAGCAGAAGAGCTGGAGAAAACGAGATTTGCAACACAAACTACGCCGTCAAAATGAATTATGTGAAACTACTGACAGGATTTCATTATGACAATGTCACACTAATCTAGATTATATCAATGAAATTGCAAAAACTCAAATACAATTGGCCGAGAGTCCGGAAACAAAGCAATGAAACTTTATTGATGAACGAAATAGAGACTACGACTCCAGAAGAAACCAGCGAAAATGACAGATAGATGTACAATGTGGGAAGATGTCTGCTTTACTAGCGCTGTAGATATACGAAAGAGTATTGAAAACTCTACTCGTCGTGAAGGCGAGGGTCAAGTTTGTCGAATATGTCAGTGCATACGAACGACGCCGGCGTCTCTGCGGCATCCGTAATCTCGTCCGTAGTGGAGGTGTTTGATGGAGAGGAACGTTCCGAGCTGATCGAAGGAGGTTGTGATGTCCCAGTGCCGCGTTGGCCACACAGCTTCGTCGTCTCATCCACAAACTCATATGTGAATTGAGGTCATGTGTCGAGCTTCACGTCTGCGTCATAATCCTTGATCTGTCTGGATCGCTTCTTTCGAGCCGGCATTGTTTCCACTTCGCTGCCGGATCTACGTCTTTTGGCCTCTTTGGTGAACTCGATGCAATGAACATCCTGAAGGTGAAATTTCATCTTCAATACGAATGGGAAGGCGTCGACGCATTTTCGTCTCGGATGTGTGCATTTGATCGCTTTGCAACCGTCAAGCATCTCGATATGTCCGTCAATATGTGTCTTCCATTTTTCTCAATCGAGGAATTGCTGCATTCGTGTGGGAGCTGGGAGTGCCGTATTTCCCAGGCAGAAGGGACAGTATTCAGAGCAGGCGAGAATTTCGTCGTAGACGAAAGAATTGCACTGAATGAAAAGCGTTTCCGATCTCCCCATGTGAATCTCACAGTGATCGTTCCATGCATTCTTGCCGACAATTCACTCACTGCAGTCGAAGCACAGCTCGGCAAAGTCGTAGCTGATCACAAGCTTCTTTTTGTAGCAGCCGTATATGTGTCTCCACCTCTCGACGACCGGTTTGCTATGAGGCAAGAGTTTCGTTAGCCGCTTAACGTGTGCATAGAGAATATAGAGAACACGAAGATCACAAATCTTTCAAGCTTCAGCTTATGATCTGTCATTCGACAAGTGCATTTTTCGAGCTCTAAGCCCGGGCGGAAAGGAATCTCGGCCTCCTGTCGACAGAGTGCGATCATATCGCGAAGGACAGAGCGACCCTCATCACTTCGAATGAAAGCGACGAGGAAAAGATTCGACGTCAGTCGATCGCGTTCGAGCATGAGACGACGAATGCGATGAAATTGACTGCGATGATATCTCATCAAGTCGACGTCGTCGAGGCTGATCAGAAGTTTGCTTGACTGAAGCTTTTGACATCTGCTGAGCTCTTCCGCCACAAGCTTTCGTTTGTCTGTCATCAGCGTCTGTCGATGTTCTTTCGCAGTCGAATCTGTCTTTGCCTTTGAAGCCAGAGCATTGATCTCAGTTTCGATGACGACGAACTTCGAAGTGTTCTTCAGCTGATGCTGCTTTCTGATCGACAGTGCCTGTCATAGTTCCGAATTGCGATGCAGAGTCAGCTCGCGAAAGCGATCGTTCACGATACTGCGCAGCTTGCCGTCGAAGTAGTCTTCTTGAAGGTCGATTTCGACATTGTTAGGCATGTAGAAATCGCAATAGGTTCCCTCATTCCGATGTTCATCATGCTTCATTCTTTGAGCCGTCGAATAGAGCTTGTCTGTCATTCATGTCAGCTTGAGAAGTAGAGTCAAGAAAGAAAATGATAAAACTCTATCAACAAGGTACAGACCCTCTGCTCTGAAGTCGTGAATGATGAGGGATCGCAGATATCCGACGCGCACTCTCAGCTTTCTCAGACGCCTGCTGAAGGTGTCGACTTTTTCCATCTCGTCGATGAAGACGACGTGGAAAAAGGGCTTGCTGAGCACACTTTCGTTCTGCCGAAGATGATACATTTCGTTCTTCGACGATTCGATCTTCAGCAATTTCTTCATAGTGCCGTAGTCTCTGAACGCATTATTCGCGATGACTCTGACCAGCATCGTGAGCACTGAATTGCAAAAAAGTGGTCGAGACTTCAGACTCTCATGTACGGAATGTTCCGACCTGCTCATCAAATCAACTGTCAGACAAGATGTGATAGCACAGAAGCTCTGAATGTTGTGAAGATCAATCTTTTCTCTGACGTCAATGTCATATTCTTCGCATCTCGCACAATCTGAATGACGAACTCGACTCTTCCGTGCTCATTCCGAAAGACTTCAAAGATCATGTTCTACGCGAGGCATTCTCAATCAGTTTCGTCCTTGCTTGAATTCATTTCAACTTGCGAAAAATGCTTACACGATAATAGAGGCCGCGATCAGAACCGGCACGACAGATGAATTCGATGTACTCACCCACTCTGACTGAAGTAAACACATAGAGCTGAATCTTCGCCCATGTGTTCACTCGTATTCGCGACTTATCGTAGATCTGCCAGTCTTTCTCTCAGAGCTGCGTGCCCAGATGTATAAAGTGATTGATGATATCGTAGCTCCTGATTCTCTTTCTGTGAGCAAGGTCAAGCTCTGTTCGCAGGGGTTTCTTGATGAACTGCAAGCTGATCAGCCTCAATACTCAGAGCATGAGTTGCAAAAGCCACGAAATACCAACGTTTGTGACGAACTGCGTTGTTTCGAGAGGTATGAGGGAAGCATGCCTTCGCCAGTCGACGGTGAAGTCTTTCCAGTATTGCAGAACGAACTTCTCACCCGCCTTGAGATCGTCATAGAAGTCATCGATACCGTACGTCATCATTCTCACAAAGTTCTTCAAGATCTTCAAGTCGTGCGAATCAGCGCCAGGTGAGTCTTGTACGTATCTGTTTGACACATGTCAGCTTCTTTCAGAATGCGCCAGGGCCCAGAGCGGTAGACCTACCCATTCCATAGCCCCAACGCCCGTGCGTAGTTTTTCTCGATCTTCGATTCGATATGTTTCTTGACTGCGATGCCATTGACGATCGCTTTGTTGATGTCAGAACCCTTTTCGCGAGCTCGCTGAAAGAAATTCTCCGAGGACTTCTTCTTCGGCATCGCCGACAGCGAATGAAGCAGTCTCGACGAGGGGAAAAGCGTGAGCACGAGATCGCGAAAGAAAGAGAGACACAACGAGAGAGTGCTCAAGTATTATAGAGCGATGATTTGCGAGCAGCAAAGAAGACGTACTGTCAGACGATTGACACAACAACCAGAGCACGATAAACAGATAGAAAGAAAGAAACAGAACGAACGAGGGCAGCAGGCCAGACTTTGTACGAAAAGACGAGGGAAAGAGCATGACGTAGGCTTTGCATCCAGTTTTGCACCCCAGAGAGCCAGCTCTGGCCCCTCTTTATCCTCTTGACGTTCGGCCGTCTAAAGTTGACGAATTCGAGCTGACAGAATACACTTAGAGTCACGAGAATAGACCATTCAGAGAGCAGAAGGAAGCAGTGCCTAAGCAGTGAAAGAGCAAAGATGAGTTGAAGTGAGCAGTGAGTGACGCGAAGATGCGTGGTGGGTGTTGCCTCAGTTCTCAGACGTGTCAACGTCGCTAAGCCCCTTCGAGTTAGCGCTCTGCTGACTTCGCTGCATACGAGCGACACGTCTGAGTGCAAACCCCTGTAAGATAGGTTGATCTGCGTTAATTTGAAATAATATCGAACTTTGTCATCATCTTATTTAATTCAGACGTAATTTACAGTATTAATGAGATATTCATGTATTTTAAGTCTGCATCATTAATCTTAGCAAAAGCGCGTTTAACAGTGAGTTGAGTGTTGTTTTTCAATTGAAGTGTGATTGATCTACAAAGTGAGCAGAACTTAAACATTTCATTAAGCTCATAATACAATAAGAAAAGAGAAATCTTTCATGTTCAGCAACAGATACTATTCTACAAAGTCACGAAGTGAAAGAATGAAGTGATCAAAGAGAACTTCACATTGCTATTAAAACTGCTATTTAAAGAAAGTTTATTGACAAAACTGCGTGACACACATTTGTCACTTGAACACATCTTCAATTTTAAGTTGAATCAAAGATGTTATCTTGCTTGAAATCAGCTTGATATTGAATTATGATCTTAAAGTCAATCTTGAATTCAAACTCATCACACTTGAACTTCTCAAAGTTCAATTGAATCTGATACAGATTCACATCTAAACTCTTCTTGCTTATCATGCAATGTAGTTTTCTTCATCACATATAATAGTAAACGACTTCAGTCACTACTTTCTCATCAATGTTGATATCATCGACTAGCATTTTCTTCTTGTGTATATGTCTCAGAGAAATGCGAATTGCGTGAATCATTCTCATGCTATCAAAATCAACAAGATATCTGTTAGAGATCAGCATAGAGCGAGTCATATGAGTGTCATTTAACTAATAAATAAATGCTAAGAAAGAAAAGTATCTACAGAAAAGAACTTGCAGCTTATATGTGTGTTTCTGATCTCTGCGCTAGACTCAAAAGAATTGACTACCTCTTATTCCCGACCGTCATATGGGCATATGACGCTCCCAACCCCCCCCGGCGGCGATCCGCCTTGGCGCGGCGATCCGTCATATGCCCCCCGATCAATCCGTCATATAGGTCGAACTTCTACTAGACGCCCTCGAGCCCGGTACTTTCTATGACATGAATCGTAGAGCCGGCCGAGGCGACTTCAACGCTTCAAAAATCCCCGGAAAATATGCAGGTTTGATGCAGCAAATGCGTTCGGGGATATGGGGGGTTTGGCCGGCTCGATCGCCCAGCTGCCCTCACCTTCCCCCGCCCGGATTGATTTCGGCGCGCTGACTACCCCACATACTTTGGGGGGCATAATTGTAGCTCTGAATCTGCTGAGTTCAATGCTTCAAAAATAATTGGAAAATATTGAGATTTGACCTAGTAATCGGGATTGGGGAGGTTCAATGCGCTGGGTGACCGCCCACCTAGTAGTAATCCTTCCTCCGCCCGGATCAATTCCTGCACGCTGACTACCCCACATACTTTGGGAGGCATAATTGTAGCTCTGATTCAGCTGAATTCAACGCTTCAGAAATAATTGAATAATGTCAAGGTTTGACCTAGTAATCGAGGTTGGGGAGGTTCACTGCGCTGGGTGACCTCCGCCCCCCTAGTAGTAGCCCTTCCCCCGCCCGGATCAACATATGCGCGCTGACTACCTCACATACTTTGGGGGGCATGATTGTAGCTCTGAGTCAGCCGAGTTCAATGCTTCAAACCCTAAAAAATAATAAAAAAATAAAGTCTGAACATTTGAACATACTAATGATTTTCTTAACTCAACTAAAAATTACGGGTAGGACGAACTGAAAAACCAAGCGGAGGAGTCCT
>JAABUH010000953.1_pt1 | contig 36460 bp, 34 predicted proteins | sample 5559121 | NCBI WGS metagenome assembly JAABUH01 (sample SAMN10711871, study PRJNA513364) | rock metagenome | isolation source: Antarctica rocks | place: Antarctica: Victoria Land, Battleship Promontory nord | collected 2015-12-28
GTCATCGAAGTGGGTGGCATATGCTTCTAACGGACCGGGTGCGGCGGGAACGGCCTGGCGCTGGGTCATCCTGCACCTCCTCCACCCCTTCTACCACTATCCCTCTACTTTAGGCAACAAACTACCGATAGATTACCCGTAGAGTATCTCCAGACCGTAACTCTCCTAGACGCCAGAACACAGCCGGACAGCAGGTGGAATCTTTGTGGCCGAAAATGGTTGCCCTACCGCGGTCGCCCGGGCGGGGCCCACGGTCATACCAGGCGACTTCGTCCCACTTACTGGGCACGTGCAGGTCGGCCACGGTGCTCAACGACTTATCCTCGACCGAAGCCGTGACTCCAATTCGGGGAATTTGGAGTTGTTTCGGCCATCCGCTCGGCACAGAGAATGGGGTTGAGGTTAAGAGTTCGCGACGCGCGGCGGGCACCGTGGGCACAGTGGACCACGAGCACTCGCTGGATCTATTCCCTCCTGTACAGGACCACGTGTTTTCGGACGTGGCATGAATTGGCGTGTTAGTGGTTGTCACGCCGAGCAGTAAAACACCGGAAACGACAGCCAGACGAGCTGCCCTCCCACGGGCATGAATTGGACGCAAACGAACGCTAAGTGTCACAAGAAACTCCCCCAAAGATCTACGTATGTCCGGAAGGACAGTGGCGACATTCGCCACTCAGCCACTATATCAGTGTTTAGGAAGAAAGTCACCTATTTTGTGTGACTTTCGGGCATACGTCGAGAATTGCCGGTTGCAGTCACCCAGATCGTCTTTGTAGCATCCGTCTTGCGGGTGCTCCGGGGGCGCAAATCGGCTATCTAGGGCGTCCATCCCCTTGCGGTTCGACCACGCAGTGAATGTGGACGAGTCCAAAGCACGGGAAATCGATCCTCTTCCCCGCAGTCACCCGCCGCAGCGTGGCGCGGGTCTGGCCTGCTCCTTGCAGGACGTGTCATCCGGAGTGGTGCAACGGATGTTGAACAGGAGGGGCGGAATGCAATCGTTCACCGCCGAACGGGGAACAGGACCTGACCACAGCGGGCCTCCCTCCGTGCTGGTTACGGATGCCGCTGGCTGGATCGGTTCGTACTTCGCAAAACATGCATCCGAACGATTCGAACTGCGACTCATAGTCCAGGGTGATGAGAACGATGTCGACAGCCTGAGACGCTTCGGCACGGTGGTCGTCTGGGATCTGGCAGATGCAGAGCGGCTAAAGACTCTGTGTCAGGGCATCGACACGGTGCTGCACCTGGCAGGAGACCAGGATCCCAGCGCGCCGTGAGAGAGTCTCCTTCTGAACAACATCGTCGGCATCTACAACGTATTTGTCGCCGCCAAATCTGCTGGATGCCGCCGCGTGGTGTATGCGTCGTCGATCCATACCGTGTCCGGTTACCCCGAGGACGTGCAGGTCAAAGCCGAAGAACCGGTCAATCAATTCGGAATTCGGGAGTCGCGACACATGTTGGACCGAAAGACTCCCATAAAACAGGACGTCTGCCCTAGTAACTGGTTCGCCCGCGCCCTACGCTAAGAGAAGTAGGGAATTCGAACCACTGCCCCCGACGGGCGCGCATATCAGAAAGCGCCGGCACGTGAAGGACGAGCATCGCAGCCGCGATGCGAGCTGGAACAGTCCGTCGGTCAATGCATCTGGCGTCTTCACTGTTACAAGGGCGCTGCGTCGTAACCCAACGCGTGGGGAGCGGCTCTGGGCTCTATGCCAGCCCTACCACATGAGCCAGGACGAGACACGGTGCATCTGCTTTGACTATTAGAGTGCAGTCTTTGTACCGGGCACTGCATCCAACTGAGCGAACAACGTCAGACTACACGGAAGGAATGTCATCATGACCGCCCAAGACATAATCCCGGGGAAGACGCGGGCCAAACCGATACTCCTAGTAGGGGTGCTCGCATGCGCGGCACTCCTGGTCGGTGCCTTCCCGGGAATCGGCCAGGCCAGTCCGGCCCGGGCAACGTCGCCGACGCTGGGAACCGCGGCGAGTTTCGCAGTCCTGGCCGGATCGACCGTGACCAATACCGGCGCGACCACCGTCAACGGCAATCTGGGAGTCTCCCCGGGGAGCGCAGTTACGGGCTTTCCGCCTGGCACGGTGACCGGTGGGGCGATACATGCAGGGGACGCGGTCGCGGCACAGGCCCAGAACGATGCGACGACGGCGTATAACAATCTCGCAGGCCAGGCGTGCAACACGAACTTGACCGGTCAGGACTTGGGCGGGAAAACCGTCATCCCTGCCGTCTACTGCTTTTCGACGTCTGCCCAACTCACCGGTGCGCTCACCCTGGATGGGCAGGGTAACCCTGGCTCGGTGTTCATTTTTCAGATCGGCAGCACGCTCATCACCGCCGCCGGTTCCTCGGTTCTCCTGATCAACGGCGCGCAAGCCTGCAACGTGTTCTGGCAGGTGGGCAGCTCTGCAACCATCGGTACCAATACGAGCTTCGCAGGAAGTATTCTGGCCTCGACCAGCATTACCCTCAACAACAGCGCACGGGTAGACGGAAGAGCGCTGGCACATAATGGCGCGGTAACAATGGACACCAACCGAGTCGCCGCCAGCCAATGCTCAGCGGCTCCAGCTGCCACGGCGACGAGCACGGCAACTCGGGTCGCTACTTTGACCGCGACTGTGCCCGTTGCAACCACAACAGCGACCAGGGTCCCTGCCACCGCAGTTCCCGCCACCGTAACACCAACTGTGCCTGTTGCGACCATAACGGCGACCAGGGTTCCTGCCACCCCAGGTCCCGCCACCGTGACCGCGACTGTGCCCGTTGCAACCACAACAGCGACCAGGGTTCCTGCCACCCCAGGTCCCGCCACCGTGACACCGACTGTAGCACCCGCGACTGTGACGGCTACGATTGTCCAAACCCTAACTGCCACTCCTATCCGTGCCACCGCGCCCCCGATCGTCACGGCAACCAACACCCCGATCGCCACGGCAACCAACACCCCGATCGCCACGGCAACCAACACCCCGATCGTCACGGCAACCAACACTCCGGTTGCCACCGCAACCAGCACTCCGGTTGCCACGGCAACCAATACTCCGGTCGCCACCGCAACCAGCACTCCGGTTGCCACCGCAACCAGCACTCCGGTCGCCACCGCAACCAGCACTCCGGTCGCCACCGCAACCAGCACTCCGGTTGCCACTGCAACCAGCACTCCGGTCGCAACCGCAACCAATACCCCGATCGCAACCGCAACCAGCACTCCGGTCGCCACTGCAACCAGCACTCAGGTTGCCGCTGCAACCAGCACCGAGGTCGCCACTGCGACTAGCACCGAGGCCGCCACTGCGACGCCAACACCAGTGCCAAACACGCCACGGTCTCCGAAACCGCGCAAGACGTCGCCACCAGCGATTACCAAACCGTCACCTCACCTGGCCAGCCATCCCCGATTTTTCAGCCATCGTTCCAGTCCCCCAACGTATATCGTGCCCCGGTTCATTCCGCACTTGGGTGCCGGCGGAACGTTCCTGTTCCCTGCACCGCGCCTGGTCGCACCACAGAGCACGGGTCCGAGTAAGGGACTGCGCACCGGCGGATCCTCGCCCCAGGGTACCGGTGTGACGGAACTTCCCCACACGGGTGGCGGCACTACCGGTGGGACGCCAACCAGTCCGCTCGCTCCACTCGTTGTCCTTGCCGGGATGGCGATCATCGTTGGCCGGCGCGTAACGAAGAGGTAACGTGCAACTCAACGAAACATAGGTCATGTCGAAAGGCGGCTGAGGGCCGCACGCAGATGATCGAGCGGAGTCGGGATGTCCCGACTCCGCTTCCCTGTTCTCTGGCGCTGGAGCTGGAGATGCCAGGCATGGAGGAGATCGAGGGCGGGAATGAGCAGCAAGAATCCTCTACCTCGGTCCTATACATCGTGGGGACCAACCGCACGCGCATTGCTTGCGGAACAGCTGAGAAGAAACGACCGTTATGCGTCTGCAGCTTTGGCCCGACAATGATCTCTTATTTTCGAGCGGATCCTGCTGGAGATAGGGCTCAGCGATTGGTTTTTCCACGCAAGTACTACCGCTCCTCGAGTCTGTGGCGAGTGACGAAGGCCGTCAGCGTCCCCCGGTTCACCCCGAGGATCCGAGCGATGGCACTGTGTGATACGCGCTTCGTCAGCAGCTCCCGGATGACCTCTTCCTTCCCAGTGAGCTTCGTCTCCTTGGCGTAGCTCCCCTTCGGCCGGCCGAGCTGCTTCCCCTCACTCTTCTTCCGGGCCAGGGCTTCCTTCGTTCGTGAGGAGATCATGGAGCGCTCGATCTCCGCGGAGAGGGAGAAGGCAAAGGCCAGCACCTTGGAGGAGATGGTATTCCCCAGCTCGTACCGTTCCTTGGTCGTAAAGACCTTGGCCTCGGTTTCCATGATCCGGTGCAGGATGCTCATGACCTCCAAGATGGAGCGACCGATGCGGGAGAGTTCGGTGACGATGAGGACATCCTCAGCCTCCAGTCGACCGAGGAGTTGACCGAGCTGCCGATCATCAAGATGCTTGGTCGAGCTAATCGTCTCCTCCACCCACTCGTCGATCTGCAGATGCTTCTCCGATGCGAACTTCAAAATCTCGAAGCGCTGGTTCTCAGTGGTCTGTCGGTCGGTGGAAACCCGGATATACCCGTAAATCATACCTGTATCGTCGCCCCGTCAGTGAAAAGGGATCGGTAGGTATTATTTTACCGACTTCTTGCCGAAAGTAAAGGGGTATTTTGATCAGCAGGAATCGTAGCACCTAGACGTCCCTTTTGCTGCAGCATTGGTGACTTGCCGAGATGCTAGTAGATGACCACACGGAAGGCGATCGGTTGGCACTCGTAAGATGATTGTATGCGCGAGGTCACAGGGAGCAGGTGGTTGCGCCGCGTCGCCGTACGTTTTGCTTGGTGCGGTGGGGCGGTGCTACTGCTCCTGACTATCTGGGAGGCGCACACCATCATTACCGTCCACCACCATACGGATCTTCAGGCCCTCACCCTTGGGAAGCCAGACGATCAGTGGCCCACCTGGGTGACTGCCACAGGTAGTCGTACGCTGGGTACGTACGATGATGGTGGCTCCTCTTGGAGCGTATATGTCCGCTACAGGGGATGCCCTGTGACACCACGCGGTGCATTTCGCGTGACGGTGTACCAGGATCAGTACAAGTGGAATTCGATTGGTCAAGGCAGCTGGGTACCTGACCTGTCCAAGCCCGCCATCCGATATACCCGGACGGCCATCGACTACCGACGATCGGCGAGCGTGCTCTACACCTGGCCCGCCCATCGCGAGTCATCGTGGGAAGTACATGTCGAGGTGCCAAGCCCAAAGGGTTGCACCTGGTGGAAGTACGGCTCAGAGACGAACTAGACCGGCGCACACTCCGAAGCGTCGGCGCTCCGACTCGTCATGATCCCTGTGGTCCGGTCTGGCGAGGGGACTTGAGAGATCAGGCTGACCACCACTTTCATGGTCTGTCTTCCTTTCCATCGTTACAACGCCCTGGCGAAGAGCATGTCACGCTTCCCGGGGCGCTTCAGGCACACTAGACGGTGCCAGAAAGCGTGAAAGAAACCGTGCCGGCAAGCGCTGAAGTTGACAAGCGTCTGAGAAATTTCAGATCCTCAGCGTCCCAATAAACGACCGTTTATTGGGACACCCATTGCTGTCATCTTCAAAGATAGGTAGTACTGTTCCTTCAGCAGTTGATGGCACTCATAGTGGGGAAGGCTTGGTGAGCCAGGCGACCGATAGCATCCTCCAGCTCGGGCAAATTCGCCAGCACGCCCACCTCCCTCCGGCGACCGACTGGTCGCATATCGACCGCACCCTACGGGCGCCGATTCACCCCGAGTCTGTGTTATTCCCCTGTCGCTCCGTCGATGCGCTCGCGAAGAAGGTCGGCATGACCGGTGTGCCTGGCGTACTCCCGAATCATGTGGACGGTAATCCAGCGAAGGTTGACCGGTTCGTTGTCCCAGGAGTGCGCTGCTGGAGCGTCGAGTTCGGGGAGAGAGGCGGCATTGCGTCGCGTGGTTGCGCACGCCTCCTTCCAATGCTGCAGCACGTCTTCCGCCGGGTGGCTATCCAGATCGGTCCAGGCCCGGTCTCCATCCACTGGATTTCCTTGACCTGAATACATACCCAGGTGACTCGCCTTGTTCACGAGTATGTACTCCAGCCAGAAGTACTCGACCTCAGTCAGATGCCGTAGGAGACCCAGAAGCGTGAGTGGCGAGGGCGGAGACGCCGCTTCCTTCAGTTGCTCTGGTGTTAAACCGGAGCACTTCCACTCGAGCGTGTCGCGCTGCGCATCGAGAAAGGCATTCAGCATGGCGCGCTCGTCGCCGCTGAGAGGTACCTCGGTCCTCTCGCCATCAGCCATCACATATCTCCGTGCCGAAATCTTGAACTTCCGAGTGGATAGGCGGGGAGTGGGTGCAGGACCTGATTGTAGAGCACCCGCCACTACGCGCATTGGGACCAACTCGATCCCATCATCCACGATCACTTCGATCGGCTAGAGAGGCCAGTCGAACTCGCCACCTGGCGTGCGCTTCTCTACACACCAGTGGTTCTGGGAAGTCCGAAGCGTCTGAAGCGCGAAATCACGGGACTCTGCAACCTGCATGGCTACCGGACAGACGAGGCGCTCCACCCGGACGCTGAAACGCACTGGACAGCTCAGGCACTTGACATATTCTAACTGCACCGCCTACACTCAAGAGTCCCCTTCAGACGTGCCGGGCATTCATGCCGGCACGTCTTATCTCTCTCTGGAGCACCCTGTCTCGTGAGCACGCCGTCCGCACCCCGTTTGCAGCCGATTGGCGCGCCCGGTGATTTTCTCACCGACGTCGAGTTCGGCGAAGGGCAGGCACGGCAACGCGGGCACAAGGGTCTGCCGCGCGGGGGCGTGGTGGAGTCGGTCGAAGCGGGTAGTCCGTGCGATGAGGCCGGCGTTCGCCCCGGCGACATCCTGCTGGGCATCAATGGCCGGAAGCTTCGCGACGTGATCGACTACCAGTTCTTCGTGGCCGATGAAGAGCAGTTGGAACTCGAGCTGGCGCCGGTCGAGAGCCCTAGACAGATCAGAACGGTGACGGCCTACTGCAACGCCGGCCAGTCTCCCGGCCTGACCTTTACCGAGCCGACCTTCTCGCCCATCCGGGAGTGCAACAACCACTGTCCCTTCTGCTTTATCGATCAGCTTCCCGGCAGTATGCGAAACAGTCTCTACATTCGGGACGACGATTATCGGTACTCGTTTCTGTTCGGTAATTTCGTTACCCTGACCAACCTGAACGAACGCGACTGGGAGCGGCTGGCCGAGCAGCGCCTCAGCCCGCTGTACGTCTCGGTCCATGCCACCGATCTCCGCCTGCGCCGCGTGCTGCTGGGCAACGATCGCGCCCCCGACGTTATGGCGCAGCTCGAACGGCTGTTCTCGCTGGGGATTCGCGTCCACACACAGGTGGTGACCTGCCCCGGTATGAACGACGGCGCGGCGCTCGAACAGACGGTGCAGGAGCTGGCCGCCCATTTCCCCCATGTGCTCTCCATCGGCGTGGTGCCGGTCGGGCTGACGCGTACCCCGCAAGAGATCCTGGCCGGGCCGGAACCGTCCTGCAGCCGCATCCTACCCAGCGCCGCCGATCTGCCGCTGCGCACCTTTCTTCCCGAAGAGGCACGCGCCGTGGTGCGTCAGACCCGCCGCTGGCAGCGGGAGTTCCGCCTCCGGTACGACTGTAGCGTGGTCTATACCTCCGACGAGTTCTATCTACTGTGCCAGGAACCGGTGCCCCCGGCTGCGGCCTACGACGGCTATCCGCAGTACGAGAACGGCATCGGCATGGTACGCGACCTGATCGACGATTGGAAGCGTCTGCGCCGCCGTCTGGCGCGCCACCCTGGGCCGCGCCGCGGTCCATCCGCGTCGCTGGTGTGCGGCGAGATGATCGGCGATGCGCTGGGCGGCCTGGCGCGGGAATGGAGCGCCAGCACCGGCGCCCAGGTCGAGATGGTGGTCCTGCCCAACACCTTCTTCGGGCCCCGCGTGCGCGTCTCCGGGCTGCTTACCGGCGGCGAGATCATCGCCAATGCGCATCGCTACGCCGGCGAGATTGTGATCCTGCCCTCGGTGATGCTCGATAAAACCGGCTCACGACTGCTCGACGGTGTGACCCCCGCTGAACTCACGGCGCAACTGAACAAGCCGGTATACTTCGCGGGCTATCTCTCCGAGGTAGATCGGGTAGTTTTTAGTGGCGCCACCCAGTAACAATGACTCCATCGCGTGAAAGGGAGGACTGACACCTGACATCTGACACCACAGTTAACGTCACCATCGAAATACCGCAGGGCAGCCGGAACAAGTACGAGTACGACCATACCACAGGCGCAATCCGGCTCGACCGGGTGCTGCACTCGTCGGTACACTATCCCGCCGACTATGGCTTCCTGCCCAACACGCTTTCTCACGACGGCGACCCGTTAGACGTTCTGGTGCTGGTCTACGAGCCGACCTTCCCTGGCTGCATTGTGCCGGTGCGCCCGATCGGGGTGCTGCACATGCGCGACGACAAAGGTGAGGACGAAAAGATCCTGGCCGTCCCGGCGGGCGATCCCCGCTTCGACGACATTTTCGACCTCGACGATCTGCACAGTCACTGGCTCCTGGAGATCGAAAACTTCTTCGCCACCTACAAGCTGCTGGAGGAAAAGGATACCGATCTCCTGGGCTGGGACAATGCGGCAACGGCCCGCCGGATGATCGAGGAGGCGCACCAACGCCACGACCAGACCTTGAGCGACGGCACCGCTCCGTAGGGTCGTACTACTGCTGCAGCAGGATCAGAATAGACGGAATCACGATGACCAGCAGGATCAACGCCAACGTTCCGACAATCTTTACGGTACCGGAAAGCTTCGAGGTGAGAAAGAAGGCCAGGAACACCGGGGCGGCAAAGACCAGGAACGAAATAGCGTAAATCATGGGTCAGGCCGCGACGCGCCAATCTCGCACGGTCATCTCGGGCTTGAGCGTGCCGTTGAATTCGTTTATCTGGAAGTGGTACACCACGTCGAGCTGTGTCTCGAGGGGGAGCTGGAGCAGGGCCGGATGGGTGTTGAAACAGATGCCGTCCATCCAGGCCGCGCCCTGCCGCAAGCGGAGCCGGGCATGCCGGTTCGCGGCGAAGGCGGAGATGCGCTGCAGCGCCACGCCGCGACTGAGGAACAGCGGCTCGGCAAACTCCATCCCAAAGGGGGCCAGGGAGCGAATCGCCTGGGCCGAGGCCAGGGTCAGCTTGCGCAGGGGCAGCTCGGCGTCGATGGCCAGCACCGCGCCCACCAGGTCACTGCCGAGCTGATCGCGTGCCTGCTCCTCAAGCAGCGAGCGTGCAGTCTCCGACTTCGCCGCCTCGATGCGGAACCCCCCGGCGCGAGCATGGCCACCGTGCCCCAGGAACAGGCCGCCGGCCAGGGCACTCTCACACGCTTCCAGCATCTCGTCGATGTGCACGCCGGGCACGCCGCGCGCCGACACGGAGATGATGTTGGACGCCACCTCGGCGCCCACAAAGGCCGGCAGACCGTAGGTGTCGACCAGTTTAGAGGCCAGCAGGCCGGAGATACCGGCCGGCCACTCTCCAATCACCACCAGGACCGGCGGCTGTGTCCCCGTTGCGACTCGCTGGGCCAGGTCCGCCGGATCGCCCAGGCGCTCGACGACCCCTGCGAATTTCTCGGTCACCAGCACCTGGCGCTGCCGGTTGTACTCGCTCAACTGGGCCGCCAGACCGGCGGCAACGGCTGGATCGCCGGCGGTGAGCAGATCGTAGGCCAGTTGGGGCGTCGCCATGCGATTGGCCGCGTTGATGCGCGGCGCCAGATAGAAGCTGAGGCCAACCGGATCGATCCGCCGCTGATCCACCGACGCCGCCGCGAAGAGCGCCAGCAAGCCCGGGCGTTGCGTGCGCTTCAATCGCTCCAGGCCCTGCATCACCAAGGAGCGGTTCTCGTCGCGCAGCGGCACCACGTCCGCCACGGTGCCCAACGCGACCAGATCGAGCAAGGCCTCGGGATCGGGAGCCCGCGGGGTGCGCAGGGCCAGCGCCTGTGCCAGTTTGTACACGACGCCGGCGCCGCACAGCGAGGGGAACGGATAGGTCGAGTCGTGGCGGGTGGGATCGACGGTCGGACAGTCGGGCAGCGAACCGTCCACCCGGGCCTGGTGGTGATCGGTGACCACCACGTCCATCCCCATGCCGCGAGCCACCCGCACCTCCTCGATCGCATTGACCCCGCAATCGGCGGTGACGATCAGCGTCACCCCACGGTCCCGCAGTGAGGCCAGCGCCTCGGGATGCAGCCCGTGCCCATCGTCACGCGTGGGGATATGGGCAATGGGGTTCAGGCCCAGCCCGGTCAGGGTCTCGATCAGCGCCGCGGCCGAGGTGATGCCGTCGCAATCGAAGTCGCCATACACGGCCACCACTTCGCCGCGCGTCTGGGCGGCGAGAATCCGCTGCACGGAGGCTTCCATATCGGGAAGCAAGAACGGATCGTGCGACACGATGCCCTGTGCGAAAAACGCGCGTATCCGCGGGAGCGTACGATAGCCACGGCAGTAGAGCAGATGTGACAGCATGGGGCTCTCGGCGTCGAGCGCGCCGCGAATCTCGTCTGGCATCAGGGTCTCAAGCCGCCACAGCGCCCGCTGGCCGCGCAGCACCGCTTCAGTCGCGGCCGGCACTATTGTATCGCTCCACCGACCGGCATCTTATCCACCCAGATGGGTTTGAAAAAAACGCAGCCGTATCTGCTCCATGCTCTGATCCCAATGATCGGTGAAGCTATGTCCGCCGCCCGGCACCCGGATGAAGGTCACCTGGCAGCCGGCTCCGGTGAGTGCCTCGTCCAGAAGCTCGGAGTTCCGAATCGGCACGACGTCGTCCTCTTCGCCGTGCACGATCAGGAATGGGGGACAGCTTGGCCGAATATGGGTGATCGGGTTGGCCAGACGGACCAGGTCCGCTCGACCGCTCACGGGCCCACCAAAGAGTTGCTCGAACACCCAGACCATGTCTGGCCGCACCTGTCCCTGCATATCGGTCGGCCCGCACTCATCGACCACCGCCTGAACTGCGCTGGAGTATCCAGCTGAGCCGTTCTCGCCCTCCAGCTCGGGCACATGCGCCGAGGTGGCCAGCAGGGCAGCGATCGCGCCGCCGGCCGATCCACCCCAGACGCCGATCCGGCTCGGATCGAGATGGTACGCCTCCGCATTGGCGCGTAGCCAGCGAATGGCGGCTTTGGCATCATGAATCTGGGCCGGGAAGGGCGCTTCCGGGCTGTGCCGGTAGTCGATACTCACCGTGAAGAACCCGTGCTCGGCCAGAAGCCGGTTTCGCTCGGTGTCCCGCTCCCCTTCGTAGAAGCCTCCACCATGGATCTCGGCAATCGCCGGCATAGGGCGATCCGGGATCGGTTCCGGACGCAGAATATCGAGCAGCAGGACCCGACCCCCGGCCGAGCCATAGGGAACATCGGTGATGCGTTTGGTCCGATACGTCGCGCCAGTGTCGCCCTGGTTCATGGTTGTCTCACCGTACCTTTATCTCGCAGTCCGCGTGCGGTTCGACTTCAGGATACTCCGTCGGATGCCTCTACAGGCCGATGAACACCACTGCGCCGATCACAACCAACACAGCAGCCGTGATCGTGGTGCCATGCTCTTCGAGCCACTCACCTTTGACCTGATAGCCGGCGAGCGTGGCGGCCACGGTCAATCCGACAAACGTGGTTAGAGTCACCAGAGAGAACGTCGTGAGGACGCCGATAACGGCGCCGGTTCCCACCGCACTGGCGGCCAGAAACACCGGGAGAATGGTCAGGTCCGGGGAGGCTGCGGCGCCGAAGGGGACGGTGACACCGACCATGCGTCGTACCCATGAATCTCCATCATGTTCATCTCCATCATGCTCGTGTTCATCACCATGGAGATGCGCATGACTACGGTCGCCTGGATGTTCGAGAGCATCCTCTGCACCGTGATCGTGGTGATGTGCGTGGTCCTCATGCGCATGATCATGATCGTGGTGATGATGACCGTGGCCGGTGAGCGCCCACACGGCGAAGCCAATGCCGGTCAGAATCAATACCACGCCAACGATGTGACCTTGCTGCGTCTCAAACGTCTTGCGGAACTGCAAGCCTACCAGGGCGATGATGCCGCCGAGCACGATCGAGGTGAGGACGTGCCCCACGGAGGCGAGCAAACTGGTCCGGGCAGTGCGGAACAGCGACCAGCGCTGCGTCCGCGCGACCACGGCCAGTGGTACCCAGTGGTCGGGCAGAATTGAATGCAGGAAGCCGACCGTGCCGGCCGCCAGCAGCAGGAGTGGAATGGACGTTGCGTGCATGAATCCCTCGTCGGTCTTTTTGCTGGAAATCAGGAATACGGACGGTCGGGTAGCCCACGACGCACGTGATCGGCATGGTATTCCGCCTCCCGGATGAGCGCCGCGATGTGCTGATCGTCGACCGAGTAGTAGACGACATTCCCGTCCCGCCGCGGCTTCACCACGCGTCGATCGCGCAGCAAGCGCAACTGATGCGACACCGCCGACTCGGACACGCCGGCGACCACCGCCAGGTCTCGCACACAGAGTGGCCCCCGTCCCAGGGCATAGAGAATGCGTGCCCTGGTTGGGTCGGCCAGCGCTTCAAACGCCTCAACGACCAGCATGAGCAGGTCATCCGTCGGGATAGCAGTTTGGGCCTCGGCTACGGCTGCGGGATCCAGCGGCGTCGGTGGCGGCTTATGATGAGACATCGTGCTCCCGACTAAATATGAGCGTATGTGCATATTCTACAGTAACAAGCGCTGAGTAGGTGTCCGCGTGGAGCCGTGCAGAGCGGCGAGAAAGACAGGGGGTGCTTTATGGAACGGGTGAATAGCGGCCGTCATTCCACCCTTCCGACCGATCAGGACGGGCTCACGCCGCACTGTCTCAGGATCTCGTCGACGGTTTGCTCGACGTCGAGCACGGCGTTGTCGATGATGATCCAGCCCATGGTGTGAAAGGGTTGCTGGTCGAAGTGCCGGTGGAGGACACGGATGGGCTTAATCAGGATCCGCGGGTCGAAGTCCTTGCTGGTTCGGGCTGCGTTGCGTGCGATGGCGACCTCGACGTCGGGCTGCAGCAGCAGCGCGTGAATGGGGTGCCCCACGAGCGAATCGACCAGGAGCGCCTGAGCCTCGTTGGGATCGATCACATCGTCGATCACGACGGCGAAGCCCACCGCGGCATAGCGCCGTGCGATGTCTGCCGCGGCCTCTCGTGCCAGCCTGAACTGCCGGCCGGTTTCCTCCGTCCACACCGGAACCGGGTGAGCGATGCCGGAGATGACCCACTCGCGGAGATCATCAACCGGAACGTGGATGCCGAAGGGGAAGCGCCGCAGGAGCGCGGCGGCCACGGAGGACTTACCGCTGCCCGGAACACCTGAGATGACGAAAATCGGCGCTGGGTCAGACGGGGCTGGGTGCTCGGTCACGGTCTCACTGTACCCGATCACCGCGTGGTGGTAGTGTAGACTCGGCCAAGCGAAGCGAGATGTATCCAGCGCGGATCACACGATTGACTGGTGGCGGCGATGGCTAGACAGGAGAGAAGGGCGCGTGGCAGTTACCAGGTCTCCATGGCGCTCTTTATAGGTATATGAGACATCTTCTCGGGCAAGCGCTCGCCGCGCTCCTACTACCAACGGTGCTGGCCGGCTCGCCCAGCACCGTCGTCGATCACTCCCCTCTGACCACCTCGGTCAGCGCGCATGGCCTGCGTATTCTGGTCTCGATCGCCAACCGGGCGTACACCATTGGCAGTTCGGTTTCCGCCACGGTGCGACTGAGCAGCGTGACGCGCCACGCCGTCGTGCTGTACGGCTATCCGGCGGCCTGTGCCGCCGGGGGGTTGAACCCCATGGTCTTCGCGGTCAACCAGCATGGGGAGATCCTCTTCCCGCCGTCTATCCCGACCGCTCAGTGCCCTGCTCCGTTACTCCACACCCTGGCGTCCGGCCACACCCTCACTCAGACGGTGCGTTTCGAGCTGAGCCGGCCCTGGATGGTGGGCAGGGTACTCATTGTCGTCTCACCCAGCACAGGCATCGACACGCCAATCAGCATCCGTACTCCTATTCTGCGCGTCCGGACCAGGGGAAACGCCGTCGTGCCGCCGTGCGTTGTCGATGAAGGTTATCCCGCTGGTGGCTGCTACGATCCTCCCAACGTCTTGAGCGTTCCGGCACATTCCTTGGCTGGAGTTGGCATCTTCAGAGCGCTTCCCGCCGCTTATCACGCCTGGAAGAGCGGCTCTCTGGTGGTCAAGGCGGCAATCGAGAATCCGGTGATCAACGACCAGGTGCCCGAGACCGCCTATGGGCAGCTCCGGGTCCAGGGCAAGCCGCGGGTGGGCGCCCGGATGACGGCTACCTGGCACTACCGGGGCGGCCTCAAAACGTGTACCACGTCAGCGGACCGCTACGGCATCGCCTCCTGCTCCGAGGCGCCCCTGGCCTTCAAGGCGCGCGACCTGGATCGGATCACGGTCGCGGTCGCCTTCAGCTATCGCGGTCACCGCTATACAGTTGATACAGGGTATCGGGCATCGAACGACTGAAACACGAGTCGGACCAGAGTTCACCGCCACCTGGAACATGCGCGGATATAACAACACAAAGAGGGGATTGATTGATGCCGGTGATGGAAGAGATTGGCGCATCGCTAAGTAAGGCCGAACGGGACCTGGCTGGACTGCGTCCCCTGTACGAGAAAGACCTTCAAGCCAAGGCCGTTTCCGCAGACCTACGGGTAGAAATCAAGACCATACTTGAGAATCAGAGATCGCCGCTCGACTATCTCGCTCGCGAACTGGTCACCCGATTTGGCAATGCTACGCCAGGGCACAAGGTTTACTACCCGTCTTGTGCGCAGCAGACTGACTTCCCCTCACAAATCAATGGCCGAATGCCGGGTGTCAAAGATAAGCGACCCGACATTGCTGCGGCCATTGAACGACATCAGCCCTTCCAGCCCGGCCATGAATGGATGAAATGGCTCTAGGATCTCGCGAATGAGAATAAGCACGAGCGACTGAGCCCCCAGACGCGCACCGAGGTAAGGCGCGTTGCGGTCCAGGGAGTCCCCGGACTAGTAGAGTACATTCCCTATACACCCGAAACGGGCGGCGTGGTTTTTGGTCCAGGCGTACGCATCCACGGAGTACCAGTAGACCCAGCCACACAACGCCCTATGCCACATCCATCCCAGATCGTTACCGAGACGATTTACGTTGACTGGCTCTTCGCTGATCTCGGGTTACCTGTACTCACGGTTTTAGAGGCAATTCAGCAAGGGGTGCGCGGGGTCTTAGATGACATAGCGCAGGTGGCAGGACTTTAGAGCGGTGGCAATGATCGTACGTGAGTGAGAGGGGACGGGGGGGACCGAATCAAGATCGGGAATTCCACCCTCCGCTGTTACCTGGGGTATACGGAGACGGCATTCGCGGATATTCAGGCTACTCGACAAGGGGATGCGCGAGGAGGCGCCGCCTACGGACAATCAGTCCTTGTTAGAGCTTTCTGCCACCTGTTAGCAACATCGACCCGAACTATCACGAATTTGTGATAACCTGGATCAGAGCGTGAGCCGAAAGCCCCGTGGGCATGGACACGTCGACCAGGAATCCACCAGGAAGGATTGTGTCTTCCAGGTGACGAAGTCGTATGAGGAGGCTGTCGTCAATTGATCGAGCCTCTGCCGTCTGGGACGCTCTCGTACGAGCTGGACGTGAATCCGAGCATTGACGCTGATGACGAGGACCCTGTGGTGGGAGCGCTCACCGACGGGGTACGACACCTTTTGGATGAGGAAGGCGTCGAGGCACGTGAATTCCTGCGCGCCAGCTTCCTTACCTCAGCCGTGGACACCTTGTGGCATGCTCGCCGTGAGGCGGGATTAACGCAGTCTCAAGTAGCTGAGGCGCTTGGGACGCGTCAGTCCGCTGTGGCGCGTATGGAGGCCGATACCTCGGGAAGTATGTCGCTGCATCGATATGTTGACTATTGTATGGCTTGCGGCGTGCTTCCATTCGACTTTGAACTGGAGAGCATCGATAGGTTGAGGGAATTTGCCCACGCTTCACCTGAACTCCCTCGGACCGCACGTAACGTCAACCTTTAGGGTTGGCTATTTGCCCCCTCACAATCCCTTAGAGTCGGAACACTGCGGACCCAGCACACCGCCGCACTTGGTGGACATATCAGGTGAACACGATGCCTCAGGACTGTCCGCCTATGCGCCCCTTGCCGCTCGGGCACATCCATTGCGTGCTCACACATCCTTCCGCATGTGGACATAGGTCTGGCCGGAGAACCAGTTGGGCAGCTCCGATTCGATCCACCAGCCGTGGCGCTCGTAGATCTGCCGCGCCGGCCGGTCGCGGGCGGTCATCAGGGCCAGGCGATGCTGGCCTTCGGTCTGGGCCAGCATTTCGAAGGCGGCCAGCAAGCGGGAGCCGATTCCCTGGCCGCGTAGCTCCGGGTCCACGATCAGCTCGAAGAGATAGGCCATGCCCATCCCTCGCCAGCCGGTCGCCACGCCCACCACGCGACCGTCCCGGCGGGCGGTGAAGGCAAAGGGCCGGCGTTCGAAGGTGTCTCCAACCTCTTCGTCGTGGTGGGTCCAGAGGCGGTCGGTGATCTCACGCGCTTCCGGCTCCAGGGTCTCAGTCTGGTCGATGCGGATCTCGGTCATGTGCGCGCCCCCCCTCCCCCAACCCCTCCCCCTCCAGGGGGGAGGGGAGCTACTACGGCCAAAAGTTTCTCTAATAAAGACCTCTCCGGCTCTCCAGAGATGGAAACCACTGCGGAAAGCGTTTCTCTAAAGAACTCCCCCTCCCCCCCGCGAGGGGGCCGGGGGGCCGCTGGGGGGAGGGGGGGCGCTACTCCACCACCGACACATTCACTGAGTACACCGGCGGCAGAAAATCGGCAACCAGATCCCAGGACTCGCCGCGATCCGCGCTGGCAAAGAGCTGGCCGGTGTTGGTGCCGACGTAGACGCCGCAGGGATCGAGTTCGTCGGCGCACATGCCGTGGCGCAGGACGCCCAGGCGAACGCCGGCGCCGGAGGGCAATCCATTGGTCATCGCCTGCCATCGCTGCCCCGCATCCTCGGTCCGGTAGACCGTGAACTGGCCGGTGAAGTTGGTGCGACCTTCCCCGTCCTCGACGATGGTGAAGAGCGTCTCTGGATGATGCCGATCAAGCGCGATGGGGAAGCCGAACGGGGAGGGCAGCTCGGCCTGGATATCGATCCACTCCTCGCCGGCGTTGTGGCTCCGGTACACGCCGCAGTGGTTCTGCTGGTAGAGGGTGTCCGGTTGGGTGGGATGCTGCACCAGGCGATGGATACACTGGCCATACTCCGGGTATATATCGGGCTGGAAGTCGGCACGGGTGTTCGTGTTGGCGTGCGTCCAGGTCGTGCCGCCGTCGTCGGTGCGCAGGCAGCCAACCGCCGAGATGCCGACCCACATGCGATCGGGGTTCGAGTAGTCCGGCACGATGGAGTGCAGACAGAGACCGCCCGCGCCGGGACCCCAGTGCTCACGGGTGGGATGATTCATCAGCCCGGGATTGAGATCCCAGGTCTCGCCGCAGTCGTGGCTGACCCACAGGCTGGCCGGATCGACGCCCACATACACCGTCTCCGGCTGGTCGGGCCGGCCCGGCTGAACCAGCCAGATGTTGTTCAACTTCTGCTCGCTGCCCTCGGGAAACTGGATGCCCTGGCGCGGCTCCTGCCAAGTGGCGCCGAGGTCGTCGCTGTAGCGAAGGAAGCAGCCGAAGAAGTCTCCGTTGTCCGCGGCGAACAGTCGGGGCATCCCGTTTCGCTGATCCAGCACGGCGTTGAAGACGCGCCCGCCCTTGAGCGGCTGACTCTCGACCGTCCATGTTCGACGGTCGCGCGAGGAGAGGACAAACAGGCCGCGTTTGGTGCCGGCCAGCAGGAGAACGGTTCCGGAGGGAGGGGCAGCGGTCATACGATTGTGTCCTTTCTAGTTGAGACTGCCGGCGGTTCAGCCGGCGGTTGTGAGGGTGGAAGCATGGAGTGCTCGGACCTAGCCGCCGGCCACGGAGTGCAGGATGTGGATGGTGGCGCCGGCGTCGACACGGGTATCCAATCCCTGTAGATAGCGCACGTTCTCCGCCCCCAGGAAGATGTTGACATAGGGGCGCAGCTCGCCGGTCTCATGGCAGAGATGAAAGCGTAGTCCAGGGTAATTCCGCTCAAGTGAGTCGATGATCTGGCGGATGGTGTGGCCGCCGGCCTCGACCCAGCGCCGATTGCCGGTGCGCATAAGCAGCGCGACCGGAACCCGTACCCGCGCCGTGGCGGGTGAAGCAGCGTACATAGATAGCCCCTCCGATTTGATAGTAGAACGGATGTTTGAGGTGGGCTAGAACAGTATTGTGCCACATCTGGAGGGCTAGCGCCAGTGGCTGAGGCACCGACTCATTAAGGCGGGTCTGACCGCAATGTAACCGAATCGTAACTTTACCAGGTTGACTATCGGCGGAAATCTCCCTATGCCGTTCGAGATCAACCGGGATCCACAGTGGACCCGGGAGTATGGCACCTTCGGGGAGGTATATCGGAATGACGCAGCTCCACCTCTGCTTATGGGATGGTGCACCTTGAAAAGGTGTGCCATCCGATCAGTGAACTGGCGAGTATCGGTCGCCGCGGCAATGGTCGCGGCCTGTCTGAGTCCCGCCGTCCAGAACACCTCGGCTCACGCTGAGGCGCTCCACGCGCCCCGCGCGCTCATGGCCTTTGCCGCCCAGCATCCAGATGCGGCGATCAACGTCATCGTGCAGGAGCGGGACGGTTCCAATGCCGCCGAAGAGTTGGTGCGAAAGGGCGGGGGACGCATTACCCGGAACCTGTCACTGATCCACGCCTTCGCGGCCAGCGTGCCGGCCAGGGATGTGCGCACGCTGGCTACCAGCCACAGCGTCAACTGGATGACACCCGACGCGAACACGGTGAAGTCCAGCTCCTACGTCTGTTGCAGCACAGCTGCCCTGAGCCAGACGTACACTGAATCGATCGGCGCCGCCTCTCTCTGGGGCACTCTCCGCGGCACTGGGATCGGAGTGGCAATCGTCGATAGTGGAATCAACGGGGGGACCGATCTCACCAACGCGGACGGCAGCAGCCGGATGGTAGCCGCGGTGAGGTTCAAAAGTAACACCCGGTATGCGGCGGATATGTACGGCCATGGCACGCATATCGCCGGCATCGTCGCGAGTAGTGGCGGGCAGTCGAAACGTTGTGGAAGGTCGGAATCATGGTTGTCGCCTCCGCCGGCAATAACGGGACGACCAACGCCGGTGTGATGTATGCCCCAGCCAACGATCCCTTCGTGATCACGGTGGGCGCCGTGAACGACCAGAACACGGCAAGCACCGCGGATGACTCCCTGGCATCGTTCTCGGCCTCCGGCTCCGTGACCGCGTCGCTCGCGAATGGGCCGAGCACCACGGTGAGCAAACCGGAACTGGTTGCTCCCGGTGTGAATATCATCAGTGACCTTGCTAGCCCTGTCTTCACTCTGGCGAAGGCGCACTCGGATCACATCGTTAATTGGAACAATGTGCACTTCTTCCGGATGTCCGGTACCTCCATGGCGGCGCCGATGGTCTCGGGTGCGGTGGCTCTGCTGCTGCAGTCCGATCCATCCCTGACACCCAATCTGGTGAAGTACCGTCTGATGGCCACCGCGACCCATCTCTCGTCCACCGCCGGTACTGGAGCCGGTGAGGTCAATGCCGCGGCCGCTGTGGCGAGCACCAGCACGGCGAGTGCCAATGTGGGACTGCAGGTCGCTGCATCCCTGCTGCCGAGCGATCCCGCTACGAACTGGGGTTCAGCCTCGTGGGAATCTGCCTCCTGGGGCAGCACCAATTGGAGCTCGGCAAGCTGGGGTTCCGCCTCCTGGGGCTCCGCTTCGTGGGGTTCGTCCTCCTGGGGTTCGGCCTCGTGGGGCAGCGAATACTGGGGATCCTAGCACCCTTTGAAATCACCCGGGGAGGGCTCACCAGCCCTTCCCGGGTGGACTCCACCGCGATCAACTGAAGGATGAACCGAGCATGGACCGACGAGCGTGGGCCTACATCTGCGGCGTGCTGGCACTGGCAACTGGGCTCGCCCTGCAGGCGGGCATCTCTTTCCGCCATGCCCACCCTCATTGGGTGCTCGTGGAACTGCTCTTGGTCCTGGCCGTTGGCGCCCAGCTCTTCAAAGTCGAAGCACCCAATCACGTCCTCTTTTTCGCCACGCCGATCTTTCTTTTCGCCGGAGCGGTCCTGCTGGATCCGCTCCTGCTGTTTGTACTGATTGTCGCCTCCCATCTCGCCGAGTGGCTGAAAGAACGCTGGATCGGCAGCAACAACCTCAAGCTCTGGTACCTTCAGCCGTTCAATGTTGCCATCTTCTGGATTGCCGGCCGGGCGGCATAGGTGGTACTTGGCGCTATGGAGGGCCACCACGCGGCCACCGGTGTCTGGCAAGTGGCGGCCGTGATGCTGGCTGCGCTGGTATGGCTCAGTATCAATCACGGTCTGCTCGGGTATGCGCTGGTTCTGGCGCGCGGCGTGTCGTGGCGGGAATCCGGCCAGCTGGATCGTGATTCCTTGATGAGCGACCTGGTGCTGGTCTGTGTGGGCAGCACCGTGGCTGTGGTATGGCCGCTCCAGCCATGGTTTATCCTGCCGACACTGGCGCCGATCGTCTTCATGTATCGGGCCCTCATGATTCCGCAACTCAAGCAAGAGGCGGAGATGGATGCCAAGACCGGCCTGAACAACGCCCGACACTTCAATGAGCTGCTGGCCGGCGAGTTAGAGCGGGCGCAGCGGTTCGATCGGCCCCTGACCTTCATCATGGCCGATCTCGACTTCTTGCGGGACATCAATACTACCTACGGTCACCTGGGCGGTGACGCCGTCCTCAGCGGCATCGGCAAGGTTATTCGATCCACGGTTCGTGAATACGATGTTGCGGGACGCTTCGGGGGCGAAGAGTTTGCCATTGTGCTTCCCGAGACAGACGAAGCCGAGGCCAGGTTGCTGGCAGAGCGTTTACGTGGCGAGATCGAGGTGGCGCGTTTCTCGCTGGCGGGGAGCCAGACCGCCATGCGTGTCACCATGAGCCTCGGGATCGCCTGCTTCCCGCAGGACGGTCACACTGCCCAGGAGGTGATGCATTCGGCCGATGTGGCCGTGTACGCCGCCACGAGTGGCGGCAGGAATCGCGTGGTCTGCGCCAGTGAGGTACCTGTCTCCGAGCGACAGGCGAGTGTGATCGGATCACCTCCGCCGCCGGTGGAGATAATGCAGCCGCGGATTCCGCCGGCGGAGATCCCGGTCGAGGGGGACCGGATAGTGGAAGACGTGGCAAAAAGGAAGGTACGGACCGCGTGGGCCGCCCGGGCCTTTGTGGGCCCGATAACGCTGGCTGGAGTGGCGGTTGCGCTGGCGGTGGTCCTGATGATGCCCCTTCCCCCGGTCTTGCCGATCGTCCTCCTGACGGTCCTCGCCGCCGCGGCGGAGGGACTGGAGGTCGATCTGTTGAGACAGGGGACGGTTTCCGTCTCGGTTGGGATTGCCTTCACCGCGGCCCTCCTGACGGGTGTTGACGGGCTCCTGTGCGTGAGCTGCGCCATTGCTGGGGTCCACCACGTCCTGCAGCGGAGGGGCTTGAGGGAGGTCCATCGTGCCGCCTTCAATGCAGCCGTTCACCTGCTCGCCGGTCTTCCGGTGATTGCGGTACTGGCATGGCAGCACCTTCCACTCCATACCCACGACCTGGCATGGCTGCTCCCGATTGTAGCGCCGGCCGCGGCGGCGTATTTCATTATCGACACCGGTCTGGTCGCCATCGAGGTGGCCCTGATGCGGGGGGATGCATGGCTGAAAACGTGGACATCCAACTTTCGCTGGCTGTTCGCACACTATATCGTGCTGTGTTTGATGGGACTTGCTCTGAGCGTCACGTTTACCGACCTTGGTCCAGCGGGTGTTGCCATCTTCATGCTTCCGTTGCTGATGATGCATTACGTCCAGAAACAGCATGTTTCGCAGGCTCGAGACAACCTGCACGCGCTCCAGCGACTCAATCGGGATCTGCTCCATACTGCCCTGCACGATCATCTCACCGGCCTCGGCAACGAACGCGGCTACCACGAAGTCTTGCGGCGTGAGGTAGAGGATACAGCCGCGCGGGGGACCAATACGGTTCTTGCCCGTCTTAACGTCGACGAGTTCAAGGTGATCAACGAAGAGCGAGGCCGCCGGCATGGCGACGATCTCCTGGTCGACCTGGCCAGTGCGCTGACCACCATCCCCAAGAGCTACCGCGCTTTCCGCCTGACGGCGGATGAATTCGGAGTACTGTTCCGCGGTATCCCGACGCTCGAGGTTCTGGGAACCCTGGAGGAGTTCCGCGGTATGGCCCCGTCCCTGCTGGAAGGCACGACCATCAGCGTTGGCCTCGCCGCCCTGGAGACGCCGTGCGCGGACGCCGATGAACTGAGCGAGCAGGCCGCGGAGGCGTTGAGTGAGGCCAAGCGCCGGGGACGGAATGCCCTGGTGGCATTTAATGAGATTCGGGACACGACGTTGGTTGTCTCAGGGGCCCAGGTGCAGTCTGTCCGCCGTCTCCTGGCCGATAACGAAATCAACGTGGTTTTTCAGCCCATCAGGGATCTCCACTACAATGCGATCCTCGGCTATGAGGCCCTGTCGCGTCCGGCAACCGGCTACGGTCTGCTTGGTCCACAGCAGGCGTTCGATCTGGCCACACGGCTGGGCCGAGGACACGACCTGGACGCCCTCTGTCGGAATGCCGTGCTTGCCCGCGCTCGCGAACTGCCTCCCGGTGCGGTCCTATTCATCAATGTGGCGCCGGAGTCGCTGGAGCAGAACCGGCTGACTGGGCCGTCGCTGATGGAAGCGGTACGGGCCGCCGGTCTCTCGCCCCAGCAGATCGTCCTGGAGATCACGGAGCGATCAATTATCCGGCTGGACACGGTGGTTTCGGTGGCGCAGCGTCTCCGCGAGTACGGGTTCAGGCTCGCTCTGGTCGATACGGGGGCGGGCAATGCCGGACTCGGTGTCTTGAGCCAGCTTCAGGTCGATTTCATCAAGGTGGACCGCGGCGTCGTTCACCAGGCGGTTACCGATCAATCCGCCCGGGCCGTTCTAGCGGGGATTGTCGCCGTCGCCCATGAGATGGGAGCGTACATCATTGCAGAGGGCATTGAAACGGGGGAGATGCTCCACCTGGTGCGAGAAATGACGGGCGCGGGTGGGGGGGACGAATCCAGCCGGAGGCACGGTGCGCAGGGGTATCTTCTGGGGATGCCGAATCCAAGCATGCCCGAACCGGGGTTGCATGAGCGCATCGAACCGTTCATGGCCGGCGCCACCGGGCGAATCCCTCCCTTCCCGGTCAGCCCGGTCAACCCCGTGGAGGTCAAACCGGCGGCAGTTGCCTGGTAAAGGTGCTCCCCCTCGCGGGTTCATGAATGGACAGTTCGGTGAGGCTAGGGCGGCGCCTCGACGCACCCTCACCCCCCCCGGCCCCCTCTCCCGCCCGCGGGCGAGGGGGAGTTCTTTTTGCGACACTGGTGGCGAACGACCTCCCTTCTCCCGCGGGCGGGCTTGTGCCCTCTTTATGCAGGGTGAGAAGGGTTGAGGATGAGGGTGCGAGGCCTGCCACCTGGACTGCACGCCCAATGCGCATGGTAATGTGGGGCGGAAACGGGACTCATGCACGGTTCAGGACGATCCGAAGCCTCAAAACTGTCCATTCATGAACCCCGGAGGGGGAGGGGACGGGGGAGAGGGGGGAGTGTCCAGCATAGTACGGCTCCTCACACGCCGCGCCTGGCTCACTCGATATGAGGGTGGCGCCGCCTTCCTGATCGGCGCGGCGGCTGCTCTGCGGCTCTGGCTGATCGACCGGGGGTTGCCGCCCTTCGACAGTGACGAAGGCACCATGGGATTGATGGCCCTCCACATCAACGGGCACGGGGAGCATCCCGTGTTCCTGTATGGTCAGACCTACGCGGGGTCGTTAGAGGCGTATCTGGCCGCGGGGATATTTCGGGTGGCGGGCGCCTCCGACTTTACGCTGCGTCTCGGCCTGGTGGGTCTGGCCGCTCTCTTCCTGGGCATCATGTACCTGCTGGCCGCGCTCCTGTACAGTCGGAGGGTCGCGTTGCTGTCGCTTCCGTTCCTGGCTCTGGGATCGAGCGAGTTGCTGACACGCCAGCTCAAGGCGGACGGTGGCTACGCAGAGTTACTGGTCTTCGGGGCCGCCGCCATGCTGCTTGCCTGCTATCTCGGCGTGTCCACCGTGGACACCCCGCGTCCTACTCGCGGCCGCCGTCTGGCGGCATACGGTGGATGGGGGTTGGTCGTCGGACTCGGCATCTGGAGCCACCCTCTGATGTTGCCCTTTGCTGCCATGTCTGGACTGGTGCTGCTGCTCACCTGCCGGCGCGAACTGCGCGGCCTGGCGGGCGTGTGTGGCCTACTGGGACTCGTAATCGGTCTGTTCCCGGTTCTTGCCTATAACCTCTCCGCTGCGCCGGGCCAGGGTACGGTGGCTACGGTCCTGGCCATCGTGCGTGCCGGCGGCTCCGGGCATACCAGCGCCGGCCCGGCGCCGTTCTTGCAGCGCCTCGCTGGGACCGTGGCAGTCAGTATCCCGGTGGCTACCGGTGGCAGCGGCCTGTGTGGACTCAGGCCGCAAGATGCCTGGCCGCTGTCCGCCGCAACCAGCCGTCACACTGTCCTCTGCACGGCCATACACGCCACCTGGGGAGCCGGCTGGCTGGTGTGCTGGTTCCTGGCCGTGGTTGGCCCGGTGCGTTCCATCGTGCAACGGCGTCAGGTGACAGGCCGCGGGAGATCGGAGACGAGGGACGACCGGTACCTGGAGGCCCAACCTGTGGCACGTCTGGCCCTGCTCGGAACCGCCGGTCTAACCCTGGCGCTGTTCATGCTGAGCCCGGCTCCCGCCCATGCTCCCTGGTTCAACGTGCGTTACCTGGAAGGGGTATGGGTCGCCCTGCCGGCTATTCTCGCTCTCTTTGCCACCGAGCGGCTCCGCCCGGTTGGGTTCCTGAGTGGACAGTTTAGCGACGACATAGCGACGCCTCGACGCACCCTCACCCCCCGGCCCCCTCTCACCCTGCATAAAGAGGGCACAAGCCCGCGAAGCAGGAGAGGGGAAGCTACTTTAGCCAGGTCCTTCTCTCAAGGACTCCCCTCGCCCGCGGGCGGGAGAGGGGCTGGGGGTGAGGGTGCGGAATGTGGCTCTTGGTCTGAATCTCGACGGCGGTTCGCCGCGTACGCCGTAAAGCGCGGCGCCCTCGGTCTGCTGGCCGCCGCGCTGCTGAGCAACACCATCGGCTCCTACAGTGACGCCGGCTATCCGACCTGGCTGCGTGGACAGTTAATGGCAGCAGCGCTGGATCTGACCGGCCATCATGTGACCCACGTCTATACCGATTACTGGACCTGCGACTGGCTGGCCTTCGAAACACATGAGCGGATTACCTGCGCAGCCCTCGACAGCCAGTTACGGCCGTCGCTCGACCGCTACCTGCCGTATCGCGCCGCTGTTCAGCGCGATCGTCGCGCCTGGTACCTGTTCCGCGTGGACACGCCCCAGGCGACGACCTTTGCCCGACTGGCGGGCGCGTCGGGACGCTTCCGCCGCACTGACCTGGCCGCCTTCACCCTCTATCAGCCCCTGGGAACACGTTCGAACACCTCATCTCCCCTGCTGGAGCATATCCATTGATGATTATCAATGGATATGCTATGCTACGGTTATGGACCACACCGCGCTCTCCGACGCGCTCCCAATGCGGCATCGTAACGATCCATGTTGCGGCCCCTCGGAGCCGCCCAGTCTGAGCCAGGCACAGACCGCCACGCTGGCCGACCGGCTCAAAGTGCTGGGAGACGCCACGCGCCTGCACATGCTCGATCTCCTGGCACAGCAGTCCCAGCCGTTGTGTGTGTGCGACATCACCACGCTGTTTAAGCAAAATCAGCCGACGATCAGCCACCATCTCAGACTACTGCGCGAACAGGGCCTGATCGACACCGAGAAGCGCGGCATCTGGGCCTACTACTGGGTCACCAGGGAGGGTAACAGAACACTAGCAACTGTACAACAACTCGCCTGAGGGTTTTTTACCCATATCCATCGACAGTTATCAATGTAATCGCCAGACAGGAGAAGATCGATGTTTGAAGCAGAGACCGCCAACCAGTTGACCGATCGTGTTCAGGAACGCTATGCGGAGGCGGCACGGCGGGTGCGCGCGGGCACGGCATGCTGTGACCCGGATTGTTGCACTTCGGGCGGACAGGACGATGTGGTGACCGGCAATCTGTACTCCTCCGGCGAGACGGATCTGCTGCCGGAAGAGGCGGTGCTGGCCTCGCTCGGCTGCGGCAACCCTACCGCCCTAATCGAACTGCACGAGGGAGAAACGGTGCTCGACCTCGGGTCCGGCGGAGGCATTGACGTGCTGCTGAGCGCCCAACGTGTCGGTCCTACCGGCTTCGTCTACGGTGTGGACATGACCGAGGAGATGCTGGCCCTGGCCCTGGAGAACAAAGCGCGGGCGGGAGCCACCAACGTGGCCTTTCTCAAGGGGCGCATCGAGGATATTCCCCTGCCGGCTAACTCGGTGGATGTGGTTATCAGCAACTGCGTCATCAACCTGGCGGCCGATAAGTCGCTGGTGTTGCACGACGCATTTCGGGTGCTACGGCCCGGTGGCCGGTTTGCCGTGGCCGACGTGGTTGCCGATGGCCCGGTGCCAGAGCAGTTGCGGCACGACATGGAGGCCTGGGTAGGCTGCATCGCCGGCGCGCTGGAGGTCGATACCTACCGCACCTTGCTGCATGCGGCCGGCTTCCAGAATGCCGGCATCGAGATCACCCGCCGCTATCGCATCGAGGAGGCAGGCATCGACACCACCACCCTCCCGCCCGAATGGCAGCAGTCCGACGGCAAGATCGCCAGCGCCTTCATCCGTGCCACCAAGCCGCTCACCACCGCGGAAGGGGCTGTGAAGGAAGCAGAGTAACCCTGGCTCTCCCTGCGGCGCGTATGGACTCATACGATCGTGAACACACGGATTGTTCACGATCGTGCGGACGAGAATCGCCAGGTAGGCCGCCCGTTCTGGGCGGATCGGCCCGCAGGGCGACACCACACGTCACTCCACGGCAGTCCCCGAGGACCGGACACCAGACCAAGGGCCTGGCAGCTCGTCGCTCCCGCCGTGGCTATCCGTCAGGGACGCCTGTTGAGCCGAACCGCGGCGAGCATGTAGACCTCCGAAGGCCACGGGGGTGCTGGCCTGCGGGCCACCTGTGCCCCCTTTATGCGGGGTGGTCCGCCCAGGACGGGCGGGCTACCATTCGGTCCGGGACTGTCGAGCATGCCACTACATTCCGTTCACTCTGTTCTAAGCTGTTACACGGCGCTGCGCCAGCACGAATAGATGAGCCGACGGGATTTCCGGGTCCAGTATGTCGGCTATCATTCGGCTCCAGATCAGCGCAAACCCAGCTTCCCGCACCATTCGCAGATTGGTCTCCGCGTCAAAGTGGCTCCAATACATGGGCGCACCATAGAACTCTTCCACTTCACCCGGCCAATCGACGGCGCCCATACAGAGCAGTAGCAGTCCGCCAGGTTTCAGCATGCGGTGAAAATTCAGCAGGAGCGGTCGGTGCTCCTCGCGCGGCACGTGAATGATCGCGTAGAACGAACAGATGGCGTCGAAGCTCCCGGCCGGGAAGTCCAGTTCGGTCATGTCCCGGCATACGAAGGTCGCGCGGGGGATCGACCGGCGCGCGAACTCCAACTGAGTTTCCGAGATGTCCACACCGGTGATGTCGAAGTGATTGCTCAGTGCCATGGTCACCGGCACGCCGCTCCCACAGCCCGCATCGAGCACGGCGGCACCGGTTGGCAAGCGATCGATGAGTTCCCGCACCAGCGGGAGGCTCTGCTGGTCCTTTTGCCGGGCAGCCGAATAGGCGACGCCGATGGCGTCGTATCCGGCACGTACTACGTCTTTGCTCATGCCAGCTTTATGCCCTGGAATCGTGGCGAACGGAGGTGGGCCGGGCGACGCACGTCATAAGACGGCTCACCCGGCCCACCCGGTCGTGTAGTTCAAAGACCTGCTACGAACCTAGCCGTCATCCCTGAACTATAGTGGCATCCATCAGTGCGATCTGGCCGAATCCAGCCCACGGGCCGCTTCCGCCTCGGCCTGCTTGGCCTTGGCAATGACGGCGCCCATGCCGAAGAACTCGTGCATCATGCCGTTGTACCGAGTCAGAACCACCGGCACGCCGAAGCGGCGCAGACGCAGCGCGTAGGCCTCGCCCTCGCTCCGCAGCGGATCGTTCTGATCGGTAATGACCGTGGCCGGGGGCAGGCCCTGCAAGCTCGGCGCGCGCAGCGGTGAGGCGTACGGATTGGCCCCATCGGCGGGTGTACGCAGGTACAGACGCCAGAACCACTGCATGCTCGGCCGGTCCAGCGGTACCGCGTGTGCTTCCTGCTGGTACGAGGGGGTATTGAAATTGTAGTTGGTGATGGGATACACCAGCAACTGATAGATCGGCATCAGTCCGTGCATATTCCGCGCCATGAGAGGGACCACCGCGGCCAGGTTGCCACCCGCGCTCTCGCCGCCGACTGCCACGCGTGAGGGTATGCCGTTCACCAACGCGGTGTTGTGCATGACCCACTGAGTCGCGGTATACGCATCATCGGCCGCCGCCGGGAACTTGTGCTCCGGCGCCTGGCGATAGGCCACTGATACCACCACAAAGTGCGCCGCGTCGGCCAGGGCGCGACAGGAGGAGTCGTAGGTATCGAGATTGGCGATAACCCAACCGCCCCCATGGAAGTACACCAACACCGGGAACGGACCGGTACCTGGCGGCGTGTACACCCGTGTCAGGATGCCTCCCCCTGGGCCCGGAATCCTCAAGTGTCGAACGCTACCGACCGGTTGAATCTGTGGCTGGATATGAAGCGTGGACTGGACGCCCATGGCCGCATCCTGGGCCGAAGCCGTATTGCGCGCCGCGCCGGCCGAGAGGGTTGGAAGGGGCGGGTTCTGGAAGGCGAGAAAGCGCCGCACCACCCGTGCCGCCTGGGCATCGAGATGCTCACTCATGGGTATCCCCGCCTGTGCCGTGGCCCCAAAGACAGGCCCTCCGGTATGCGCGGCGGATAGGATTGCGCCCGCGGAAATACAGGTCGCGATTGCCGTGCGCCGAATAATGCGCCTCTTCCTCTGGACGTGGTCGGTCATAGATGCCCCTTTCAAGAGCGGTTGAATGATGTGCCGGGCTCAAAGGGGTTGACGACCATGCAACATGCTCGCCATGAATTCTACGCCGCGACATCCATGTCAAGAGCAAGTTCTATGCCAACTATCGTGTTCTGTCAGACTTCTGTTGGCCCGCGGTGTTCCGGTCTAGCGTCAGGCAGACGGAATTGATGCAGTAGCGCTGGCCGGTGGGGCCGGGGCCATCATCGAAGAGGTGGCCGAGGTGCGAGCCACAGGAGCGACAGGTTACCTCGGTCCGTCGCATACCGAAGCTGTTATCCACGTGCAGATCCACGTTGGCCAGGTTGGCCGGCTCGGTGAAGCTGGGCCAGCCACTGCCGGAATCGAACTTGGTGTCCGAGTTGAACAGCTCCGCGTCGCAGGCGGCGCAGCGATAGGTACCGTCGTCCTTGGTGTGGACGTACTCGCCGGTAAACGGCCGCTCCGTCCCCTTGCCACGCAACACTCCATATTGATCGGAGGTCAGCGCCTCACGCCACTCTTGCTCAGTCCTGGTTGTCTTGGTTTCCATGATTCACCTTTGCGCTGTACGGGTCACTCAATCGACCCCCATGCCGGGCAGCAAGAGGCCACCCATCTCTCTTCTAGAATACGGCTTTAGTTCGGGCAGCTCGAAGTAGCGTTATTCCGTGCTGAGCGGCCGGACACCTTGGAGATGAAACCTGACTACGCCGGGCTGTCGCGTCGATCCGGGCCCTGACGGCGCTCCCAGGCAGCGCGAGGACGGCCTTCCTTCTGTCAACGATCTTCTCCGCGGCGGTTGTCCTGGTCGTTGGATCCCTGGCAGAGCAGCCGATGCGGGCGTCGCCCCCGCATGCTCTTGGCCTCAGTGGGCGCCGCCTGCTCCTCAACGGACCACTCGCGTAGCGCTACATGGCCGCAGCGTACACAGATAAACCAACTCAATAGCACCTCGCGCTGCGTACTAACGACTTGCCGATCAGTCCGATGACTGATCAACCGGTCGCCGCAGTTCGGGCACACGTCGCGCTCAGCATTCATGTTCTGGTTTCTCTTTCGTCTCACTCTGACAACCGACGCAAGAAGCGTACCAGTACAAAGGTCAAGTTTGCGGCCGTGCCGCGGTTTGAAGGGCAGGCGCGTGAGCCTAAAGTCTCTCGCAAAACGGGACCGCGGGCCCTCGGCAGCGGGGCTACGATCTGGTTTACTGACACTACAGCGGACGACTAGTCCCTACTCTCGATCATTGACCTTCGGTCACACTCAGGAGAAAACCATGAATCGCCTCTTTGGCCGCTCACGACGACTTGTCCTCGGCGCCTCATTGCTGCTTGCCGGCCTGCTGGCCGTTACCGTTGCTCCGGGTGGAGCGCATGCCCAGTGGGGCACGTGCTACGACGATCCAGCGGTATTCCTGGACAACGGCGCCACCGTCTTTCTGGGCGCAACCTTCCAGGGAGACTCATCCAGCGTGTCGGCAGTGAACTACGTGTTGAATGTTCCGGCCGGTGTTAAGGTGACCGGGGTGGTCTACTTCGGCCCCAACAAGGACCTTGAAACACTCACGTGGACTGCCGACAACCAGGCCAATACCTACGACAGCCACACCCAAGTGGTAGCGCCCAACGCCACCTTCAGCACCGAGGCCACCATGGTGGTAGTTGCAAAACAGCGCAGCGTTGACGTTGCCATGGGCCAGGCCAACCAGGACGTGCTGAATCATCTCGTTACGGAATAGCATCCGTTCGTTCGCTCTGAGCCCCGGTCACCGCTGAGAGTGACCGGGGCTCAGAGCATCACTGGCCGCTGGATACCCGTACAGGTATCCAGCGGTTTTCTCTGTGCTCGGGCTGCAACCGAACTGTAACAAAAAGGCATGGACAGTTCGGCTTGCGCCGCGTAGAGTGGTTATCGTCAGCCCATCAACCGGCAGGTCGGTGATGGCGATAGCAGACCACTCCACGGGGGAGACTAGCAATGAAACAGGCGGTTCGAGCACTGTTGGGAGGCGCGGTCCTCCTCAGCGGCCTCATCCCCGGACCATTCATGCCACGCCAGACCCAGGCCATGATGGTGATGTGCCGCAGCGATGTATCGATCCGCCTGCACAGCAGCGCCACGATCACCCTCTCCGTGTCGATTGCGGACAGTGTGGCCGATGTGCGGCAGGTCACCTACAGCGTGCATATTCCCGCCGGGCAAAGGGTCCGAGCCATTTCCTGGACCGGCAACCAGTTCAAGGGCAAGAAAAATATCCAGGTATTCGCCGATAATTCGGCCGGCGCCTATGATACCGACGCCGTGGTTACGACCCGTCACGCCAGAGTGGCTGTGACGGCCAATACACGACTACGGATAGCCAATCATCGGGGTCATGCGACGAATTCGATGGCTGGGTTGAGCGGCCAGGATCTGCTGATTCATCTAAACGGCTAAATGGTATAGAATACCTCCGTTAGCTCAACATAACGCTTGACCCTGATCGGCGCCCTCCAGTCGCCTCTCACACTCCACCTCGGGCCAGGCATCTAGTCCCTTTTCAGTGAGGTGTGTAGCCCCATGGTTACCGAACCACGTGTCCAGGTGTCGAGCCGGGCGCGCGATGCCTTGCCATCGCCCATCCGCAAGCTGAGCCCGCTGGCCGAGCGAGCCAAAGCGGATGGGGTTGGCATCTATCATCTCAACATCGGCCAGCCCGACCTCTCCACCCCCAGCGTCCTGATGGAGGGTATCCGGCAGTACGACAGCCTGCTGCTGCCCTATGCGCCGTCGCAGGGCCTACCCGAGACGGTGGCAGCCTGGCAAGCCTACTATGCCCAGCTTGGTCTGGAGCTGGCGTCGAACCAGTTGCTGGTCACGACCGGCGGCAGCGAAGCTCTGCTCTTTGCCATGATGGCGGTGGCCGATCCGGGCGATGAGATACTGGTGTTCGAGCCCACCTATGCCAATTACTTTGGCTTCGCCGTGATGACCTCGATCGGTATGGCTCCCGTGACCTTACGGGGCGAGGATGGGTATCATCTTCCTCCAGCCGCCGAAATCGAGCGACGGATTACCCCTCGCACCAGGGCGATACTCTTCACGACTCCCGGCAATCCCACCGGCACGGTCTTCTCCTACGATGAACTGGAGATGCTGGCAGATATCGCCGCGCGGCATGGCATCTTCTTGATATCGGACGAGACCTATCGCGAGATCGTGTTCGAGGGCCCACGCGACATGAGCACCCTGAAACTCGACGCGGTAGCCGAGCAGACCATCGTGGTGGACAGTGTGTCAAAGCGTTTCAGCGCAACGGGGGCACGCATCGGCTGCATTGCCAGCCGCCACCCGGACATCATGGAAGGCGTGCTGCGCTTCGCCCAGGCTCGTCTCTCAGCCCCAACCGTCGAGCAGCGCGCCGTGGCGCCGATGTTGCGCAACCCACGGACCTACACCGACGAGTTGGTTGAGATCTACCGTGGCCGGCGCGATGTGACGTATCGTGCGCTCCAGGAGATTCCGGGGGTGCATGTGCGGCGCCCGGAAGGCGCCTTCTATATTTTTGCCACGCTGCCCATTGACGATGGCGAGCGCTTTGCCAGTTGGTTGCTCACCGATTTTCGGCTGGACGGCGAAACGCTCATGGTTTCGCCCGGAGACGGCTTTTACGCTACAGCCGGCCTGGGCCAACAGGAAGTGCGCTTTGCCTATGTGCTGGCAGAGCCGGCACTGGAGCGGGCTATGACGATCCTTCACCAGGCGCTGCGCGTCTACCCGGGAGCAAGAGGGGCATGACCATGAACGATGACCGATTCCAGGAACAGATCGACAACTTTTTACAGTACATCGCCGCGGAACGCGGCTTTTCCGCCAACACCGCGGGCGCCTATCGTAACGATCTCAGTCAATTCGCCCTATTTCTGCAAGATCACGGGCGCGACCACTGGGATCTCGACCGCGAGATTCTTGGACTCTATCGCTCCTTTCTCTACGAGCGCCGCTATGCCGATACCACAGTGGCCCGGAAGGTCGCGGCGGTACGTTCCTTCCTCCACTTTCTGGAGGCAGAGGGGATCGTGGGCGCTGGTCTGACCGAGCACCTGACCTCACCGCGTATCGGAAAGTATCTGCCTCACTCGATTGCCGAGGATGATGTCGAGTTTCTGCTGGCCATGCCTGCCTCGGATAACCCCGCGGGATTGCGAGACCGCGCCATGCTGCGCCTGCTCTGGGCCACCGGGATGCGGGTCAGCGAGCTGATCTCACTCGATCTGGAGCATGTCGACATGACGACCGATACAGTGCGCTGCCTGGGCAAGGGTTCCAAAGAGCGGCAGATCCCCTTTGGGCTCAGAGCCAGGGGGGCCGTGGCACAGTATCTCGAGGATGGACGTACCGCGCTGGGACGCCGCACTCAGGGGAATGCGCTCTTTCTGAATCATCATGGGGAGCGGCTCACCCGTCAGGGCTTCTGGCTCATTCTCAAGTCGTATGCGCGGCGCGCCGGCATCGACAGCATTAGCCCTCACACCTTGCGGCACAGCTTCGCCACGCACTTGCTCAACAATGAGGCAGAGCTGCGCGTGGTACAGGAGCTGCTGGGCCACTCCAATATCTCGACCACGCAGATCTACACGCACGTGTCGCGCGAGCGATTGCGTCAAGTCTATGACCAGGCCCATCCGCGGGCCCATGCCCTGGCGGACTGAACCAACACCATGACCTTTCGCATAGTCTGGCGGCTACTCGTTGTTCTGCTCCTGGTGGGATGTTCCTCCCAGGCCTCGGCCCAACGCCGATCGCCCGCTGTGAAGATCGCCCGCCCCAGCCTCACGCAGTTGGTCACCGCGCCCATCCCGGCGCGGGATCTCTACGCCCTGACCGACGAGCTGAAGCTCCGGCCGCCCCGCGCTATCCCACACGTCCTACGCACCACATCTCTGAACTTCTCGGTCGGCCACCAGGACCCGTTCTACGTCCTCACCGAGGACAAGAACCATTTCTTCGTGATGCACGCCACCATTCGAGCCAAAACGCCGCACCTGTATTTCTATGTGCAGAACGGCGTTCAGGTGAACCAGGCAGCCCTCCAGAGAGCCGCCTCTACCTTCGAGCACAGCACCTACCCAGCTGATCGCTCCTTCTTTGGCTCGGAGTGGACGCCGGGAGTAGACGGTGACCCACATATTACCTGTCTGATCGGCGACCTGAAGAGCGCAAGCGCGGCGGGGTACTACTCAGCGGAGGACGAATACCCCCGACTGGTGAATAAGTACAGTAATCAGCGAGAGATGATTTACCTCAATTCCAGGGCTGTTTTGCCCGGAGACAATACCTTTGATCGCACGCTGGCCCATGAGTTCCAGCACATGATCCACTGGCACATGCACCCGCACGACAACGCGTGGCTCAACGAGGGCATGTCGATGTTGGCCGAGTATCTCAACCACTATCCACCAAACGATGAGGCCAATACCTATTTGGGCATGCCCGACACGCAACTCACCAGTTGGAGCCTGAACGGAGACGTCAGCATCGCCCATTACGGCGCCGCATACCTCTTCCTGGGCTATCTCTACCGGCGCTTTGGCCGTGGTCTGATCACGGATATGCTCGCCGATCGGCGGTACACCGATCTGGAGTTGGTGAACGCCGAGCTGCGTAAGCACCACATTGCCGAGTCCGCCGACCAGATTTTCGCCGACTGGATCGTGGCCAACTACGTGCCGACTCGTGCGGCGCGCGGCGGCTATGCGTCGCTCCTCCCGAACAGCGTCACGGTGACCAAAACCGCGTCCGTTCCGTTCTCCTATACTGGCGCCGTGGCGCCATACGGGGCGCAGTACATCGTGCTCGACGCCTTGAGCAAGCAACGGGCATTCCACCTGCACTTCACGGCGCCCTCCTCGATGCCGCTCGTCGGCCTCCACACCTCGGTGCCGTATTGGTGGAGCAACCGCGGCGATATGAGCGACACCCGTCTCTCGCGCACTGTCGATCTGCGCCACGTTCAGCACGCCACACTCCACTTCAACACCTGGTACGACATCGAACAAGACTACGACTACGGCTACGTCGAGGTCTCGAGCGATGGTGGCAAAACCTGGGACACCGTGCGGGCCACGGATACCACCGCTACCAATCCCAACGGCGCCAACTATGGGAACGCCTTTACCGGCGGCAGCAAGGGATGGCGCGCTGAGACGCTCAACCTCTCGGCGTACGCCGGCCATGTCGTCACGCTGCGCTTTGAGTACGTCACCGACGACGAGTATAACGGCCAGAGCTGGGCTATTCGTCACATCACCATCCCCGAGATCGGCTTTCACGACGACTTCACCGGCTGGAGCACGCGGGGTTTTGTCCCGGTCTCCAGCAACCGGCTCCCCAGCAAGTGGAACGTGCAACTGCTCGCCTACACCATTCATGGCCTCCATGTCTCCAAACTACCCTTGAGCGCGACCGATACCGGATCGGTGCTGATCGACCCGGCCAGGGAAGGGCTGACCAAGCTAGTAGTGGTGGCGTTCACCGCCGTGCCCAAGACGACCGTAAAGACCAGCTATACCGTGTCGGCAAGTATCGCTGCTCCATAGCCCCCCCTCCCCCTCCTGATAGGGGTAGGTATTAGAACATCAAGTGGAATCATGGCGGTGGATCTGCAGTGTGGGTGGAGGATCGGGCCAGGGCTCGGGACGCAACCAGACGCCGAGCCAGAGGCGACCATGGCCGAGCTGCTGGCGCAGTTCCTCGCGGCCGAGGGCGATGAGGCTAATGATGCGCGTGCGTCCTGGTGGACGCCAGCGCGGCTGGGTGGGCGGATGATGGAGCATGGCCGGCGGCAGATCGAGCAGCGCGGCATCTTCGATCCGGGTGGCCGTGGCCAGCGTATAGATCGTGGCCACCGCCAGGATCAACCAGTGGCGTGCCACCCGGTCGG